>Ga0208490_100134_pt1 | contig 58609 bp, 60 predicted proteins | sample SubbioAug_CSWold_FD_184818 | JGI IMG/M metagenome (GOLD analysis project Ga0208490, IMG submission 184818) | Serpentinite rock and fluid subsurface biosphere microbial communities from McLaughlin Reserve, California, USA - CR11Aug_CSWold (SPAdes) | ecosystem: Environmental > Terrestrial > Deep...
AAACAGCTGGTCGCGACCACCCCGCCAGCGGGCGAGGCTGCCGAAATCCTCGCCGTCTTTCAGCGGTGATCACGACGCACTAAATTGGCACGATCCAGGTGAAACGGTCGACTCCGCAACGATCACCGCTGGCCAGCGGGCCCTCGCCGACGCGGGGGTGAGCCCCGACGAGGTGGGGTTGCTCATCAACACCTCGGTCACCCGGATGAACCTCGAGCCGTCTGTCGCGGTCGGCCTGCACCACGGGCTCGGCCTGCCGAGTTCGGCCATCAACTTCGACGTCGCCAACGCCTGCCTCGGCTTCATCAACGGCATGTCGCTCGCCGCCACCATGATCGAGTCCGGGCAGATCCGGCACGCGGTGGTTGTCGCGGGTGAGAACGCCGACGATATCCAGGTCAACACGATCGACCGTCTGCTCGCGTCGAACGGCAGCCGCGACGACTTCATGCAAGAGTTTGCGACCCTGACGCTGGGGTCGGGGTCGGCGGCGGCCGTCCTCGGGCGCGCTGACGAGCATCCGAACGGTCACCGCCTCCTCGGCGGCGTGACGCGCGCGGCAACCCAGTTCCATCAGCTTTGCGTCGGCAGCGTCGACGGCATGTTCACCGACGCGAAGGCGCTCTTGAAGGGCGGCCTCGACCTCGTCGTGTCGGCGTGGAGGGACGCGTCGACAGACTGGAACTGGTCGTCCATGACGCGCTACATCACCCACCAGGTGTCGTCGATTCACACCTCCTCGCTCGTGAAGGCCGTAGGACTCGACCGCTCGCGCGTGCCGACCACCTTTCCCACGTTCGGCAACATCGGGCCCGCGTCGGTGCCGATCACTCTGGTCGAAGAACAGCACGCGCTGAAGCGTGACGACCGCGTGCTGCTCGTCGGCGTCGGCTCCGGCCTCAACACGGCGATGCTGGAGCTCGCCTGGTGAGTGCCCTCACGACGCCGCTCCCGGCGGGACTCCCCGACATCGACCCGAGTTGGAGCCGCGTCGTTCGGGTCGCCGACTCGGCCAGCGGCGACGCCCACGACTGGCACCTGCTCGACACGGAAGCTGAGCTCGACCGACTCGGGGTGACCCCGGTCGGCACGATCCTCGCCGTGCACGGCAACCCCACGTGGTCGTACCTGTGGCGGCGCATCGTCGGCGCCAGTGTCGAGGCGGCGGCGACGGGAGCACCCGCCTGGCGGGTCATCGCCGTCGACCAGCTGAACATGGGCTTCTCGGCCCGCACCGGGGCGCCCCGCACGCTTCAGCAGCGCGTCTCTGACCTCGGCGACCTGACCGACGAACTCGGGCTCGCCGGGCCCGTCGTGACGCTTGGACACGACTGGGGCGGTGTCGTCGCGCTCGGGTGGGCGGTCGATCACCCCGAATTGCTCGCCGGAATCACCTCGCTCAACACCGCCGTGCACCACCCCGAGGGCGTGCCGATCCCCGCGCCGCTGCGGCTGGCGACGGCGCGCGGCGTGCTGGCCACCTCGACGGTGACGACCCCCGCGTTCCTCGAGGCGACGCTCGCGCTCGCTCGCCCCGCTCTCGCCCCCGAGGTGAAAGACGCCTACCGCGCCCCGTATCGGTCGGCGGCTGACCGATCGGGCATCGGCGCGTTCGTCGCCGACATTCCCGTCGACGACGGTGACGCCAGCTTCGGTGAGCTGCGCCGCATCGCCGCGGGGGTCTCGATGCTGACCGTCCCCGCACTGCTGCTCTGGGGCCCCGATGACCCGATCTTCGGCGACCGCTACCTCGACGACCTCGTCGACCGGCTGCCGCACGCCGACGTGCACCGCTTCGAAGGCGCCAGCCACCTGGTCGCGGAGGACCGACCGTACGCGGATGCGGTGCTCACCTGGCTCACGGACCGCGTCGCCCCCGGGGCGGGCGCGTCCGTATCGGTGGCGGATGCGCATCCCGCGATCGATGACGCCCCGTACGCGCCGCTGTGGGCTGCTCTCGATCGGCGGCGTGACGACGACGCCGACGCGATCATCGACATGGCGACGCGGCGCGGCGGAGCCCGTCACGTCAGTTGGCGCCGCCTCGACGACCGCGTGCGACGCATCGCTGCGGGCCTGGCGAGCGTGGGCGTGCGGCGGGGGCAGCGGGTGTCGGTGCTGATGCCGCCCGGGCCGACCCTCACCGCCGTGGTGTACGCGTGCCTGCGCATCGGAGCAGTCGTGGTCGTCGCCGACGCCGGCCTCGGAGTGCGCGGCCTGTCGCGGGCCGTGCGCGGCGCGTGGCCCGACGTCGTCATCGGCGAAGTGAAGGGGCTCGCCGCCGCGACCGCGCTGGGATGGCCGGGCATGCGCATCTCGACGGCGACGCTGCCGTGGGCGTCGAGGCGGGCACTGAACGTCTCCTACAGCCTGGCCGAGATCGCCGCTCGCGGCACCACCGCGGCACTGCCGCTCGAACCGTCACCCGAGGATCTGGCTGCGATCCTCTTCACCTCGGGCTCGACCGGGCCGGCGAAAGGCGTGCGGTACACCCATCGGCAGCTGTCGGCCGTGCGCGACGTGCTCGCCGCCCACTTCGCGGTCACGGAAGACACCGGCCTCGTCACGGGTTTCGCGCCGTTCGCGCTGCTCGGCCCCGCCCTCGGCACCCGGTCGGCGACCCCCGACATGGATGTCTCGGCCCCGCGCACCCTCACCGCCCGCGCGGTCGCCGCCGCCGTGCGGGCCGCTGACGCCCGCATGGTGTTCCTCTCCCCCGCCGCGATCTTGAACGTCGTGGCGACGGCCGACGCGCTGACCGCCGACGACCGGGCCGCGCTTGACGGCGTCACCACCTTCCTGTCGACGGGGGCGCCGGTCGGCGAACCGCTGCTCGCGGCGACGGCCGCGCTCATGCCGAACGCTGAGCCGCACACGCCCTACGGCATGACCGAGTGCCTGCTGGTCGCCGACATCACGCTCGACGGTATCCGCGCGTCGGCGACCGCCCCCGATCGTGGCGTGTGCGTGGGTGTGCCGATCGGTAGCAACCGGGTGCTGATCAGCGCCCTCGACTCGGGTGGTCGCCCGGTCGGCGAACCGACGAGTGATCCGGGCGTGCTCGGCGAGGTCGTCATCTCGGCCCGACACCTGAAGTCGTCGTACGACCGGCTGTGGCTCACCGACCGCGCCGCGGCAGACAACACGCCTGACGACGGTGGCCGATGGCATCGCACCGGCGATGTCGGCCACCTGGATGCTCAGGGTCGCCTCTGGATCGACGGTCGCCTCCCGCACGTACTCACCACCGCCGACGGCCCCGTCGCGCCGGTCGGCGCCGAGCAGGAACTCGAACGCAGCGCGCGGGTGCGCCGCGCGGCCCTCGTCGGGGTCGGCCCCGAGGGGTTGCGCCAGGCGGTCGCCGTGATCGAAACGGTGCCGCGGGTGCGCCAGCCGGGCCTCGCACCCGCCGAGTTGGCCGCCGAATTGCGCGCGCTGTCGAGCGTCCCGCTCGTCGCCGTGCTGATGGTGCCCGAGTTGCCCACCGACATTCGCCACAACTCGAAGATCGACCGCCAGCGGCTGTCGGTGTGGGCCGATGCGACGCTCGCGGGTGGACGGATGGGGCGACCGTGATCGTTGCGGTGACCGGAGCATCCGGCTATCTGGGCGGAGCCGTCGCGGCGGCCCTCGTGGCCGACGGGCACGAGGTGCGCACGCTGCAGCGCCGGCCGTCGGGTGTTGACGGGGCCACCGACTTTCTCGGCTCTGTCACCGACGCCGACCTCGTGCGCGAGGCGTTCGCCGGGGCCGAAGGCGTTATCCACTTGGCGGCCAAGGTGTCGCTGGCGGGCGACCCGGCCGAGTTCGACCGCGTGAACGTTGACGGCACCCGCGTTGTGCTCGACGCCGCCGAGTCAGCGGGGGTCTCGCGTTTCGTGCACATCTCGTCGCCGTCGGTCGCACACGCGGGCTCTGCGCTCGCCGGCGTCGGCGCCGAGCCCGCATCGCCCCAGGATGCTCGGGGCGAGTACGCGCGCACGAAGGCGGAATCAGAATTGCTGGCTCTCGCCCGCGATTCCGACGCGATGGCTGTCGTTGCGATCCGCCCGCACCTCGTGTGGGGGCCGGGCGACCCGCAACTCGTGGCACGCATCGTCGACCGCGCGCGGCGCGGCCGCCTGCCCCTGCTCGACGGGGGCAGGGCCCTCATCGACACCACGTACATCGACAACGCGGCGTCGGGAATTGTCGCCGCGCTGCGCCGTGCTGACGTCGCCCACGGCCGCGCCTTCGTGCTGACCAACGGCGAACCGCGGCCCGTCGGCGAGCTGCTCGCCGGCATCTGCACCGCCTCCGGCGTGCGGCCGCCCGCGTGGAGTCTGCCCGCCGGCGTCGCCCGGGCGGCCGGCTCCCTCATCGAGCGCGTGTGGGCGGTGCGGCCCGGCACCGACGAGCCGCCGATGACGCGGTTCCTCGCCGAGCAGCTGTCGACCGCGCACTGGTTCGACCAGCGCGCCACGCGCGAAGCGCTCGACTGGGCGCCGACCGTCACCCTCGACGAGGGCCTGCGCCGCCTCGCCGCGCACAGGTGATGCAGAGAGCAGCGGCCGGGCGGGCTTCCAGTCGATCCGAACTGATCGGGCCGCCGCACTCGCGACACGTGCCGTAGTCGCCAGAAGCGACCCGGCTGAGGGCTGCATCCAGTTCGCTGAGCTCGCGTTCGGCGTCAGCCACGAGGCCAGCAGAGTGCGACCAGAGCTGCGAGGTGGTGGCGCCCTCCGGGTCGTGCTCGTCGTCGTCGGAGTTCTCGGAGCGTAGCCGCTGCACCGCATCCAGTTCTCGACGCAAGCTGTCGACCCGGGCGGCCACGTCAGCGCGGCGTCGCTCCAGCGCCGCGCGCGCAACGCCACTGCCCTCAGGCCGATTACTCACCCCTCCAGTGTGCGCCACGGCCCCGAGTGGGCAGTCGTGGCGGGATGAACGCGGAGGGAAGCCGCCACAACTGCCCACTCACCACGCCGTTGCGTCAGTCTCAGCGCGCGGCGAGCACCTCGCGCAGCGCATCCACGACGCGGGTCGCGCGGTCGTCACCCGCCTCCATCTCGTTTGTCAGGAACGCGAAACCCACGCGGTGGTCGGGGTCGGGAAAGGCCACCTGGCCGCCGGCGCCGTCGTGCCCGAGCGAGGTCGGGGTCAGATAGCGACGGGCCTCCGAGTCGAGCTGGAACCCCATGCCCCAGCGCGGCCACGGCCCCGGCGCGGCGAAGTGCGGCGCCCCTTCGGAGCGCACGCGCGTTGCGCGCTGGCGCGTTCCCGCATCCGGGATGCGCGTGCCCGACGACGTCTCGATCGTCTCGTTCGACAACGACGAGCTCGCCGCCTACCTGCGCCCCGGCCTCACCACCATCGCGCTCCCCCACGAAGACATGGGCCGGCGCGCTGTGGACGCGCTGCTCTCGCCGGGCGACACGGGCGAGCTGCTCGTCCCCATGCCGGTCGTCACCCGCGAATCGATCGCGACGCCGCGGTAGACCGGGCCGTTACCAAACCCACTGGCACTTACCAGCCCCGCCCAAGGCGCCGCTCAGGCCCCGGCGAGGGCCTGCCCAGCGCTCAGACATAGCGTTCTCGTATGACTCCTCGAACCAGGTCTGACCGTCGAATTTACACGTCTGTTCTCGTCATCGGGACGGGCGGATCGGGCCTGCGTGCGGCGATCGAACTGTCGGAACGCGGGGTCGACGTGCTCGCCGTCGGCAAGCGGCCGAAGAACGACGCCCACACGGCTCTGGCCGCAGGTGGCATCAACGCTGCGCTCTCGACGATGGATGAGGACGACAGTTGGCAGCAGCACGCCGCCGACACGATCACCGAGAGCTACATGCTCGCCAACCCCCACACGGTCGAGACCGTCACGAAGTATGCCCACCGCGGAATCGAAGACCTCGAACGGTGGGGCATGCCCTTCGCGCGCGAAGCAGATGGGCGCATCAGCCAGCGCTACTTTGGCGCACACAAGTACCGCCGCACAGCCTTTGCCGGTGACTACACGGGGCTCGAGATTCAGCGCACCCTCGTCTCGCGCGCGACCGAACTGCAGGTGCCGATACTCGACTCGGTCTACATCACGCGGATTCTCGTCAGCGACAACGTGGTGTTCGGCGCCTACGGGTTTGACCTACGCGACGGCACCCGGGTCACGATCATCGCCGATGCGGTCATCATCGCGGCGGGCGGTCACAACCGCATCTGGCGCCGCACCTCGAGCCGCCGCGATGAGAACACCGGCGACTCGTTCAAGCTGGCCGTCGATGCGGGCGGCCGCCTGCGTGACGCCGAGCTCGTGCAGTTCCACCCGAGCGGCATCCTCGAGCCCGAGAACGCTGCCGGAACGCTCGTCAGCGAGGCCGCTCGCGGGGAGGGCGGACACTTGCTGAACGCTCTCGGAGAGCGCTTCATGGAGAGGTACGACCCCGAGCGCATGGAGTTGTCGACGCGCGACCGTGTCGCCCTGGCCGCGTACACCGAAATCAAGGAGGGCCGCGGCACCGAGAAGGGTGGCGTCCTGCTTGACATCTCGCACCTGCCGCGCGAAACGATCATGACGCGCCTGCCCCGCGTCTACCAGACCTTGCTCGAACTGCAGGTGCTCGACGTGACGACGACGCCGATCGAGATTGCACCGACCGCCCACTACTCGATGGGCGGCGTGTGGGTGAACTCTGACGACCACTCGACCGACGTGCAGGGCTTGTACGCGATCGGCGAAGCATCGAGCGGCCTGCACGGTGCCAACCGTCTCGGCGGCAACTCACTCGTCGAGCTGCTCGTATACGGCCGCATCGTCGGCGAGGCGGCCGCAAACTACAGCGCTAGCATCGTGCACCAGCACCGCTCGCGCGAGGCGATCGAGGTCGCCGACAACGAGGTGACCGAACTCCTCACGTCGGACGGCACGGAGAACGTGCGGGCTCTGCAGCGCGATCTGCGCAACACAATGACCGACCACGGCGGTGTGGTGCGCGACGAAGCGGGGCTGCTCGAGGGTCTGCGCCAACTCGACGAGCTGGAGGACCGTCAAACCCGAGTGGGGGTGCACCCCGATCTCGCCGGCTTCTCGGGCCTCGCCCACGCCTTCGACCTGCGCGCGTCGCTTCTCGCCGCCCGCGCGACCCTTGACTGCGCGCTCGAGCGACGCGAGAGCCGGGGAGCCCACAACCGCAGCGACTACCCCGACACGGATCCGGCACTGCAGGTGAACCTCGTGTGGTCGGCCGACGGCACGATCGAGCACGAGCCAATTCCCCCCGTGCCCGGGGAAATCGCTGCGTTGATGGAGAACGTGGCGCAGGAAGGCAAGCTACTCGAGTAGCCGACGCTCTGGTGCGCGGCTGCGTTAGCGTCAGCACATGACGACGTACCTGATCTCGTTCCCGAGCGGAGTCATGCAGGTCGCCGACGGTGAGTGGGATGCCGTCGTCGAGGAGTCGCACCAGGTCATCCGCGACATGAAAACGGCCGGAGTGTACGTCTTCGGCGGCGGCGTCAACGAGGACGTCCCGCCGGTGGCCGTCGCCTGTCGATGCCCGCAAGAGCTGCGCGAGTTCATGCACGACCCCGAGTCGTAGCATCCGCGCGCGGCTCGAGCCCCAACGCGCCCCATTCGTTCACATCGGCTAGTGGCGGTCGTTGTCCACGGGGCCTCCGTTCCACGAGGAGGCTGCCCGCTGCGCACGCCTACCTTCGCCCGATGATTATTGAATCGGGATACGACCTCCACACGCTTCTCTTTGGTGGCAGGTATCGATGCAGAGCGCTGCGCATGGTGTGCCTCAGCGACGATCTTCGACTCATCGACACCGTCACACCGATTGAATCCTTCACCGGACAGTTCAATGCCACGGCACTGGACGTCATCGAGCGCGCCATCCCCGAGAACCACGACTCACTTCCGCAACTCACCACCCGCTACGTCGCACTCGGTTTCACCGTCGCGGAGGCGTCTCAATACCCGCACGGGTTCGACTGGGAACGGATCGGAGTGCTTTCGGAGTGGCTGGAGTGTCACGGCGTGCGGTTACTCACCATCCAGGTTGCCGATGAAGAGGGCTGGGCGTCGTCGGGCCCGATGTACTCCTTCACTTCCTACCCCGGCTACGAACACTTGCCGCGCGCAGTTGTTATACGCGGGCCTCACCCCTTCGGGACCTGCGATTGCGCCGCGTGCACCGCGCACCTTGCACCAGAGAGCGCCTCGACACGTGATGTGTAGAATTGTGTGTAAGGAGGCCCTCATGGCGACCAATCTGGCTCTCGACCCTGACCTTCTCGACCGCGCTCTTGCCGTGAGTGGCCAGCCCACGAAGAAGGCTGCGGTCACTCTCGCGCTGCAAGAGTTCATCGCTCGACGCGAACAACTCGGTCTGCTCGATGTCATCGGAACTCTCGACTGGGACGAATCGTTCGACTACAAAGCTGAGCGCTCCCGCTCGTGACCGTCTTGGTCGATACCAGCGTGTGGTCTCTCGCACTGCGACGCGATCGCCCGCGCGGCGGCCCAGTGATCGACCAGCTAAGTGCCGCGCTGACGTCTGACCTGGTCGTGACCACCGGCCTCATCGTTCAGGAGCTCCTTCAGGGGTTCCTGCCCGACCGCTCGCAGTCCGAGATTCGCCGCCGGCTCGGAGCGCTGGCGTATGTTCAGCCCAGTCGAGACGACCACATCGCGGCGGCCGATCTCCGAAACACGTGTCGACGCGCCGGCGTGCAACTCGGCACCGTCGACGCGCTTATCGCGCAGCTCTGCATCTCTCGCAATCTCGAGCTTCTCAGCACTGACCGCGATTTCGAGCACGCCGCGAGACACTGCGGCCTCCGACTCTGGAGCGGCAGCTCCACATAGCCGACTGGTGCACCTGCTACAGGTTTACTCGAACCCCGCACCTGGGGTCATCACACCTCAAGAACTACTCTTCCGCTCGAGCCCCCGCAACCAGGAAAGTTCGACAACCGGAACTCGTCGGCGAGCCCGCCAACTGAGGGCTGACGAAGCAGAAGCTGTCGCGACCCGTTACCTCGCGGTGCGCAACGTTCGAACCGTCGCCGCCGAGTTCGGACTTTCCCGGACTACCGTGGCCCGAGTCCTGAGCGATCGCGGAATCGACGCGTCACGAAGGATGACCGAGGGCCAGATAGCGATCGCCGTCGAACTCTACGAAAGTGGCCAGTCGAGTGCCGTGATCGGCAAGCAGTTAGGCTTCGACAACCACACGATCTTGAAGGGGCTGCGAAGCCGCGGCGTCAGGATCAGGCTGGCGGCCGCTCAAAGGCGAGAGGGTGATTCAGGAAGCGTCTCCTAAAGGGTCAGCCTCCCGTCGAGACGATGACGCTGCAGACGCCCCCCGGTTCGCAGTCGGTCGGGTCGAGGTCTCGACCCGCCGCGATCAATTGATTCAATTCAGCTTCCAAGACAGCAAGCTCACGTTGCCGCCGCTGCACCTCATCGAGCTTTTCCTCGAGCAGAGTTGAGACATGAGCGCAGGGCGCTTCGCCCGCGTCGCGGATGTTGATCACACTGGCGATCTCAGCAAGGGTGAGACCCGCCGATTGCGCGGATCGAATGAAGTTCAGTCGCGATACGGCCGCGTGGTCATAGCGGCGATAGCCATTTCCTTCACGCGCAGAGGGCGAAAGAAGTCCTCGTCGCTCATAGAAACGGATTGTCTGTGAGGGAACACCGCTGACGTTGGACAGGTCGCCGATCTTCATGGGCTCCATTTCACCACTTGACCTTGCATCGCGCTACAAGGTTTATTCTCCGAGAATGGAGATCACGCTGCAGTACTTCACTGGTTGCCCGAATTGGTCGATCGCCGCCGAGCGCTTGGCGACGATCGCCTCCGAACGCCCCGACATCACCGTTCTTCACCGGCTCGTCGAAACGTTCGATGACGCGGAGAAGCTCGGCTTCCGCGGCTCGCCCAGCATTCTCGTCGACGGAGTGGACCCGTTCGCCGACTCGTCGGCACCCGTCGGCCTGGCCTGCCGTGTGTACAGCACACCCGCAGGTCGCGCTGGCGCCCCCACTCTGGAACAACTGCGCATGGCGATCACCGCACAGCACGATGGAGTCGCACTGTGAACGCGGAGTACGACCTGTTCGTCATCGGTGCCGGGATGGCAGGGACCACTGCGGCCAACCGCTGCGCGTCCCAAGGCTGGAAAGTCGGCATCGTCGACACCCTTCCCTACGGAGGCACCTGCGCTCTTCGCGGCTGCGACCCCAAGAAAATTCTCCGCCGAGGCGCCGAAATCATCGACGATGCACGCCTCATGCACGGCAAAGGCGTTAACCAGAATGGCCTCACACTCGATTGGCCCGCCCTCATGCGGCACAAGCACGGCTTCACCGACGATATTCCAGGCGCCATGGAGTCCACGCTGAAACGGAACGGTGTGTCCACGTTCCACGGCGATGCCCGATTCGTCAGCCGCCATCACGTCGACATCAACGGCGAACAGCATTCCGCAGCACGATTTCTCATCGCCACCGGAGCCCGCCCTCGGCCGCTCGAGTTCTCCGGCCAGGAGCTTCTGGTCGACAGCACCGAATTCCTGAACCTCGAAGCGCTGCCCAGAAGAATCGTGTTCGTCGGCGGCGGGTTTGTTTCCTTCGAGTTGGCGCACATCGCAGCGCGCGCTGGCGTGGAGTGCGTGATCATCGACCACGGCACAAAGCCGCTGCGCGCATTCGACCCGGACCTCGTAGATCTGCTTGTGCGCCGCAGCGAACAGGCTGGAATACGAGTGCACCACAGCACCTCCGTGAGCGCAGTCACGCACACCTCCACGGGCTTTCACGTTGCAATCGAGCGGGACCGCGCGACGTCCAACATCGACGCCGACCTTGTGGTGCACGGAGCGGGCCGCGTACCCAACTTTGACGGCCTCGATCTGGAGGCAGCCGATATCGCGCACGGGCCACAGGGCATTGACGTCTTCGGGCACTTGCAGAGCCGTAGCAATCCGTACGTCTATGCAGCAGGTGACGCGGCGGGCACCCCGGGCGAACGCCTGACGCCGGTGGCCGTCTTCGAAGGTAAGGTCGCCGCATCCAACATGCTCAAAGGCATCGAGACCGTGCCCGATTACGCCGGCGTGCCCTCGACGGTGTTTACGATTCCAGAACTAAACCGGGTCGGGATGCTCGAACAAGAAGCTGCACGCGATGGTCGAGAGATTTCTGTGCGCTACCACGACACCAGCGGCTGGTACAGCAATTACCGAATCGGTGAGACTACCGCCGCCACGAAGGTGATCGTAGATCCAGCGACCGACTTGATTCTCGGGGCGCACCTACTCGGCCCAGGCTATTCAGAAGTGATCAACACGTTTGGCCTCGCCATCAAGCTCGGACTCACCACCCGACAGCTGAAGTCCGTGACGGCCACCTATCCTTCCGTCGGCTCCGACCTCGGTTCCATGTTCTGACAAATGCGATCCCGAGCGGCGCCGAAAGGCGTACAACACTGCTGATGAAAACCCGTTCAGATATTCCGGTCGGATATTCCGGTCGGTGCACCTGCTACAGGTTTACTCGAACCCCGCGCCTGGGGTCGTCGCACCCCAGGAGCTGCTCTTCCGGTCGAGGTCGCGAGAGAAGCAACCGACTGTCCGCGCTCCGCGCTGGCGGGCTCGGCAACTGCGAGCACACGAAGCCGAGCTCGTCGTTACTCGCTACCTCGCCGTCCGCAATATCCGAACCGTTGCTACGGAGTTCCAGGTCTCCCGAACGGCTGTCGCCCGCATCCTGACAAAGCACGGGGTTGACGCGTCGCGCAGGATGACCGACGCCCAGATCACCGTCGCCGCCGGTCTATACGAGCAAGGGCTATCGAGTGCTGCAGTCGGTCAACGCCTGGGGTTTGACAACCACACAATTCTCAAAGCCCTCCGGGGGCGTGGCATCGAGATCCGAGCTCGCGCCACGACCGACCCCCTAAAGCGTGTCGCCGAAGCAGATTAGGCCCGACCGTGGGGTACGGCGTACCACCGCACCCCACGTGGGCTAGAACTCGGCGATAACGTTCCAGGTTGCCCCGCCATCATCGGATCGACTGACACCGCTGATCCCTCCCGAAACGATCGCGCCATCACTTCCAACAGAGAGGGCATCCGTTAGGGGCGGCGCCAACCCGATCGATGTCCATGTCACGCCATCGGTGCTGGTGTGGATGTATCCATCGACATCGACTCCGACGAGGAACGCATCAGTCGACGTGTCTTCTGGGCTCGACGCAATCAGAACCAGGAGCGGGGCTTCGTTCACCGGCGTGAACGTCATCCCATCGTCTCTGCTGACCAGGAGGCCTTGTTCTGTCGTTGCATAGAGTGCCTCGGCGGCGGTATCCCAACTGAGTGAGCGGGCGCCAATCGACGCGCCAGTCATCCAGCTTCCCGCTCCGTCTCGACTGACCATGACCTGACCGGTCGCCGAGTCAATGCCCGCCAGTGTTGATCCTCCCGGTGATTCCTTGATGGTCATGCTGTGGAAGTCCACGTCTCCGACGAGGGAGATCGGGGCGAACCCTTCGCCTACGAGGTCGAGTTCGTAGACGCCGATGTTCGCTGGGAGATTCTCGTCGAGCGCTGGGTGGCCAGAGAAGTAGATCGTGTCTCCGAGTCGCGCCATTCCCATGACGTCGCCTGCCCACTCGCCGAGACGTTCCACCGACCCGTCGGCCGCGACGTGCAGAACTCCGTTATGGGTCGCCACGTACACCGCTCCCGTTCGCTGGTCAAGATCGACGGCGTGCACGTGCGACACCACGATGGGCTCCTCAGCAATGGGAACGTCCGTCGCGGGTGAGGTGCATCCCGCAACGGTGACGGAGAGGGCGGCGACCGCCATCGCGGTCGCCGCGCCTGTCCGCTGCATTAGGAGTTGAGCATCGAGCGCATCAGCTCGATCTCCGCCGTTTGGCTGGCGATGATGTTCTCCGCCAGCTCCCGCACACCGGGGTGCTCGCCATCAGCAAGAACGTCGTCGGCCATCTCGATGGCACCTTCGTGGTGCACGATCATCTGCTCGAGGAACAGGTCCCCGGCTTCAGGTCCGCTAGCGTCCTCAAGTGCCTGCATGTCCTCCTCGGTCATGCCTGCCATGCCGTCCATTCCGCCCATGCCGCCGTGATCCATTCCGTCCATGCTGTCGCTCATGGCGGGCATGCCCCAGTCGTCAAGCCACTGCTTCATCTGCTCGATCTCGGGGCCCTGGGCAGCCTTGATCTGCTCAGCCAGCTCAACAACCTCAGGGTCGACGCCCGACTTGGCAAGCAACACGTCGCTCATCTCGATGGCTCCTTCGTGGTGCGGAATCATCATCTGAACAAACATGACGTCTGCCATGTTGGCGCCGGAACTCTCGGACGGCTCGGTAGTGGTCGAACATGCAGCAAGCCCCATCACGGTGATCAGGGCGAAGGCACCAGACGCGAGCGCGCGGATGCCGAATGACTTCTTCATGGTTCTACTTCTTTCGTCAGTGTTGGTTGTTCGGTCGCAGTGATGGTGTGTATTCACGCAGTCATCGGGCGGCGAATCACTGACGAATGATGCAGAGTTCCGTGAGCTCAGGCGGGCGCGGCTCAGCGAGCCGACGGGGTGTGGTGTCGACCCTCGAAACTCCCGGCGCTAGCAGCCCATGACGAAAGGCAACGAGAGGCAGGACCAGGCTGATGACCACAATGAGCGCCAGGAACACACACGCCATCAACAGCCCGGCGTGATCGCCAGCACAATCCACGCACGTGGAGTTGTCGTCGTCAGAGAAGTTCGCGTCGAGATGAGGAGCGACAGGCGCAGAGTGGTCGTGCTGCAGGGGCAGGGCAGATCCAGCAACGGAGGTCGTCACGGCAGTGGAGTGACCGACGGGGGTCGAGCCATGAGTGCCCATCGCGATGCCGACGACGGTTAACGTCGCGATCAGCAGCACGTACCCTAGGCGCCGAAGCATCTCTCATACCTCCAGGGGGTATGGTCTCACATCTCCCTCAGTCGAAATAGCGTATTCGCTGAGAACAGAGCGCACGATCGATGCACAGCGCGCCGGGTCGCTCAGTGGCAAGCGATGGCCACCGGGCAGGCGTGTGACGGTGATGTTCGGGTGCGTGCGCTCGAGCTCTTCGGCACGACCAGGAACTTGCACCGGGTCTTTCTCGCCGTCGACCAAGCGAACGGGCACATTGCGCGCAGCCAGGTCTCCAAGCGCGTCCGACCAGCCCGGATCGCGCACCAGCGAGTCGAACCCTGCGATGTACCCCGACCAGGTGTGTTCGACCGAGTCCCGGGCGACCGCCACCGGGAGTCGCGGGCTGATCGCAATGGCAACCCCGCGAGCCACCGTGCGGTTGTGACACATCCACTGGCATACCCGTTCGGCAACGGGCCCTTGGGCGAGCAGCGCCTCGAACCAGCCCATGTGCCGTATCCGGTCGCTGGCCTCTTCTGCCGAACGATACAGAGGAGCGTCGAAGGCAACAACAGCACGTGTCGGTGTGTGTCGCGCCCCTACCCGGAGGGCCAGAGATGCGCCCATGGAGTGCCCGACAATCACGACCGGGCGCGTGTGCAGTTTGAGCGCCCGAAGTGTTGCGATCACGGAGTCAACGTGAACAGCAGCATCGACGGTTGCCCGAAGCGCTGGATGCTGGATGGAGGCACCGAATCCGATCGGGTCGATGGCCACGACGCGCGCTTGGTGTCCGAGCACGTCGTAGGCCTCACCCCAGAAACGCTCGCTCGAGGCGAGACCTGCGAGAAGCACGACGACCACCTCGCCGGTCCCGTGCACGCGTACGCCAAGGCCTGCGGCTTTCGCGCGCTCTCCCGCACCTGGTCGCCAGGAGTGAACCTCCGGAGAGAGCGCATGAATTCCCGACCACACCAACGCTGGCGCTGCGAGGGCAGCCGCCGTGAAGATGCGTGATGCTTTCATGACGTCGAAGCGTAGCTAGCTAGCGTTCGAGTTGTACGACAAGGGCGAGTTCTCGATGGAGGACATCGCCGACATTCTCACCGATCGTGGGCTGGAGACCCGGGCGACCGCACGCAGACCTGCGGGGCCCGTCTCCAGTTCGAAGATCTCGGCCATGCTGCGCGACCCGTACTACGTCGGCGACATCGTCTACAAGAGCGAAACCTACGAGGGTCGGCATCCGGCGATCATCGACCGCGACCTCTTCGTTCGTGTCCAGCAACGACTCGAGGCGTCAGGACGTGCCGGTGAGCGCAAGCGCGTGTACCCGCACTATCTCAAAGGCTCGCTGTGGTGCGGGGAGTGCTACGCCGTGCGCGGACTGGTCGACAAGCGGATGATCATCCAACGATCCATCGGCAAGACCGGTGGCGAGTACTTCTACTTCTTCTGCCGAGGCAAACAGCAAGGTGTCTGCAACTCACGCCACATCCCTCTCGATCTCGTCGAGGACCAGGTCATCGAGCACTACCGCACGGTGCAGCTTCGGCCTGAATTCATCGAGTGGGTGCACGGGCAAATCGACAATGCGCTTCAAGACCAGGCCGGGGCGCGGCGTCAACTGCGCGACCAGATCCAGGGGCAGATCGCACGGCTTCAGACCAGGGTCGACAACCTAATTGACCTCGTCGCCGATGGAGGACTGGCTGGGTCGAAGGCTCGCGAGAAGATCACCGAGATCGAGCGGGAACGCGCCGGGCTCGAGGCCCGTCTGGGAACCATTGAAGACGATCTAAGTATCGGTGCGGAGTTCCTCAAGGGGTGGCTCGAACTGTTGCGAGACCCCTATGAGCTCTACCGCACGGCCAGCAACGACATGCGCCGCGAACTCAACCAGGCGATCTTCACGCGCATCTTCGTCATTGACCAAGACCGCGCGGAGTCCGAGCTCCAGGAACACGTTCGACTGCTTCTGGAGGCACAAGCCGAGTGGGCGGCATCGTTCGGCTTCGGCATCGAGGCCGAGTCAAACGAAAACGACGCCGAAGCGTCGTCACGTGGTGAATCAACCGAAGGTCACTGGCGCAAACCCATGGACTTGGCCCTGGGTTCGAGTAAGCAATCTTTGGTGCCCCTGGAGGGACTCGAACCCCCAACCCTCTCCTTAGGACGGAGCTGCTCTTCCATTGAGCTACAGAGGCAGGCGCCTCCAGTCTAGGCGCGACAGCCTGCCTGAGCGCCGCGTGGGAATGCCTTGCCGGGATCCTCGGGGCGCTGGAATCGTGGCGGGTTCCGATCGAGAAGGAGACGCCACCATGGCCGACACGACCGACCCCCGCTCCGAGCATCCCGATGAATTCCCGAAGCAGAGCCAAGACTCGCAGCCGGGCCTGACACACCAGATGAGCCCCGCACCCGACCACGGCGAGAAGACCTACCGGGGCACCGGCAAACTCGAGGGTCGATGCGCACTCATCTCGGGTGGCGACTCGGGAATCGGCCGTGCCGTCGCGATCGCGTACGCGCGTGAGGGCGCCGATGTCGCGATCATCCACCTGCCCGAGGAAGAGGCTGACGCCGCGTCGACCGCCGAGCTGATCACCGACGCCGGACGTCGCGCGCTGACAATCGCCGGGGACGTGCGTGACGAAGGGTTCTGCCGTGACGCTGTCGAACGCACCGTCACCACGTTCGGCGGGCTCGACATCCTCGTACTCAACGCCTCCTACCAGGACGACCGTGACGGCATCGAGTCGATCAGCACCTACGAGTGGGACCGGGTGATGCGCACCAACCTGTACTCCATGCTGTGGCTGACGTCCGAGGCCCGCCCGCACCTGCACGAGGGGTCGTCGATCATCACGACGACCTCGATCCAGGCCTTCAACCCCTCGCCCGGTCTCATCGACTACGCGATGACCAAGGCCGCGCAGGTCGCCTTCACGAAAGCCCTCGCGCAAGACCTCGGCGACGCGGGAATTCGCGTGAACGCTGTCGCACCCGGCCCTATCTGGACTCCGCTGATCCCTGCCACCGACTGGCCTGAGGAGAAGGTCGCCGAGTTCGGCGCCGACACACCGCTCGGCCGCGCCGGCCAGCCCGCCGAGCTCGCTCCCGCGTACGTGTACCTCGCCTCCGACGATGCAACCTACGTCTCGGGCGCGATCCTCCCGGTGACGGGCGGCAAGCCACTGTAGGTCGACGTGCCGTCCGCGGGCCGTGCGGCCTAGAGTGACCGCATGGCTCGCGGCACCGATGGCCCCTCGTTCCACCCCGACCTCACGCGGGCACGCCTCATGCCGCGCACCTCGGCGACGGCGCGCAACCGACGAATCTTGCGTGCGCTGGGCCGACTGGGTGCCGGGAAGCCTCCACGCAGCGGCGAACTCGTGCCGCTTCCCGACGGCGCCCACCTGCGAGTGCACTGGCCGACCACCGCCCCCTCACACGGCGGGCTCCCCGCGGTCGTGCAGATTCACGGTGGCGGTCTCATCATCGGTGGGCCACGAGGGTCCGACGCGCTGTGCCGCACGCTCGCTGACTCGCTCGGGGCGGTGGTCGCGAGCGTCGGCTACCGCTTGCCCCCCGAGCACCCCTACCCGGCTCCCCTCGACGACTGTGAGACGGCGCTGAACTGGCTTGCCGAGCATCCGCGTGTCGACCGCGCGCGGATCGCACTCACGGGTGATTCGGCGGGCGGCGGGCTCGCGGCCGCGGTCACCGCGCGCACGGTCGATGCCGGCAGGCTGACCCTCGCGGGGCAAGCGCTGCTGCACCCGATGCTGGACGACCGCACGGCGCACCGACCTCGCCGGGTTCCCGCCCACCTGGATCGCCGTCGGCACCGCCGACCTATTCCACGACGAGGACGTTGCCTACGCCTCGTCGCTGCAGGAAGCGGGCACAGAGTGCGAGCTCGTCACGATCCCGGGCGCCTACCACGGCTTCGACGTCGCCGAACCGCGCGCGCCCATCTCACGCGACACGGCTCGGCGCCGCGCCGAGGCACTGCGCCGGATGCTCGGGGTCGCGCCCGGCTAGAACCTCACGCCGCGACCGCGGGCGCCAAGTACTCGTCCCACTGTGGCTGGGGCCGCTCGATGCCGCGCACGAGCCACGCCGTGCCGTGCGGAGCCTTCGGCGTCACCCGCAACTGCCACCCCATCTCGGCCGGCGTGCGGTCGCCCTTGATGTTGTTGCACTTCAGGCAGCAGGCGACCAGGTTCTCCCACGAGTCGGCACCGCCCCGAGAGCGGGGATGCACGTGGTCGATCGTCGAGGCGAAGCCGCTGCAGTAGGCGCACCGGTTGCCGTCGCGCCGCAGCACCCCGCGGCGGGTGAGCGGCACCTTCCGCGCGTGCGGGATCTTGACGTAGCGTCGCAGCACGATCACGCTGGGCCGGTCGAACGCATCGGTGATCCCAAAGACGGGATGCTCGCCATCGGCGGCAAGCACGCTCGCCTTCCCGTTCATCACCAGCACGAGGGCGCGGCGGAACGACACGACGGCGAGGGGCTCGTATCCAGCGTTGAGGACGAGTGTGCGCACGGCTTCTCCTGTCGACGGGCCCGCATGGCCTGCGGACGGTCCCATATCGACACCGGCTTCGGTCGAGCAGTTCGGTGTTCACGCCCCGCGTGGGCACAAAAAAAGCACTGCTGTCAGACAGCAGTGCTTGTTCCGGCGACAGCGTGACAGGGCACGATGTCGCGAACGCCGCCGACTATGCGAAAAACGGCGCGCGCATCCACGGTTTGGATGTCGCGTCGGTCTCGCATGGTCGCTCCTCGGCCGACGCCTTATGGCGTCGATGCGGTCAGGCTAACCCACGAAGGTGAACGACGCCCGTCACGCGAGTGTCCGGCGCGTCAGGCGCCGAAGCGAACGATGTAGTAGTTGTCGGTCCAAATCGGGCGCACACTGACAACACTGCCCGCTCGCGGCGAGTCCAAGATCATGCCATTGCCCATATAGAAGCCGTTGTGTCCGGGCATGATCACGACGTCACCCGGTCGAGCGTCTTCGCGCGAAATGCGCGTACCGAAGGCAGCCTGAGTGACCACCGTGCGGGGAATAGCCAGGCCGAACTGCGCGTACACGAACTGCACGAATCCGGAGCAATCGAATCCTGCAGGGGTAGTGCCACCGAAGAGGTACGGGGTTCCCTGGTATTGAAGCGCCACCTGCACCACCTGATCCAGGTCAACGGCCGGGTAGGGCGGATTCGCAAGGAAGTCTGAGACTCCGGGGCCGGTGTATGCAGGAGCCGCCGCGGCGGCCGCGATCTGCGCGGCGCGCTCTTCGGCGGCACGCGCGGCGGCCAGCTCTTCGACGGTCGTCGCGCCAAAGTCGTCACGGAAAGCCGCGGCCACGGCAACGTCGGAGGCGATGTCGACACTCTGCGCTTCGGTAGCCATGAGCTGCGCGATCGCCTCAGCGTTGCCGCTCGCGATCGAATTCTCGGCGTTCGCGACGGGGTCGGCGACGAGCGAGGTTCCGGGCAGCGCCATAGTGGCGATGAGCCCCGTGGCGACGGTGATGACCGCCATGTTGACGGCCGTCCGCTTGACTCCCGCGGTGCGGGCGGGGCGAGCGGCTGAGGGGCTGGATGCGACAGCCGGCGCAGCGACGGGAGGGCGAAGAACGAGGCCGGTGCGCTCGGCGCGAAGGTCGCGGCGTCGAAGAGGGGTGGCGTCATCGCGCGGGGTGCTGCGCGGGGTCTCGCCGGGGGTGCCTTGGATCAAGAGAAGTCTCCTGCGCCTCGCCGCTCCATGCGTGCGGCCCGTCACTGTTTTCGTGTGTTCCACGGTCCGGGCAGGAGACGGGCGGTGCGGGCGTCCTGCGTCGGAGCCGCCGACGTGGGGTAACGCGGCGACTCGGCGAGTGTACGCGAGGTAACGGAAAGGTCACAAGCCGACGCGCGACCCCCACATATGGTGGTTAATGCTCAGTCGGCGACGTAGATGTGCTGCGCGACCTCGGGCGGCAGCTCGATCGCCTCGGCCTGGCCCACAATCTCGACGGAGATGTACCCCCCGTCTCCGGCGCGGATAACCGCCTCGGCACCTGGCACGACACCCGCCTCGTGAAGCTGATGCAGAACGTCGGGGTCAAACTGCACGGGCTCGGCGAGGCGGCGAACAGTGCAGTGCCGCGTTCCGGCGGCAAGGGCGTGCTGCAGGGCAATAACGCCGTCGAGAAACGGTTCGGCTTCGGGAAGCCCGAACTCTTCCAGCCCCGGGATCGGATTACCGTACGGAGACTCGGTGGTGTCCCCGAGCAGCGCGATGATTCGCCGCTCGACCTGCTCGCTCATGACGTGCTCCCACCGGCAGGCCTCCTCGTGAACGAGTGACCAGTCCAGCCCGATGACGTCGGCGAGCAGCCGCTCGGCAAGCCGATGCTTGCGCATGACCGCGGTGGCCTTTGCCCGACCTTCGCTCGTGAGAGCGAGCTGACGGTCATCCTCAATGCTGACCAGTCCGTCGCGCTCCATGCGCGCCACGGTCTGTGACACGGTGGGGCCCGAGTGTCCGATGCGTTCAGAGATGCGCGCGCGCAGCGGAGTGATGCCCTCTTCCTCCAGATCGAGGATGGTGCGCAGATACATCTCGGTCGTGTCGACGAGATCGGTCATCTGCCACTCCTTATCGGCGTTCTGGCTCCCCAGGGAGCGCGATCACCAGCCTAAACGCTCGCGGCAGGCGAGACCTTCCCGGTGGGCGCGGTCAGTAGGATTCGTGCATGGCCGACGTTACGATCCCCGCAGAACTCCTGCCCGCCGATGGTCGATTCGGATGCGGTCCCTCGAAGGTGCGCCCCGAGCAGGTCGCCGCGGTCACGGGCGCCGCTCATCTGCTCGGTACGTCGCACCGCCAGAAGCCGGTGAAGGCACTGGTCGGCAGCGTCCGCGCCGGTCTTCGTGACCTGTTTCGCCTTCCCGACGGTTACGAGGTTGTGCTCGGCAACGGCGGATCGACCGCCTTCTGGGATATCGCGGCGGCCGGGCTCATCGAGCGCCGCAGCGGCCACCTCGACTTCGGCGAGTTCGGCAGCAAGTTCGTCGCCTCGGCCCGTGCGCCGTGGCTGGAGGCACCGCACGTCGTCAAGACCGATGCCGGCACGCGTGGAACCCTCGAACCCGTCTCGGGCGTCGACGTGTACGCGTACCCGCACAACGAAACGTCGACCGGTGTTGCGAGCCCGGTCACGCGCATCCACGGTGATGACGGCGCCCTCACGGTCGTCGATGCCACGAGCGCGGCCGGCGGCATCGACATCGACATCACCGAGACCGACGTGTACTACTTCGCGCCGCAGAAGAACTTCGCGGGCGATGGTGGCCTCTGGATCGCTCTGATCAGCCCAGCGGCGATCGAGCGGGCCGAGCGGATCGACGCATCCGACCGATTCATCCCGCCCTTCCTGTCGCTGACCGCGGCGATCGACAACTCGCGGCTCGACCAGACCCTGAACACCCCCGCACTCGCGACGCTCGTTCTGCTCGACGAGCAGGTACGGTGGATGAACGAATCCGGCGGCCTCGCCTGGTGCGGCGAGCGCACGGCCACGTCGAGCGGGCTGCTGTACGACTGGGCGGAGTCGCACCCGCTGGCGACGCCGTTCGTGGCGAACCCTGAGCAGCGCTCCCCCGTGGTGGTCACCATCGACCTCGACGACAGCGTTGACGCGGCGACCGTCGCCGCCACCCTTCGCGCCAACGGCATCGTCGACACCGAGCCCTACCGCAAGCTCGGCCGCAACCAGCTGCGCATCGCGACCTTCGTCGCCATCGAGCCCGACGACGTCCGCCAGGTCATCCGCAGCCTCGACTACGTGCTCGAGCGAGTGGCGGGATAGCCTCGTGCGGCTCTGGGTGTCACACGACGAGCGCCGGCCCCAGCCGGAACCGCTCGCGACCAACGACCGGCTCGCCTATCTCGTCGGCATCGCGCTCTGGCTCGTCGCCATCGCTGTCGTCGCCGTCATGGCACTCACCGGCGTCACCGCCGACACCCTCGGGATGCTCGTCACGGCCGGAATCGGTATCGCGCTCGGCACCCTCGGGCTGATCGTCGTCAGTCGTCCTCGTCGCTAGCGTCGACAGAGCCCGGGGAGTCGGCGTCGAACTCGTCGGCGTGCGCGTCGATATCGACGCCGTCGAACACATCAGCGTCGTGATCGTCATGCAGGTCATGCTCGTCGGCATCGTCGTCGTCGGAGTCGTCGTCGTCAGCCGCGTCCGCCTCCGCAGCGGCCTGCTGGGCGAGGAACTCGTCCATGCGATCGGCCCAGGGAACCCAGTCGGGCGCGACGAGCGCTCCATCACCGGGCATCAGTTCCGTCTCCAGCACGCTCGGGGCTTCGGGGTCGATCGTGCTGACGCTGACCGCCCACACCCAGCCGGGGTAGCCGCCCATCGTCGTCGAGAACAGCAGTGTCGCGACACCGTCCGCTTCCGTCGCCTCGCGCAGTTGGCCCACCGTTCGCTCGGGCGTGATCTCGGCGAGCGCCGCTCGGCTGAGGGCCTCGAGCGCTTCGGGACCGGGCGCGTCAGGCATCCAGGTCGTCCGCGACCTTACGCAGCACGGCGGCGATCTTGCGGCCATGTTCACGGTCGGGGTATCGGCCGCCGCGGAGGCGTCCGCCCACGTTGTCGAGCAGCTTGATGAGGTCTTCGACGATGATCGCCATCTCGTCGGCCGGCTTGCGATTCATCGCCGATAACGTCGGCTTTGCGTCGAGGATGCGCACCGAGAGCGCCTGCGCACCCCTCTTGCCGTCCGCGATGCCGAACTCGAGACGAGTGCCCGCCTTCACGGTCGCCCCTGCGGGCAGCGCGGAGGCGTGCAGAAACACCTCATCGCCCTCATCGCTGGCGATGAAGCCGAAGCCTTTGTCTTGGTCGTAGAACTTGACCTTGCCGGTGGGCATGCGCGTACTCCTGACGGTGGTGTGGTGCGTCCCTGAGAGGATACCCGGCGCATCGTGCCCCCTGGAGCGGGGGCTAGGCCGCCCTCCTCACGCGGGCCTATCCTTGGGCGTATGCCAGAAGAGTCGATCGTCATGGGTAACCGCGCCGAGCGCGTGCTCGCCTACCTCGTGGCCGTCGTCATCGTCATCAGCCTGGGCTGCTTCATCGCCCTCATGTCGGCCGTGTCAGCCGGGCTCGACCCCCGCGAATTCACCTCGGGCGTATGGGCATGGGTGACCATGCTGCCGCTCATCAGTCTGCCGATCGGGTTCGGCCTCATCGTCGCCCTGCTCATCGTGAGCGCGGTGCGGCGGTCGCGCGCCGCCAAGCATGCCGGCGGCTAGTCCGGCATCCCTCGCCCTCGCCGCCCGGCTGCGGCAGTACGACGAGGCGGAGCTGGCCGCCCTGATTCGCCGCCGGCGCGTGTCTCCTGCGACGCTTGACGACCTGTTCGACTTGGCCGAGGCGTTGCTCGACGACGCCTCGATCGCGAGCGCCGTCGCTGACCTTCCCCGTGCATCCCTCGCAGCGTTGGCGACCGCGGTCGAACTCGATCCGGACGGCCGTGGCGTTGCCCTCGACACTCTCGCCACCCGATTGGGCGTGGCGAGTGCCGACGTCGTCGCGGCGCTGACCATCGCGGCCGAACGGCTCGTCGTCGTACTCGACGACGACACGGTTCTCGTACCCTCTGCGGTCGGCTCCGCACTCGCGGGGCGCGGCACCGCGGGCACACCCGAGCTGTCGGCTTTTGCACTGTGCGACGATCCGGTGCCCAGCCCCCTGCGACCCGTCGACGCCGACGACATCGCTCGACTCAACCGGGTCGCCGCGGAGCACGCGTTCGAGTGTGTCGTGCGCATCGGCGAAATCACGCGCTCCCTCGATCGCGAGCCGGCCCGCCTGCTCGCCCGCGGTGGCGTCTCCCTCCCCGACGCGCGTCGCGTCGCCGCCGAGGCCGCCATCAGCGACGAGGCGCTCGCTGACCACCTGACGCTCGCCCGAAGCGCCCACCTTGTGGCCGACACGTCCGACGAACTCATCGCGACTGAGACCGCCGAACGGTGGCGAGCCCAGCCTTTCGGCGACCGGTGGGCGACCCTTGCCGTCTCGTGGAGCGACGCCCTCCCCGGCCCCTTGCGCGTCGAGTTGGCCCGCCGCGCGGTCGCGGGGGCGGGTGACCGCACGGCAGAGCTCGTCGCCTGGCTGTACCCCGCCGCGGATGCCCTCCTCACCGAGCGCCTCGACGCTCTCGACCGACAGGCTGCGCTGCTCGGCATCACGGTTGGTGGCCGCGCCAGCACCGTCGGAGCGGCGCTTCTGAGCGCCGGTAGCGACGCAGCCACGAGCGCGCTCGCCCCGCTGCTGCCCCCCGAGGTGCGCCAGGTGTACCTGCAGCACGACCTCACGATCGTCTCGCCCGGCCCGCTCGCGGCCGAGCTCGATGAACGCCTGCGGGGTATCGCCGATGTCGAAGCAGCCGGACTGGCCGGCCGCTACCGACTGAGCGCCGACAGCGTCACGCGGGCGATCGCGCGCGGCGAGACCGCCGACACGCTCACCCGCTTTCTCGCGGAGATCTCTCTCACCGGCGTTCCGCAACCGGTGGCATATCTCATCGACGAGACCGCGCGCCGCTACGGCGCTATCCGCGTCGGGATGCTCGGGGCGGACGAGGCGACGGATCTCACCGCCACCACGAGCATCCGCAGCGGCGACCCAGCGCTGATCGACACCCTCAGCGTCGACGCAACGCTCACCCCGCTCGGGCTCACGCGCACGGGGCCGCACCGTCTCGTCAGTCGCCTCGACCCGAGTCTGGTGCTCGGCACCCTTATCGATGCGCGCTATCCGGCCGCGCCCGAGGACGGCGAGCATCCCATCGCTCCGGCGCGCGCGTCGCGGCGTCGCGGACGCGCGCCGGGAACCCGCGTGCCGGCGACGGCGGCGTCAGCAGGCGACCCGGTGCTCGAGGCCGCACGTCGGCTGCACGGCGCGACGTCGAGCGCGGACGCCGCGGGCGGCGACGCGTGGGTCGCCCGCCAGTGGGAGCTCGCACTGCGGGCCAAGCTCCCCGTGCACGTGACCGTGCGCCTTCCCGACGGTACGGAGCGCGACTTTGACCTCGAACCGACCGGCATCGCGGCGGGGAGAGTGCGCGGGCGAGACCTGGCGGCCGACGTGGAGCGCACCCTTCCCATCTCGAGCATCGCGGCGCTCGAGGTGCCCGAGTAGGGCGCGGCGTTCTCAGGTCGCGGGCCTAGACTGGCCCGTTATGAATCCTGACGGCCCGCTCATCGTGCAGAGCGACCGAACTGTATTGCTCGAGGTCGCGAACCCCCACGCTGACGACGCCCGCCACGCCCTCGCCGTGTTCGCCGAGCTCGAGCGTGCGCCCGAGCACATCCACACCTACCGCATCACCCGGCTGGGACTCTGGAACGCCCGCGCGGCCGGCCACGACGCCGACGAGATGCTCGCCGTGCTGGAGAAGTATTCGAAGTTCCCCGTGCCCGCGTCGGTGGCGATTGATATCGCCGAGACCGTCGGCCGCTACGGGCGGCTCGTGGTGGAGCGCGATGACGAGGGGCTGGTCCTTCGCTCGACTGACCGCGCCGTGCTCACCGAGATCGCGTCGAACAAGCGCATCGCGCCGCTGCTCGAAGGCCGTCTCGACGAGCACTCGTACCGCCTGCAGGCCTGGGCGCGCGGGCAGGTCAAGCAAGAGCTCGTGAAGATCGGCTGGCCCGCCGACGATCTGGCCGGCTACACAGCCGGCACCCCGCACCCGATCGATCTCGACACGGCCGACTGGGGCCTGCGCCCGTACCAGCAGCAGGCCATTGACCAGTTCTTCGTCGGCGGCTCTGGCGTGGTCGTTCTGCCCTGCGGCGCCGGTAAGACCCTCGTCGGGGCCGGCGCCATGGCATCGGCTGCCACGACGACGCTGATTCTCGTCACCAACACCGTCTCGGCCCGCCAGTGGCGCGACGAGCTGCTGCGGCGCACCTCCCTCACCGCCGACGAGATCGGCGAGTACTCCGGTCAGGTCAAAGAGGTCAAGCCCGTCACGATCGCGACGTACCAGATCCTCACAGCGAAGCGGAAGGGCGAGTATGCGCACCTGGCGCTCCTCGACGCGCTCGACTGGGGTCTCATCGTCTACGACGAGGTGCACCTGTTGCCCGCGCCCGTCTTCAAGCTCACCGCCGAGTTGCAGGCCCGGCGTCGCCTGGGCCTCACCGCGACGCTCGTGCGCGAAGACGGCCGCGAGGGTGACGTGTTCAGCTTGATCGGCCCGAAGCGGTTCGACGCCCCGTGGAAGCAGATCGAGCAGCAGGGCTATATCTCGCCGGCCGCATGCTTCGAGGTGCGCGTCGACCTTCCGCCGGATGAACGACTCGAGTACGCGGCGAGCGCCGATGACCAGCGCTTTCGGCTCGCGGCAACGGCGCCGGCGAAGCGGGATGTCGTGAAGCGGCTCGTGGAGCGGCACGCGGGCGAGCGCATCCTCATCATTGGTCAATATCTCGACCAGATCGACGAGCTCGCGGACGAGCTCGGTGTGCCGCAGTTGACCGGCTCGACGCCCGTCGACGAGCGCGAGCGGCTGTTCCAGGAATTCCGCGACGGCACGACCCCGGTACTCGTGGTGTCGAAGGTCGCGAACTTCTCGGTCGACCTGCCCGAAGCGACGGTCGCCATTCAGGTGTCGGGGTCGTTCGGCTCGCGCCAAGAGGAGGCGCAGCGCCTCGGGCGCCTGCTGCGCCCCAAGCAGAGCGGGATCCCCGCCAGCTTCTACACGCTGGTCGCCCGCGACACCGTCGACCAAGACTTCGCGCAGAACCGCCAGCGCTTCCTCGCCGAGCAGGGCTACAGCTACGAAATTCTCGACGCGCACGCCCTCGACAACGCGGCCTGATTCTGGAACCGCGCCCCGGGCATCCCGGTGCTGTCGGCACGGCATTCAGGAAACCCTCAGCGTACGCGCAGATACTTGCGGCATGGCTGACGGACCCAAAATTCTCATTGTCGACGACGAACCCAACATTCGCGACCTGCTGACGACCAGTCTGCGGTTCGCCGGATTCGCCGTTCGCGCGGTGAGCAACGGCGCCCAGGCCATCTCGGCCGTTCTCGAGGAAGAGCCGGACCTCATCATCCTCGACGTCATGCTGCCCGACATCAACGGCTTCGGCGTCACCAAGCGTCTGCGCTCGAGCGGCTACACGAGCCCGATCCTCTTCCTCACCGCCAAAGACGACACCGACGACAAGATCATGGGTCTGACAGTCGGCGGCGACGACTACGTCACGAAGCCGTTCAGCCTCGACGAGATCGTCGCCCGCATCAAGGCGATTCTGCGCCGCACCATGCAGGAAGATGACGACGCGATCATCCGCGCCGGCGAGCTCACGATGGACCAGGACACGCACGAAGTCACCATCGGCGACGTCACTGTCGAGCTCAGCCCCACCGAGTTCAAGTTGCTGCGTTACCTCATGCTGAACCCCAACCGCGTTCTGTCGAAGGCGCAGATTCTCGACCACGTGTGGGAGTACGACTTCAACGGCGACGCCGGCATCGTCGAGAGCTACATCTCGTACCTGCGGCGCAAGCTCGACCAGCACACCGACGAGCCGCTCATCCAGACGAAGCGCGGCTTCGGCTACATGCTCAAAGCATCGAAGTAGTGACGGGCGCGGCCGCGTCCAGTGCCGACACCCATGCATGAGCAACTGAGTCAGTGGTGGGAGGGCATCTCTCTCCGCTCGAAGATCACGGGCGTCACCGTCCTCGTCGTGACGTTCGGCCTGCTCGTCGTCGGCACGGGCACTCTGACGACCCTGCAGCGCACGCTGGTCGACGAAGTTGACCGCCAGATCAGTCAGGCGGCGACCGAGCTGCGGGAGCTGCTGTCCTCCGAGGACGGCGAACGCGCGCAGTTCACGACCGACCAGTTCGACGAGTTCACGACGCTCACCCCGTCGGTCTTCTCCGCACCGTTCTACTTCGGGGCGGTGGATGCACGGGGCGACGTCATCGACGACAACGTCGCGGACTACGCGCGCGACAGCGCCCCCGACCTCTCGCGGCTGACGGCGAGCTTCGTCGCCGAACTCGACGGCGGGGTGACGCTCACGAGCGAGAATCGCACCACGCAGTGGCGCGTCGCCACATATCCGCTGCTCGTGACGAACCTCGAGACGGGCGAGTCACAGCAGGCAACGCTCGTGGTGGGCGCGAACCTCTCCGACACGAACAACGTGATCGGCTCGTTCGCGTCGATCTTCCTCGGCTTCGGCCTCGTCGTCGTCATCATGTCGGCCGCCATCACGCGCCTGCTCGTGACGACCACCTTCCGCCCCCTGCGCGAAGTCGAAGCGACTGCAGCGCGCTTCGCCGGGGGCGACTTCAGCCAGCGACTCTCCGGCGCCACCCCGAACACGGAGGTCGGGCGACTCAACCGTTCGCTCAACACGATGCTCTCGCGAATCGACCGGGCGTTCGCGGACCGCGCCGAAACCATCAGCAAGATGCGCCGCTTCGTCGGCGACGCCAGTCACGAACTGCGCACCCCCCTCGTGAGCCTCCGCGGCTACGCCGAGCTCTACCGCATGGGGGCCATCCAGAAGGAGGGGGACGTCGCGCAGGCGATGGAGCGCATCGAGAAAGAGGCGATGCGAATGAGCTCCCTCGTCTCCGACCTGCTCGAACTCGCACGTCTGGATGAGCAGCGTCCGATCGAGAAGGTGCCGGTCGACCTCGTGCCTCTTGCGCGCGACGCGGCGCTCGACGCCATGGCCGGATCGCCGGACCGCTCGGTGACGGTTGTCGTCGATGACCGACCGGCATCCACGGCCCTGCCGGCCGCGATCGAGACCGACGATGCGCCGGGCAGCCCCAGTGCACCCCGACGACGCGCGAGCGCGGCCCTCGCTCGACTGCGCTCAAGACGGCGGGCCGCGTCGACAGCCGCCGCTCCCAAGTTGGTGGGGCGGCTCAGTCTGCCCGAGTTGCCGCCGGTCAGCGCCGTCGTCGCCGGCGACGAAAACAAGCTGCGCCAGGTCGTCACGAACCTGATTGGCAACGCACTGCGGTTCACGCCCGACGGCAGCCCGATCGAGCTCGTCGTCGCTGTCGACGACGCGGCGGGGATGGCGACGCTCGCGGTCGTCGACCACGGCGAGGGAATTCCCGCGCAGTTGAAGGAGAAAATCTTCGACCGATTCTTCCGCGCCGATTCATCGCGCACGCGCGATACGGGGGGTTCGGGCCTGGGGCTCGCGATCGTCTCGTCGATCGTCGCCAACCACGGCGGCCGCATCGACGTGCTCGACACTCCCGGCGGTGGGGCAACGTTCCGCGTCGCGCTTCCGCTCCTCCCCAACGAGCGCTCCGCGCCTGAGGCACCCGCCTACGAGGTCTAGCAGGCACCGTCACCGCCGCCCGTCGTACCGTCACCGCCACGAGCGCGCACTCGGCGCGCACGATGGGAGGAGACACCATGACCCGCTACCACGTTGACGCCGACGCCCTGTTGAGCGCGACCTCGACCACGACCGCCACGATCGGTCGACTGCAGGCCGAGTGCGCCGGCCTCACCAGCCAGCTCTCTGCCCTGCAGGGCAGCTGGTCGGGCAACGCCGCCACCGCGTTCCAGACGCTCGTCGCCGAGTGGATGGCGACCTACAGCCGGCTTGAACAGAATCTCGCCGCGCTGAACCACGCCCTCGGCCAGGCCGGGCGCCAGTACGCCGAGATTGAGCAACAGGCGGCCTCGATGTTTCTCCGCTGAGCTCGAGAGCTCACGGGGTTCATCACGCGCTCGGGGAAAGCGGGGCCGGCGGCCCTACAGTGGTCGCTGTGACCCGCTTCCCCGACGAGATCGTGCACGCCGTGTTGCACCACATGAACGACGACCACGCCGACGACAGCCTGCTGATCTCACGGGCCTTCGGCGACCGTGGCGCAACGACCGCGCGCATGGTCGATGTCACGCCAGACGCGGGTTTCTGGGTCTATACGCTCGGCGATGACCTTGGCGAGCGCGCACTGTCGGTGCGCTGGTCCGGCACGATCAGCGAGCGGCCCGAAATCCGACGAGAGATCGTCGAACTCTACGACCGGGCCTGCAGCATCCTTGGCGAGACGCCCCGCCCGCACTGAGTTGTCGGCGTAAGGGCTGTGCTCCGGCCACCCATGAAGGTTAGGATTGCCTAACCTAATCCCGATCCGGAGCCGCATGACTATCGCCGACCCGCCCACCACCGTCCCGTTCTCCCGACTCGTCCGCGAACGCTCGCGCGCGAGCCACGGAACCAGTGAGGGCACGTCCTTCATGAACGATCTGCTCTCCGGCGCCGGGTCACGCGATGACTACATCGCGCTCGTTCGCCAGCACCACGCGATCTACGCGGCGCTGGAAACCGGTGCCGACAGGCTGCGTGACAACCCCACCGTTGCCCCGTTCCTCTCCCCCGCGCTCACTCGGCTTCCCGCCCTGAGCGCCGACCTGACGTTCCTCGTCGGAGACAACTGGAGCGAGCGCGTACCGCTGCTGCCGGTCACGGAGCGCTACGCAGCGCGTATTCGAGAGGTCGCGGCCTCGTGGCCAGCCGGCTACGTCGCACACCACTACACGCGCTACCTCGGTGACCTGTCAGGCGGACTGCACATCGGGCGCGTCCTCGCGCGGCGCTTCGGATTCGACACGAACGGCATCGGCTTCTACCTGTTCGACCAGATCGCCGACCCCGCTGCATTCAAAGACACGTACCGCGCACAACTCGACGCGGTGGCGTGGGATGACCCCGAGCGCGAGCGCGTCGTCGACGAGGTGCTCGCTGCCTACCGCTTCAATACCGAGGTGTTCGTGGCCCTGGACCAGGCCCGCGGAACCCGCGCCGCCTGAACCAACCTTCTCACCACTTTGGGCGCCGGCTGTTCATCGCCGGAAACGCAAAACGGGGCGGCTTCCTTCCGGAAGCCGCCCCTTTTGTGTGTGGCGTTGGCCGAGGACTAGAAGTCCATGCCGCCCGACGGGTCACCCATCGGGGCCGGGTTCTTCTCCGGCTTGTCGGCGACGACGGCCTCGGTGGTGAGGAAGAGGCCAGCGATCGACGCGGCGTTCAGCAGCGCCGAGCGGGTCACCTTCACCGGGTCGGCGATGCCGGCACCGAGCATATCGACGTACTCGCCGGTGGCCGCGTTGAGGCCGTGGCCGACCTCAAGGTGGCGCACCTTGTCGGCGACGACGCCGGGCTCGAGACCCGCGTTGAGGGCGATCTGCTTGAGCGGGGCGTCGATCGCGACCTTCACGATGTTCGCGCCCGTGGCCTCGTCACCGGTCAGACCCGTGAGGGCGTCCGAGTCGAAGGCGAGCTTGCCGGCCTGGATGAGGGCGACGCCACCACCGGCGACGATGCCCTCCTCGACGGCAGCCTTCGCGTTGCGGACGGCGTCCTCAATGCGGTGCTTGCGCTCCTTCAGCTCGACCTCGGTCGCGGCACCCGCCTTGATGACGGCGACGCCACCGGCGAGCTTCGCGAGGCGCTCCTGGAGCTTCTCACGGTCGTAGTCGGAGTCGGTGTTCTCGATCTCTGCACGGATCTGCTTCACGCGACCGGCGATGGCGTCGGCGTCGCCGGCACCCTCTACGATCGTGGTCTCGTCCTTGGTGATGACGACCTTGCGGGCCCGGCCGAGCAGGTCGAGGGTGGCGTTCTCGAGCTTGAGGCCGACCTCCTCGCTGATGACCTGGCCGCCGGTGAGGATCGCGATGTCCTGCAGCATGGCCTTGCGGCGGTCGCCGAAGCCGGGAGCCTTGACGGCAACCGACTTGAAGATGCCGCGGATCTTGTTGACGACGAGCGTCGCAAGAGCCTCACCCTCGACGTCTTCGGCGATGATGAGCAGCTGCTTGCCGCTCTGGATCACCTTGTCGACGACGGGCAGCAGGTCCTTGATCGCCGAGATCTTGCCATTGACGATCAGGATGTAGGGGTCTTCGAAGACCGCTTCCTGGCGCTCGGGGTCGGTCACGAAGTAGGCCGACAGGTAGCCCTTGTCGAAGCGCATGCCCTCGGTGAGCTCGAGCTCGGTGCCGAAGGTGTTCGACTCTTCAACAGTGACGACGCCTTCCTTGCCCACCTTGTCGATGGCCTCGGCGATGAGCGCACCGATCTCGGGGTCGGCGGCCGAGATGCTCGCGGTGGCGGCGATCTCTTCCTTGGTCTCGACCTCCTTGGCGCTCTTCAGCAGCTCGTCGGAGACGGCCTTGGTGGCCTTCTCGATGCCGCGCTTGAGGCTGATCGGGTCGGCGCCGGCCGCGACGTTGCGCAGGCCCTCACGCACGAGCGCCTGAGCGAGGACGACCGAGGTGGTCGTACCGTCACCGGCGACGTCGTCGGTCTTCTTCGCGACCTCCTTGACGAGCTCGGCACCGATCTTCTCGAACGGCTCGTCGAGTTCGATCTCCTTGGCAATGGAGACGCCGTCGTTCGTAATCGTGGGGGCACCCCACTTCTTCTCGAGAACGACGTTGCGGCCACGGGGGCCGAGCGTCACCTTCACGGCGTCGGCCAGGGTGTTCAGGCCGCGCTCCAGGCCGCGACGGGCCTCTTCGTCAAAAGCAATGATTTTAGCCATGTGTGTCTTTCGTCCCTCCCGGACGCAGTACGTACGGTAGCTCTGGCACTCGCAGAGAGTGAGTGCTAACTGATTTTGGCACTCTCGACTAGCGAGTGCAAGCCAGGGAGGGACGGATGCTCAGCCGGCGGTGATGGTCGCGTCGCCGGTATCCGGCACGAGTTCGATCCAAGTGGTGCCCGGCGCCAACCGCACGGCCACGCCTTGATCGTCGAGGAGGCGATAGGAATCCGCCATGCCGGCCTTCGACCACGTGATGGGAATGGTCTTCCCGTCCGTCGCGACAAACCCAGAGCCGCTCTGGCCTGCCAGGAGAGTCTGCGGAACGCCGGGGCTAAAGTCGATTCTCACCCGAAGCACGATGACGTTGGTTGCGCTCAGACGGGTTCCCGAGAGCGCGACGTCGGGCTGACCACCCTGCGACCGCAGCCACCGCCCGTCGGCCTCGCTCCACTCCCAGCCCGACTGTCCAACCTGCCCGTAACGCAGCGACAACGTGGATGCGGGCGCACCGTCGCGCGCGGCCGTCGCGTTCTCGATTCGATCCGCGAATGCGAACTGCTGTCGAGGCGCGTCATCACCGGCGTAGCGCTCGACCAACTGCGCCGCCCGGGCGACGACATTGTGAGGCGAGGGCCGTGGAAGCCCTCGGTAGACGAGGTCGGAGTCGTCGCCGCGATCAAAGATGATGTTGCGCACCGGGGTGTTGAGCATGGCGGCGATGAACTGCTGTTGGGCACCCGAATAGGCAAGGATCCCCCCGAAGGGCGAGACGATGTCCGGATCCATCGGACGCACGGATCGCACGGGCCCGACTTCGTCAGGGAGGTCGCTATGCCACGACGCCGCGTATCGGATCGAGCCCCCCTCGACGAGTTCGACGTGGACGATATCGGCCCGGTCGAGACCAAGTTGCGGCCTTGCGAGGGGGGCATTATCGATCTTTGCCGAGAAGACGGGTCGGTCGAGAGAGCCCGGTTCGATGATCTCTCCTGTGAGAGGGGCGATCGCATAGGCCGGCGGAGCTTCGTACGTCGACTCGTAGGTGGGCTCTGGCTCGACGCTCGGCTCAGGAGACGCCGTCTCTAGCGGGCGCTCCTCCGGCGCGCATGCACCGAGACCTGCAACGAGCGCGAGGCCGACAATGAGGCTGCCCGCGCGTCGGCGGAGGGAACTGCGCATGGCCAGAACACTAACCCGCCAAGCGACCGCGCGCCCCCGTGACGCGCACTCAGGCCCGAACCGTCACGTTTTCTGCCTGAGGCCCTTTCGTGCCGGCACCGATTTCGAAGGACACTGCCTGTCCTTCCTCGAGAACCTTGTAGCCGGGCATATCGATCGACGAGTAGTGCACGAAGACGTCGCTACCGTCTGCCTCGAGCGTGATGAAGCCGAACCCCTTTTCGGCGTTGAACCACTTGACGGTTCCGTTGGCCATGCTGTGACTCTTTCTGGAGCGGTGATGAGAAGCCGCGTACGGGCTCCGTTTCCGCAGACTAGCCATCGGGCGGAACCCGTGGGAAGAGCATCCACGCAGTCGTTACCGTGCGGTAACGGGCCGGAAATCTCGGAGCTAGCTGGCCGCGCGCAGCTCGTAGTCGGTGCCAAGAACGATCGTGATGGGAGCCCCGGGGAAGGCGTCGGTCAGCTCGATGTCTGCCACGCCGTCGAGCAGTTCGACCATGCCGCGAGCGACGGGTTCGAGGTCGGGGCTCGCGTAATAGACGACGGTCTCCTCGATGTCGGTCGTCGCGGCCTGCGTGACCGTTCCGACGGGCCAGCCCCGAGCATCCAGCGCGCTCTGCGCCTGCGGGCCCCGCCCGACGGAACCGGTGCCGTCGAGGATCGTGATCGTGAAGTCGTCAGGCAGGTCCGCATCGGCGGCATCCGTGATCGGCCCGCCGGCAGGCTCGCCCGGCTCGGCGGGAGCGTCAGGGTTCTCCTCGGGCGGGGACGTCAAGACCGGGATGTCGAGCTCCAGTCGGTCGTCGATCGCGGCGAGCCCGACCATGCCGACCACGACGAGCACGACCGACGCGGCCGCGCCGATCCCGAGCGCGCGCCAGACGGCACCGCGACGACGCGGCGCCCGGTGTGCGCCCACTCGACCAGGGTCGAGCGGCAGATCGTCGAAACGATCGGGTGGGAAGTCGGGCATTCGGGCTTTCTCGGCTCAGGAGGCGACGGTGTCGCGCCGGGTACGACGACGCTCAGCACGCGCATCACGCACCTCGTGCAAGCGGCCCACGAGGATCGGGTCGTACGCGCGCGACGCCGCGTCATCGATGACGGAGTTCAGTACCTGATAGTACCGGGCCGGTGCCCAGCCGAACTCGGCACGAATGTGCCGCTCCTTCGCCGCACTGTGGCCCCACCATTCGCGCTCGAAGTCGAGCACACGCCGCGCGCGCTCGGACAGCGCTGCGTCGTCGGACGGGGTGGGCATGGGCTCATCGTAGAACGGTCGGCGCCGGCCTCTGAGCGGCTCGCGGAGGACCATCAGACTCGCAGATTAGGCTTACCTAAGTCCCTCCTTGCCAACCGCTCCGGAGCCCCATGCCCTTCCCTCGTCGGCGTCGCTCGGCGCTCGCTGTCGCCGTCGCGGCCATGATGCTGGTGCTCGCGGGATGCGCGCCCTCCGGCGCCCTCGGCGGCACCGATCCCGAGGCGGTTGGCGAGCGCCCCGCGCTGTCGGAGATCACCCTGCTGGACAACCCACGCATCGACGGCGGTCCCGCCACGGCCGTGATCGCGGACGCGGCGATCGACCCCGTGGTCGACACCCCGACCTCAGCACTGCCGACAACCGTGGTGTCGCGCGACCTGGATGGCGACCGCGACATTGAGGTCACGAGCGCCGACCGCGTTCTCGCCCTCGACATTGCCGGATCGCTGGCGGCCACCACCTGGGCCCTCGGCTTCGGCGATCGCCTCGTCGGGCGTGACGTATCGACCACCTTCCCCGGCACGGACGATCTGCCGCTCGTGACGAGCTCGGGCCACGCGGTTAGCGCCGAGTCGGTGCTGGCGCTTCGCCCCGATCTGATCATCACCGACGGCACCGTGGGCCCGACCGACGTGCTCGTGCAACTGCGCACCGCTGGAATCACGGTCGTGTACGTCGACGTCGAGCCGGGTCTCGCGGCGCCGGCCACCCTCGCCCGTGATGTCGCCGCCATCTTCGGCGCGCCCGAAGCAGGCGAACTACTGGCCGAGCGAATCGACACCGACTTGACCGACGTGCTCAGCGAGATTGCCACCATCGCGCCGAGCACGCCGGGCGAGCGCGTGCGCATCCTCTTCCTGTATCTGCGCGGCGCGAGCGGCATTTACTACCTCTTCGGCGAGGAGTCGGGAGCCGATGAGTTGATCGACGGCCTCGGCGGCGTTGACGTCGCCGGCGAGATCGGCTGGACGGGTCTTCGCCCGATGACGGACGAAGCGCTCATTGCCGCTGACCCCGACCTCATCATGGTCATGTCGAGCGGGTTGGCGAGCGTCGGAGGCGTCGACGGCCTGCTCACCGAAAAGCCCGCGATCGCGCTGACCTCGGCCGGGCAGAACCGCCGCTTCGTCGACATGGCCGACGGCGAGGTGCTGAGCTTCGGACCGCGCACGCCTCTCGTGCTCGACGCGCTCGCCCGCGCCATCTACGGCGCGGACCAGTAGCCGCTCAGCCGCTCTCGCTCGGGCCCACAGCTGCCCACCGCTCGATGCGGTCACCGTGCGGGGCCACGATCGCGAGGGGACGCCCGTCACGGCTCAGCACGAAGTCGTCGTCCGCGCCCGGCAGGATCTCCGCAGCACGCTCCGCAACCTCGGGAAGCACCCGGCGCCCATCAAGCGACACCCACACGTCACCGAGCTCGCGCGCCAGCTCGCCAAATCGGGCGCGCGCCTCGGGGGCGAGATAGACGAGAACGGCGGGGCTCCAGATGACCCGCACGACGTCGTCGGGCATGTCCGCCACGGCTGAGCGCAGCCCATCGACCGCGTCGCCCGCCATCACACGAGGCGGATGCGCGTGCGCAACGCGCAGGGCCGCGTCGAGCTGGCGGGCCCGGTCGCGCTCTTCTGGCCAGATCAGGGTGCGCAGCCAGCGCTCGTCGTCGGGTGACCCCAGGGCCAACGGACGCCGCTCGAGCCCGGCCCGCCACACGATCTCAGGTCGGTGTGTGGGTGCCGGAACCCCGTCGCCGAGCTGACAGTCGAGTTCGAGTGCATCGGGCTCGTCGTCGACCGGCTCCACCGTCGATTCGACCTCCGCGCCGCGCCAGTAGCGGTGCCGGTATCGGTCGACGAGCAGCCCGAGCCCGATCGACGCCCCCACTTCGAGCAGCGCGATCGGCGCGCGGATGCCGTCCAGCGCCGCGACGAGGGCAGAGGAACGCCGGGGGTCGTTCGTCTGCGTGGCGCGCGTGCGGGCGACCGCCTCGACGGCGTCCCATTCCCCCTCGAGCCACGCGCGAGCATCCCCCGCTGGTGACAGCCCGGTGAAACGGGCCGCAGTCAGAATCAACACTGGTTGGCGGCACGCGACGGGCAACGTGTCGATGAGCGCCATTGCGTCAGGGTCGTCGGCGAGGTCGTGAGCCCATCGCGCGTAGACCGCCGAACGGCCGGCCGCTTCGCGGGCGAAGCGCCGGTACCGTTCGGCGGTCGACGTCACGCTCGCATCCTGCCACGCAGGATGCGCGCGGCTCAGGCGGCGCGGCGGCGCAGCAGCATGACGGCGAGTGCGACGATCACGGCAAGCAATACGGCAATGACGGCGAGGAGAACGCCCGTCGACATTCCCGCAGGCTCGGCGTCGGGGCCGGACCCTCCCGCAGCGTCGCCGTCGAGGTCGCCCGGAGCAGCGTCAGCGGGGCTCGCCGCGCAGTCGGTCGGCAGCGAGTAGGTGAGCGTGATGGGGTCGAACTCTTCGCCGGCGGGGTAGGTGCCGAACGCGTCGGCGCCCGACACCGTGAGCTGTGTCGGGATGCCCGTGATCGTCACGGTGCCGTTGTCGCGGCTGCCGCTGTCGGCGCCGGCAAGATTGAGCTCGAGGAAGCGCACGTCGAGGGCTTCGACCTCCTCGAAGTCCTGCCGCGTTCCAGTCACGTCAGCGACCAGTTCGGCGGTGGTCGCGCTCGTGAAGACCACGCGCGGGTTGGCGATGAGGGTGTCGAGGATTCCCTCGTGGCCCGTGAAACGGATCGCGCCCTCGAACGCGATCTCGCCCGTGCGTGCAGCGGGGTTGATCGCGCCCTGGCCGCCCGCAAAGGTGAAGAGCGGCACCTCGTAGCTCGCGCCGTCGAGTACCTCCCACTCACCGCGGGCAATGGAGCCGCTGACGTACGCGCGGAAGCTCTCCTTGAAGCCCCAGTCGAGCTGCGCATCGGACACGACGCACTGGTCGGCACCCGCGGCGGTGGCCGCAGGATCGACGATCTGCAGCACGACGCCGCGGTCGACGGATCCCGGGAAGGTCAGCGTGTGCTGGCCGACGAGGTCATCGGGCAGGCGGCCCGTCCAGACAGCCTGGCCGTGCGCATCCGCCGTGACCTCGCCGAGGAGGCGCGGCTCACTGTAGACGACAACACGGATGCCCGTTTCGCCGGGCTGGAATCCGGGCGCGCGGGCCTCGATGCGGCCGCCCGGCAGCAGATCGCCGTCGACGCCGACGAGTTCGGCACCGGTGGTCGCCGGCGGCTCAGCCGAAATAGGCCGCTCCACGAAGCGAGCGAGCTCGACCGCGCCACCCGTGATCGTCGCCCCGGCCACGGAGGTGCCGCCCCCGGTCGGTGCAGGGCTGCCGATGGTGAACGTCACCGGGTCGAGGGCGGTGCCGGCCGCGTAAAACGCCCTGCCCTGGAAGGAGAACACGCTTGTGCCGGAGGCTGTCAGGGTCGCCGGTACACCCGTAAACCGCACGGAGCCGTCGGCGTTGGCCGTGCGGCTCGCCGCCGCCAGGTTCAGCGTCGCGAGCGTCACAGGGCTGCCGTTGACGCTGACCGACAGGGATGCGCGACTCGCTGATTCGATCGTGACTCGCGGATCGCGCAGGGTCACGTCGAGCAGGCCGCTGTGACCGAGGTAGCGCACCTGACCCGAGTACGCGACGGTGCCCGTGGTACCCGTCAGCGATGGTCCCACCTGCGGGAACACAAGGGCGGCGCCCTGCTGGCCGACGCCAGTCGCGGTGATCGACCCGCGGGCAATCGTGCTCGTCATGTACTCACGGAACGACTGCTTCACGCCCCACACGAGCGACCCGGGCGTGGCGGTGTCACGGGGCGCCCCGGTGGTCGGGGCCGGCGTCGGAGCCGGCGTCGACGGCGCGGGCGTCGGCGTCGGTGTCGGACTGGGTGTCGGTCTGGGTGTCGGGCTGGGTGTCGGGTTTTCCGCAGAACCGTCGCCGGCAAAAGTCAGCGCGGTGAACGTCTCGAATGCGGGCACGACCGCTCCCGAGCCGGCGAACGTGAACACTCCGAACGTGCCCGTCGGGAAGCGGTGGGCGTCGGCCTTCGACACCACGAACTCGATCCGGAACGAGCCATCGGGGTCAATCGCCACGGCGCCCGCGCTGGGTCCACCGATGGTGGCGACGTTTTCGGGGTTGACGACCCACTTCTGCTGGGCGACCTGCCGTGCCGACGACGCGGCACCGTCGCTCGGCTTCCACGAGTCGAGCACCGAGCCGATCACGACGTAAGCGCCGGCAAACTGACCCATGAGGGGTGGACGCGCGCCGTCGGTCGCCGGGGGGTTCGGGGCGAAGCCCGACCCGGTCACCGTGATCGTCTCACCGGCAGGGTCCAGACCCTGCGTCTTCGAGACCGACACCGTCGGGGGCGGCGGTGCTGTATCGGCGGCCGCCGACTCGTGGGGGGCGACAGTGAGAGCTAGGGCGAAGGTGAGGGCCCCCGCGAGCGCGACGGCAAACGGCCGCCGGCGGGAAAGGGTGTGCACCGGGTGACTCCGTAGTCAGAAGAGCGTCATGTCTTTAGGTAAGGCTTACCTAACAAGAGGATACGCCATGCGCGCATATCTCTCTAATTCAACGCCGCGTCGCCTGTTCGACCGCTGGGAGGCCGGACCATCGTCACGTGCGGAATGCCCGCCTCCACATACTCGTCGCCGATCGGCTCGAAGCCGGCTCGCGTATACAGGGGCTGGATGTAGGACTGTGCGTGCAGGGCGAGCGGCTCGTCGCCGAACTGGGCGATCACCTGCTCGACGAGACGGAGCGCGAGGCCCCGACCACGAGCATCCGCCCGCGTCACGACGCGCCCGATCAGGCGGCGCGCGCCGCCGTGAGCGGGGTCGGGATGCTCGTCCTCGATGACGCGCAGATAACTGACCACGCCGCGATCGTCCCGCATCCACACATGCAGCGTCGACTCGTCGCGGTCGCGCTCGTCGAGTTCCGGCTCGTCGATCTGCTGCTCGAGGTAGAAAACGACCGTGCGCAGCATGGCGATGTCGAAGAACTCGTCAGCCGAAATGTGACTCCATGTTTTCTGCTCGATGGAAGGTTCCGGCACGGGGCCGAGTTTAATGGGGTGAGACAACCCGCCCGTCGGGCGAGCAGGAGGAACCATGAGCGAGCAGACCACCGGCAAGTACCAGGTCGAGAAGACCGAAGACGAGTGGCGGGCTGAGCTCGGCGAAGAGCGCTACCAGGTGCTGCGCCAGGCCGGCACCGAGCGCGCCTGGACGGGCGAGCTGCTCGACGAGAGCCGCGCCGGCCTCTATACTTGCGGCGCGTGCGGGGCTGAGCTCTTTCAGGCCGGCACGAAGTTCGACTCGGGTTGCGGCTGGCCGAGCTTCTACGAGTCGGTGCGCCCCGAGGCCGTTGAGCTGCTCGAAGACACCTCCCTCGGCATGGTGCGCACCGAGGTGCGCTGCGCCACCTGCGGTTCGCACCTCGGGCACGTGTTCCCCGACGGGTTCGGCACGCCGACCGGCGACCGCTACTGCATGAACTCGCTCGCGCTCGACTTCACGCCGGCCGACGACGCCGACCCGGCCTAGTCACTCACGCCAGCTGGCGAGCACTGACGCGGTAATGTGCCCCGCGGTGCTCGTCGGGCAGACGATCTCCGCGGCCGTGTAGCTTCTGCCGCAACGTGCCCTCCTCGTAGCCGTCGGGGTACAGCCCGCGTTCGCGCAGCACCGGGATGACGTGCTCGACGACATCGGCGAAGGTGCCGGGCGTCACGGCATAGGCGAGATTGAAGCCGTCGACATCGGTCTCTGCCACCCATCGCTCCAGCTCGTCGGCAATCTCGACACCCGAACCCACGATGAGGGGCCCCAGTCCACCGATAGCGCTGTGTCGGCCGATGTCGGCAACCGTGAACTCGGCGCCGTGCTCGGCCGCGGCCGCGAAGTTCGAGACGACCGACTGAATCGCGTTACTCGGAACGTTGCCGACCGGTTCATCCAGTGGGAACTGCGAGAGGTCGATTCCCATCCAGCCGGACATGAAAACGAGAGCGCCTTCGGGGTTCGCGTACGACAGGTAGTCACGGTACTTCGCCTGCGCTGCGGCGGGAGTGGCGTCCGTGATGATCGTCAGCAGGGTGTAGATCCGCGCCGCGTAGCGATCGCGACCCGCCGCCTCCAACGCGTCTCGGATCCGCGTGACGGTCGCCCGCAGTACCTCCTTCGTCGGGGCGGCGACGAAAATCGCTTCAGCGTTGCCGGCGGCGAACGCGACTCCGCGGGGGCTCGCGCCGGCCTGGTAGATGACGGGTGTGCGCTGCGGGCTCGGCTCAGAAATGTGAATGCCGGGAACCGTGAAGTGCGTCCCCTCGTGACGTATGTCGTGCACCTTCGAGGGGTCGGTGTACACCCCGCTGGTCCGATCGCGAACAACGGCATCGTCTTCCCACGAGCCCTCCCACAGCTTGTACAGCACCTCGAGGTACTCATCGGCGTGATCGTAGCGATCGTCGTGCTCGCGCTGGTCGTCGTGCCCCATGTTGCGTGCAGCACTCGGCAGATAGCCCGTGACGACGTTCCACCCCACACGCCCCTTGGTCAGGTGGTCGAGGGTCGTCATCCGGCGGGCAAACGGGTAGGGATGCTCGTAGGCCGTTCCTGCCGTCACACCGAATCCCAGATGCTCAGTCACCGCGGCCATCGCGGACACGAGCAGGATCGGGTCGTTGACCGGCACTTGAGCGCCGTGCCGGATCGCCGCCTCATTCGACCCGCCGTACACGTCATACGTGCCGAGGACGTCGGCGATGAAGATGCCGTCGAACGAGCCCTTCTCCAGCAGTTGGGCCAGCTCCGTCCAGTACGACAACTCGGTGTAGCGGTGCGACTGGTCGTCGGGGTGGCGCCAGAGCCCGGAAGACTGGTGGGCGACGCAGTTCATGTCAAACGCGTTGAAGCGGATGCGGCGGGGAGGCGTGGCAGCGGTGGTGGACATGGCCGCCATCGTGCCCGCCTGATCGCACCCCGCGCATCCCTCGTGTCGCAGCGTGACCGTGCGTGTCACCGGATGACGCAGCGCGACGCCCGATGACGCGGATGCGTGAAGCGAGTGCCTTGACGCTCCGAGCGTGTCGGACATGACCGCCACCACAATCGACCACCAACTGCGGCCGCTGTTCAGCTTCTTCCGGTCGCTGACCCTGCCCGAAGGCAATTACGCAGCAGACCGCGACCTCACGGACGACGGGGTCAGCGCCCCCGAACTGCACGAACGCTTCGACCGCACCGTCGACGCCGCACTCGCTCTCGTGACCCGTGAACTTCTCGACGTCCGCTCCGCCTACTTCCGACGGTGACGCTCACCGTGCCCGCGCCGGTTGCGGCCGCCAGCGGTCGAGCGTTGCGACGACGATTCCGAGTGCGGTGAGCGCCACGCCCGCGATCGTCTGAGGGGCGAGCGCCGGCCCGATGGCCGACACCGAGTCGAATACGATGGCGCCCAGCAGCTGGCCGAGCACGAGGCACATGCCGAGCAGCAGCACGCCAATGCGCCGCACTGTCGCCGTCTGCACGGCGATGAACACGACGCCGACGATGCCGCCCAGGTAGAGGTACACCTCCGTCGGGGGCGCGGCGGGCAGCCCCCGCACAATCAGCGCAACCGCCGTCACGCCGACGAGGCCGGCCGTGCCAACCGTGAAGTTGACGAGTGTCGCGGCAAGCGGGGAGCCGCTCACCTCGCGCACGCGGCCGTTCATCGCCTGCTGCACACCGATCCCGAGGCCCGCGACAAGCGGGAGCACCAACGCCAGCCACGGGATGCTCGCCGACGCGTCCCCGGCGACCGTCACGATCACGGCGACCACCGTGAGTGCGGCCCCAATGACGCGCGCGGGCGTCGGGGGCGTGCGTCGCGCACCTGCGAAGCCCCGCGCATCCGCCACCATGCCGGCGAGGGTCTGGCCCGAGACAATCGCCACGGTGAAGATGGCGACCCCGAGCACCCCGGCGACGAGCCCCTGCGAGAGGACGAAGAACGCTCCGCCGGCCCCGCCGAGCAGCATCCACCAGGGCAGCTCGCCCGCGCGCATCGCCGCCGGGATGCGGGCCATGGCCGCGCGGCCACGCGCGGTCGCCAGCACGACGACGAGAAGCACCACCCATCCCGACGAGAACGACACGAGCGCTGCGGTGAAGCCGTCATCGAAGCGTTGACCCAACTCGCCGTTGATGCGCGACTGCGTGGCGACGCCGAAACCGGCGAGCACCGTCGCCGCCACCGCAAGCACCGTGCGGCTGCGCTCGCTCATGCGGTTCCTCCCTGCGACGCGATGCGTGCACGTGGGGCCTATCGCCGCAAACGACCATTCGGGACTGGAGTGGGGCCGCCGGTGGGAATCGAACCCCGCGACGCGACAGCGTCGGCGCACCGGGAATGCCCCAAGCGGGAACTACTGGATTGCGGGCCGCCTGTGGGAATCGAACCCACGACCTATTCATTACGAGTGAATCGCTCTGCCGACTGAGCTAAGGCGGCGTGCGACGGGCGAGCCCGGCACGGTGCAGAAGTCTAGCCCAAACGCGCGGGCCCCGAAGACGCGGGGCGGCTTACGCGTTGCACTGCGGGTCGGCGTCGGGCACGGCCCCGGTCAGCAGGTACGTCTCGATGACGTCATCGACGCAGGGGTCGCCCTCGTCGTACGCAATGTGCCCCTCACCGACGTAGGTGACGAGCACGCCGCTCGACAGCTGTTCGGCAAGCGCAACCGCCCACTCGTAGGGCGTAGCCGGGTCGCCGGTCGTGCCCAGGACGAGGATCGGCGCGGCTCCCTCGGCGCTCACCGGCCCGAGCTCACCGGCGAACTGGTACGGCCAGTTGGCGCACAGCACGTCGCCAATGGGAGACGGGGATGCGGTGGTCGGCGCGACCTCCACCAGGCGCGCGTTGTGCGCCGCAATGACCGCAGGATCGGTCTCGACGGGGTAGTCGAGGCAGTTGATGGCCACAAATGCCTCGAACGAGTTGTCGATGTACTCGCCGTTCTCACGCCCGTAGTAGAAGTCGGCGAGGAAGAATCCGGTTGACGGGTCGCCGGCGCGCAGTTCGGTGAACAGCTGGGTCAGGAACGTCCATGTGCCTTGGTCGTACAGTGCCGTCGCAATCGCGGTGCTCATGACCGAGCCGTCGAAGAAGCGGCCGTCGGCGGCCGGCAGGGGCGCCTCGTCGAGCCGGTCGACCAGCTCGCGAATCTGCGCGGCCGCGGCGTCCACGTCGGCGGGGAACGGGCATCCGCCGAGCGCGGGGCACTCGGCGAGGTACGCGCGCAGTGCCTGCTCGAAGCCGGCCTGCTGGGCGATCACGACATCGAGCACGCCGAGGCGCGGGTCGATCGCACCGTCGAGCACGAGGCGGCCGACACGATCGGGGTAGCGGTCGGCGTAGCGGGCGCCGATCTCGGTGCCGTACGAGTAGCCGAGGTAGTGCAACTGCTGGTCGCCGAGAACGGCGCGCAGCAGGTCGAGGTCCTGCACGGTCGAGTCGGTGTCCACGAAGCCGAGGAGCGGACCGGTGTTCTCAGCGCAGGCGGCCGCGAAGTTCTGCGACGAGGCGGTCACCTCGGCAATCCACGCGTCCGAGCCGACCTCGTTCTCGGGGATGCCGAACAGGAACGCGTCCATGTCAGCGGGGTCGTCGAAACAGCTCACGGCGCTCGAGCGGCCGACGCCGCGCGGATCCCACCCGACGATGTCGTACCCCTCGCGCACGGCCTCCCCCACAGCAAAGTCGACGCTGTCGCGGATGAAGTCGAAGCCGGAGGCCCCGGGCCCTCCGGGGTTCACGAAGAGCGAGCCGATGCGGTCACCGGTCGCGCGGTGTCGCACAAGCGCGAGCTCGACATCATCGCCCTCTCCGGGGTTGTTCCAGTCAAGCGGAGCGATCGCGGTCGCGCACTGCGCGCCTCCGCCACAGTCGGTCCAGCTGACGCGCTGCTCGTAGTACTCGACGAGCGACGCCTCGACATCTTCGCCGGTCGGTGTCGACTGCTCACCCTGCCCAAGCAGGTCCGACAGCAGCCCGGGGGTGCAGCCACCCAGCAGCAGAACCGACGCCACGAGGGCGGAAACGAGGGAGAGTCGGCGACGCGTCACGCGGGCGAGCCTAGCGCCGGCACCCTGCCGCTCGCCGAGATCAGCATGGCCTCGAGTGCCATCGCGGGCGGCATGTTGCCCTCGATGCGGCGTCGGGCGAGGGCGATGGCGTCGAGCGCCGCGAGCATCCGCTCGGGGGTGGATGCTCGTGCCGCCTCCACAATCCGGTCGCGGATCGCCTCGTTCACCAGGTCGACCTCGGCCCCGAGCTGCACCGTGAGGATGTCGCGGTACAGCGACGTGAGGTCAACGAGCACACGGTCGATGCCGTCGCGCACGGAGCGCGTGGCCCGGCGCTTTTGGTCTTCCTCGAGGGCCTTCAACTGCGACCGCAGGGCGGGGGGAATCGTTCCGCCTGGCTCGATGCCGAGCGACCGGAGTGCGGCCTCGCGCTCGACCTGATCACGCTCGATCGTGAGCGCCTTGGCGTCGTCGGTCGCGACGGCCACGAGCTGCTCGGCGGCGAGGACGGCGCCGGAGACGGAGCCGACGCCGAGCGCGATGTCGAGGCTGCGCGCCCGGCGCTCACGAGCATCCTGATCGGTGGCAAGCCGGTGGGCCATGCCGATGTGGCTTTGCGCCTCGCGGGCGGCCCGCGCGGCGAGGTCGGCGGGGATGCCGTCGCGACGCTCGAGTAGGGCGGCGACTTCGGCGACGGTCGGCACGCGCAGCCGGACGGTGCGCACGCGCGAGCGAATGGTCGGGATGAGATCGGCGGCGTTGGGCGCGCACAGGATCCACACGGTGCGCGGCGGCGGTTCCTCCAGTGCTTTCAGCAGCACGTTCGAGGTGCGCTCGGTCATGCGGTCGGCGTCTTCGATCACGATGACGCGGTACGGGGCCACCGACGGCGAGAACTGACTCTGGGCGACGAGGTGGCGCACCTCGTCGATCGAGATGATGACGCGGTCGGTCGCGAGCACGGCCAAGTCGGGGTGGCTACGCGCGTCGACCTGCGTAGCGACCCGCGGATCGGTGGCGCCCCCGAGCAGCTCGGCGGCGAACGCGTAGGCAAGGTTCGACCGACCAGAGCCCGGTGGCCCGGTGACGAGCCACGAGTGCGTCATCGACTCGGAGCCCTCGGCGGCCGCGCTGCGCAGCGCGGCGATGGCGGCGTCCTGGCCGGTCAGGTCGTCCCAGGCGGTCATGCGGTCACCCTAATCGAGGAGGTCCGACACGCGACCCCGGATGCTCTGCTGCAACTCATCGACGGGGCGGGTCGCATCCAGCACGAGGAAGCGCTCGGGCTCAGCAGCGGCAAGCTCGAGGTAGGCGTCGCGCACCCGGGTGTGGAAGTCGAGCTGCTCAGCCTCGAGCCGGTCGTAGCGGGTGCGGCTCGCGTCGAGTCGGGTGCGGCCGACCGCGGGGTCGAGGTCGAGCAGCACCGTGAGGTCGGGCAGCAGGCCCTCCGTCGCCCAGAGCGAGAGCTCACGCACTTCGGCCATGGACAAGATGCGGCCGGCACCTTGGTAGGCGACGGACGAGTCGAGGTAGCGGTCTTGGATGACGATGTCGCCGCGCTCGAGCGCCGGGCGCACGACGGTGGCAACGTTCTGGGCCCGGTCGGCCGCGTACAGCAGCGCTTCGGCTCGGGGCGCGACGAAGCCGCGACGGTGCATGACGATCTCGCGCACCTCGAGCCCCAGCTCGGTTCCCCCGGGTTCGCGCGCGTGCAGCACCGTGCGCTCGTGCTGGGTCAGCCACTCGGTCAGCAGCGCCGACTGGGTGGTCTTCCCCGAGCCGTCTCCGCCCTCGAACGTCAGGAAGAGACCCCGGGCGCTCATTCGGCGGCCGGCGGGGTCTTCTTCGCGGCGGTCTTTGTCGCCGCGGGCTTCTTGGTAGCCGGCTTCCTGGCGGGGGCCTTCTTCGCCGCCGGCTTCTTGGCGGCCGTTCCGCGCTTCGCGGCCGGCTTTTTGGCCGGCCCCTTCGCACGCTTGTCCGCGATGAGTTGTACGGCGCGCTCGAAGTCGATTTCCATCGGGTCTTCGCCGCGCGGCACGGTCGCGTTCGTCTCGCCGTCGGTGACATAGGGGCCGAAGCGGCCGTCTTTCAGCTTGATCGGCTTGCCGCTCACCGGGTCGGCGTCAAATTCTTTCAGCGCGCTCGAGGCCTTGCGGGCGCCGTACTTCGGCTGGGCGAACTTTTCGAGCGCGCCGGCCAGATCGATCTCGAAGATCTGCGCCTCGCTGTCGAGCGAGCGGGTGTCGGTGCCCTTCTTCAGGTAGGGCCCATACCGCCCGTTCTGCGCGGTGATCGGCTCGCCACTCCCCGGGTCGTCGCCGACCGTTCGGGGCAGGTCGAGCAGGCGGATGGCCGTGTCGAGATCGATCGTGTCGGGCGACATGTCCTTAAACAGGGATGCCGTGCGCGGCTTCTCGGCGGCCGCCTTCTTTCCGCGGGCGGGCACCTTCGCGGGTGCCTCGTCGACGACTTCGCCGGTGGCGGTGTCGACCTGCGGCTCGGGGGCGGGATCCACCTCGGTCACGTATGGCCCGAAGCGGCCGTCCTTCGCGACGACCATCTTGCCCGTGGCGGGGTTGATGCCGAGCTCGCGGTCGCCGACGACGGGAGCATCGACGAGCTCTTGCGCTCGGGTCGGGGTGAGCTCGTCGGGAGCCATGTCTTGCGGAATGTTGACCCGGCGCGGGGTGTCTCCGCCCTCGTCCACTTCGAGGAAGGGGCCGTACTTGCCGACGCGCAGCGTGATCGCCTCGGTGATCGGAATCGAGTTGATGGCACGGGCGTCGATGTCGCCGATGTTGTCGACGACGGGGCGCAGGCCGGGTTGCCGGTCATCGCCGAAGTAGAACGCCTTCAGCCAGTCGGTGCGGTCGGCCTCGCCGCGGGCGATGCGGTCGAGGTCGGCCTCCATCTCGGCGGTGAAGTCGTACTCAACGAGGTCGCCGAAGTGCTGTTCGAGCAGCTTGACGACGCTGAACGCGACCCACCCGGGCACGAGCGCCGAGCCGCGCGGGGCGACGTAGCCGCGGTCGATGATGGTCGAGATGATCGACGCGTAGGTCGAGGGTCGGCCGATGCCGCGCTCTTCCAACGCCTTGACGAGGCTCGCCTCGGTGTAGCGCGGCGGCGGGCTCGTCTCGTGACCCTTCGGCTCGGTGTCGATGACGTCGAGCGCCTGGCCCTCGGTCAACGGCGGCAGCGTCGCCTCTTTCGCCTCCGCGGGGTCGGCGTTGCGCTCTTCGTCGCGGCCCTCTTCGTAGGCGGCGAGGAAGCCGCGGAAGGTGATGACGGTACCGCTGGCGGCGAATTCGGCGACCTGACCCGAGATGCGCTCGTCGGTGCTGCTGAGCGGGCCGGTGGCCATCGCGATCGAGGCGGTCTGGCCGCGAGCATCCGCCATTTGGCTGGCGACCGTGCGCTTCCAGATGAGGTCGTAGAGCTTCCAGTCGTTGCCGCGCAGCGTGCCCTCGAGCTGGCTGGGGGTGCGGAAGACGTCGCCGGCAGGGCGAATGGCCTCGTGCGCCTCCTGCGCGTTCTTGCTCTTGCCGCTGTAGAGGCGGGGCTTCTCGGGCACGGAGTCTGCGCCGTACAGCTCGCGCGCCTGACTGCGGGCCGCGTCGACCGCCTGCTGCGAGAGCGTGACTGAGTCGGTACGCATGTAGGTGATGTAGCCGTTTTCGTACAGCGACTGCGCGACCGACATGGTCTGGCGTGCGGTGAAGCGCAGCTTGCGGCCGGCTTCCTGTTGCAGCGTCGAGGTGGTGAACGGCGCGGCGGGGCGCCGCGTGTACGGCTTCGACTCAACGCTCGTGACGGTGAGCTGCAGGTCGGATGCGCGCAGCGCCGCGGCGAGGCTCGTCACGGTGGCCTCGTCGAGCGCCACCGCGTCCTTCGCCTTCAGCTGGCCGCGGTCGTCGAAGTCGCGCCCCGTGGCGACCTTGCTGCCGCCAAATCGCGACAGCCGAGCCGCGAACGGGGCGCTCTCGCCGCTCGGGGTCAGGGTCGTGTCGAGGTCCCAGTAGCTGGCCGAGACGAAGGCGATGCGCTCCCGCTCCCGGTCGACGATGAGGCGAGTCGCGGCCGACTGCACGCGGCCAGCACTCAGGCCGGGACCGATGCGCCGCCACAGCACCGGGCTGACCTCGTAGCCGTAGAGGCGGTCGAGGATGCGACGTGTCTCCTGCGCGTCGACAAGGGCTGTGTCGAGGTCTCGCGTCGCGTCAACGGCCTTCTGGATTGCCTCCTTGGTGATCTCGTGGAACACCATGCGCTTCACGGGAACCTTCGGCTTCAGCACCTCCAGCAGGTGCCACGCGATGGCCTCACCTTCGCGGTCTTCATCCGTGGCGAGCCAGAGCTCGTCGGCACCCTTCAGCGCCTTCTTGAGATCGGCGACGGTGCGCTTCTTTGAGTCGGACACAACGTAGTGCGGCTCGAATCCGTTGTCGACGTCGATGGCGAACTTGCCGAGCGGGCCCTTCTTCAGCTCGGCGGGCAGGTTCTTCGGCTCCATGAGATCGCGCACGTGCCCGACGGAGGCTTGCACCTCGTAGTCGTCGCCGAGGTAGCGGCCGATCGTCTTCGCCTTGGCGGGCGACTCGACGATGACAAGCTTTTTCGTACCGGGCACGGTGCTCCTTTATGTGTGCGGCTAGTGCGAGCGACGGGGGCTGCGGCGGGCGGCCGGGGTAGGCCGCAGTCGAGGCAGCAGTACCTCGTCGCGCTGACCGGTGGCGGATGGCCCCGGTCACCGTCACCATACACACCCGGCCGACGAAGGCCATCAGCGCCGGTCGGCTGCCCCGGCTCGCGCCGACCGCTCGATGGGCATCGACAGGATGCTGCGCCGCACCGTCACGACGACGCTCGCCTCGCCGACATCGCACGCCGAGACGTGCGCGCCGTGGGCCGCGGCGACACGCTCGGCCGCGGTGCATGGCTCGCCCGGCAGCCAACCGAGGAGCGTGTCGGCGGCGGCCAGCGCGGCCCCGTCGGCGGTGTGCGCGAGTCGTGACGCGTCGGCGAGCGCCGCCCCGACGCCCAGCAGCAGCATCGCGAGCAGCACGCTCGCGGCGATGGCGCCGACGACGAGCGGAGTCGCGGCCCCGACGTCGCGGCCGGTCACCAGCCGCTGTCGAGCGCGCACGAGCGGGCCTCGACGGCCAGCGGCAGGCCCAGCAGGCGGTGGGTGTGCTCGACACGGGCGCAGAGCAGCCCGTCGGCTCGGGTGATGACGAGCCGCGCTGCGACGAGCGACTGCCCGACGTGGCGGTGCGCGTCGGACTCGGGGCCGCCGCGAGCAAGCAGGCGCGCGGCCATCGTCGCCGCCTCGTGGGCTCGCGCCTGCGCGGTCGCGGCCGTGAGCCCGCCGAGGCACAGGGCGAGCACCACGAGCAGCGCGGGAATCGCGGCGATGAGTTCGGCACTCACCGCGCCTCGATCGTCGCGTGCAGCCCCGCCGCGGCAGCTCACCCGCCGAAGGTCAACGCGGAACGCACCATGTCGGTGAGAATGCCGCGCACCTCGTCGCTCTGCATGATGACGACGAGAAGCCCGGCGAAGGCGACGGCCGCCATCGTGGCGATGGCATACTCGGCCGTTGCGGCTCCGCGGTCGCTGGCGAGTCGGCTGCGCAGACGGGAGAGTCGGCGGTGGGGGCGGGTGAGGGTCGACATGAGGGTCTCCGTTTTCATCGGGTCGGCAGCACGAACGCGACCAGTGTCGACTGCTGACGATGCCGGCGAGCCGCGAGCCCGCCCATCCGGTTGCTGGCACGTCAGCCGGCGAGTGTGGAGGAGACGATGCCGAGCAGGATTGGCACGACGCCGATGAGCAAGAAGGCCGGCAAGATGCACGCACCAAGTGGCAGCATCAGGCGAACGCCGAGGCGTTCGGCCGTGCGCCGGGCCGCACCGCGCGCGGCCACCCGGGCCTCGCGGGCCTCCGCGCGGGCGAGCTCCCCCAGCGGTGCGCCCGAACCCCGCGACAGCGCGACCAACTCCGTCAACTCGGCTGTCTCGGTCGACGACGGTGCACAGTCGACCGCGGCGAGGTGGTCGAGCACGAGCTGCAGCGCCGCCTCCGGACCTCGCCCGCCCGCTGCCGCCACGGCGAGTAGCTCGTAGCCGAGCCCCGCCGTGGGGGCAGGCGGCTCGGCCGCCGCGAGCAGGCGGCTCGTCCATCGCCGACCCGCGTGCACGAGACCGAGCCCCGCGATCACGCTGATCAGGCCGATCGGGTTCAGCACTGTGGCCACGACATCGACCCCGATGACGAGTGCCAGCAGTACGCCCGCAGCGGGCAACCACAAGACCAGGCGCGCGGTGGCCCGTGGCGCAGCGAGGGCGACGGCAATCTCGCGGCGCGCGTCGGCCCGGTCGCGCAGGGCGTCGGCGATCGAGCGCAACACGGCCGAGAGCGGCGCCCCCGCGGTGGCGGCGATCCGCCACGCCGCGGTCAGCGCGCGCCACTCGACCGGCGGGTCGGGCGAGGCAGCCGCCATCGCGTCGGCGGGGTCACGGACGAGCGCGGGATGCTCGGCCACCGCCGCGACGAGGGGATGCGCGCGCTCCCGTCCTGCCGCCGCGAGGTGCCGCCACGCCGACGCCGGAGCGAGGCCGGCGCTCAGCAGCACCGCGAGCCGGTGGATGAGGCGAGGAAGCGACTCGTCCGCCGCCGTCACGGCGGCGCCGGGGCGTCGGGGGCGACCGCCTCGGGGGCGAGCGGGTCGATACGCAAGCGCTCGCGAGCATCAAGCGACGGCCGTCCGAAGGCGATTGAGCGTGCACCGGCGGGATCGCGCGCCAGGTGCGCCACCAGGTCGATTCCGCTGACGGCCTGGCGGGCGAGGGCTGCGGGCGCGAGCCCGGCGAGCATGCCGACCGCCTCGAGCCGCGCAGCCACATCACCGAGGCTGTTGGCGTGCAGGGTTCCGGCACCACCTCGATGCCCGGTGTTCAGGGCCGCCAGGAACTCGCGCACCTCGGCCCCGCGACACTCGCCGACGACGAGCCGGTCGGGGCGCATCCGCAGCGCCTCGCGAACGAGGCGTGCGAGATCCACTCCCCCCGCACCCTCGAGATTCGGCTGGCGCGTCTCCAGCGATACGACGTGGGGGTGTCGGATGCGCGCCTCCGCGACGTCTTCGAGCACGACGATGCGGTCGCGCGGCTCAGCCCCCGACAGCCAGGCCGACAGCAATGTTGTCTTGCCGCTGCCGGTTGCTCCCGTGACGAGCAGGGTGAGGCGGGCCGTCAACGCCCGCCCGAGAGCCGCGGTCGCCGGAGACGGCAGGCCGAGCTCGGTGACGCTCGGCGGCATCGGTCGAGGCAGCCGCAGCGACAGCAACGCTCCCCCGGTGCTGACGGGTGGCAGCACGCCGTGCACACGCACGCCCTCACCGAGGCGCACGTCGCAACAGGGGGCCGCTTCGTCAATGTGGCGACCCCCGAGGGCGATGAGGTGCACGACGAGGGCACGCGCCTCGTCAGCAGACAGGGTGAGGCCGTCGATCGGCTCGGTTCCCGCGCCGGCGTCGGCGTGCACCCGCCCCTCAGCGGTGATGAAGAGATCGGTGAGGCGGCCGTCGGTGGCGAGCGGAGCGAGCGGCCCCAGCGCCTCGAGCACGTCTGGCGCCACCTCGCGGTGGGAGCCCGCGTCGGCACGCGCCACGGGAAGGAAGGGGGTGGAGGGCGTGGAGGCGGGCACCGGGCGAGTGTGCGCGAATGCGCCACGAGCATCCCGCATCGACCGATCAGCCGGGGACGACGAAGCGGCGGCCCCTCCGTGGGGAGGAGCCGCCGCTGTACGTCAGGGGCGGCGCCCACTTGGGGGGATTTGGACGCCGCCACAGCGACACGAGATTGGGGGGAATCGTTCGCGCCGCGAGGTCAGTTTTGCTGCTGACTACGTTCAGTGTACGCCAGGAAGGCTCACGGTCAAGACAATTTTGACCCCCATTTCGTCCCCCCAAGTGCGGACACCCGAATGGGGGACACGCGTTGCCTGTGACGCACCACGACACGGAAGATCGCGAACCCCGGCGCGAGGCCCTACGATGGCGTCTGTTCACTCGCACCGTCGCGGCAGACCAGGCCAGTCCGCACATCGACGAAAGTAGATGTATGTCCTCGACATCGATCGACAGCCTCCTGCACGAAAACCGCCGGTTCGCCCCCGAACCCGCGTTTACCGCCCAGGCGAACGCCACGGCCGAGCTCTACGAGGAAGCGAAGGCCGACCGTCTGCGCTTCTGGGCCCGCCAGGCCAGCGAGCTGCTGAGCTGGCACACGCCATTCACGAAGACCCTCGACTGGTCGAACCCACCGTTCGCCCGCTGGTTCCACGACGGCCGCATCAACGTCGCGTACAACTGCCTCGACCGCCACGTCGAGGCGGGCAACGGCGATCGCGTCGCCTTCTACTTCGAGGGCGAGCCCGGTGACTCGCGCGCCATCACGTACGCCGAGCTCACCGCCGAGGTGAAGAAGGCGGCGAACGTACTCGCAGGTCTCGGCATCAGTCAGGGCGACCGTGTGGCGCTCTACATGCCGATGATCCCCGAAGCGGTCATCGCCATGCTCGCGATCGCCCGCCTCGGCGCGATTCACTCCGTCGTTTTCGGCGGGTTTGCGGCCGAAAGCCTGCGCGCGCGCATCGACGACGCCGAGGCGAAGCTTGTCATCACCGCGGACGGCGGCTACCGCAAGGGCAAGGTCTTCAACCTCAAGAACGCCGTGGATGCTGCGCTCGCCTCGGGCGCGGAATCGATCCAGAACGTGCTGGTCGTCCGCCGCGGCGAGAACGACATCGACTGGAGCGAAGGCCGCGACCTGTGGTGGCACGAGCTCATGGCCGAGGCGGACCCCGAGCACGAAGCGGAAGGCTTCGAGGCCGAGAATCCGCTGTTCATCCTTTACACGAGCGGCACCACGGGGAAGCCGAAGGGGATTCTGCACACCTCGGGCGGGTACCTGACGCAGGCGGCGTTCACCCACAAGAACGTCTTCGACCTGAAGCCCGAGAGCGACGTCTACTGGTGCACGGCCGACGTCGGCTGGATCACCGGGCACAGTTACGTGGTCTACGGCCCGCTGGCGAACGGCGCCACCCAGGTCATTTACGAGGGGACCCCCGACACCCCGCACCCGGGTCGCTGGTGGGAGATCATCGAGAAGTACGGTGTCACGCTGTTCTACACGGCGCCGACCGCGATCCGCTCGTTCATGAAGATCGGCCGCGAGGTGCCCAACCAGTACAACCTCGCCACCTTGCGGGTGCTCGGAAGCGTCGGTGAGCCGATCAACCCCGAGGCGTGGGTTTGGTATCGCCAGGTCATCGGCGGCGGCCGCACCCCCATCGTCGACACGTGGTGGCAGACCGAGACCGGCGCGATGATGATCAGCGCGCTGCCCGGCGTGACGACCGCCAAGCCCGGCTCGGCGCAGGTGCCGCTTCCCGGCATCAGCGTGGACGTGCTCGACGAGCAGGGTGTACACGTGGGCAAGGAGGCGGGTGGTCTGCTCGTCATCACCGAGCCCTGGCCGAGCATGCTGCGCGGCATCTGGGGCGACGATCAGCGCTTCGTCGACACCTACTGGTCGGCGTTCGAGGGCAAGTACTTCGCCGGCGACGGCGCACACCTCGACGAGGACGGCGACGTCTGGCTGCTTGGCCGCGTCGACGATGTCATGAACGTCTCGGGCCACCGCCTGTCGACGATGGAGATCGAGTCGGCGCTCGTCGCCCACGAGCTGGTCGCCGAAGCCGCCGTCGTCGGCGCCAACGACGAGACCACCGGCCAGGCGGTCGTCGCCTTCGTCATCCTGCGCCAGCGCATGGTCGGCACCGTGAGCGACGAGGAAGCGGAGGCGCAGCTGCGGGCGCACGTCGCCGAGCAGATCGGCGCCATCGCGCGCCCCCGCAAGGTGTTCGTCGTCGCCGAGCTGCCGAAGACCCGCTCGGGCAAGATCATGCGGCGACTCCTTCGCGACATCGCCGAAGGTCGCGAGGTCGGCGACACCACGACACTGACCGACACGAACGTCGTCGCGTCGATCAGCGCCTCCTTCCGGTAGCGAGGCGCTGCTTCAGACGACACCGGGGCCGGGCATCCGAATCATGGATGCCCGGCCCCGGTGTCGTGTACGGCCCGCGTTTGGCTAGGCGAACTCGACGATCAGCTCGACCTCGACGGGGGCGTCGAGCGGCAGCACCGCAACACCCACAGCGCTGCGGGAGTGCACGCCGATGTCGCCGAAGATGTCGCCGAGCAGCGTGCTCGCGCCGTTCAGAACGGCGGGCTGGCCCGTGAAACTCGGGTCGGAGGCGACGAACCCCGTGACCTTCACGATGCGGGTGACACGGTCGAGCGAGCCGATCACGCTCTTCACCGCCGCCAGCGCGTTCAAGACGGCGGTGCCGGCGAGCTCGGCAGCGCGCTCAGCGCCGACCTCGGCACCCACCTTGCCCGTGGCCGGCAGGCTGCCGTCCAGGAACGGGAGCTGGCCGGCGGTGAACACCAGCTGACCCGACACGGTCGCCGGAACGTAGGCGGCGACCGGGGCGGCCACCTCGGGGATGGTGATTCCGAGCTCGGCGAGGCGAGCATCCAGAGCGCTCATCAGGCGGCGTCGCCCGCGACCGGGCGCTTGAAGTAGGCGACGAGGCCCCCCTCGGGGCCGGTCACGATCTGTACCAGTTCCCAGCCCTCGGAGCCCCACGTGTTCAGGATCGCCGTGGTGTTGTGGATCATCAGGGGCGTGGTGATGTACTCCCAGCGCGTCATCAGCGGCCTTTCGAATTGTCAAAGATGGGTCACGTTCAGAGACGTCATGGGCACCTCTGCCGTAGCCTTGAGTCTATGTCTGCCCAGAATTCTTCGCCCGCCGGCGCACTGGGGGCGTTCGCCGGCATGATCGGCCTGAGCGCCATCATCGGCTTGCTCACCACGATCATGGTGACCCCCGCCATCGCGGTCACCGGTATGGCGGCCAACAACACCATCGGTATTTTCGACAGCCTGCCCGAGTACATTCGCATCGATCCCCTGTCGCAGCGCAACGAACTGTACGCGCAGGTCAGCAACGATCCGGAAGACGGCTACGTCAAGATCGCCGACGTCTTCAGTGAGAACCGTGAAGAGGTCGACTACGACCAGATCGCCGAGACGGTCATCCAGGCCACGCTGGCGGCCGAAGACCGCCGCTTCTACACCCACGGCGGCATCGACCCGCAAGGAATTGTGCGCGCGGCCCTCGGCAACTTCGCCGCGGGCGACATCACGGGCGGTGGGTCGACGCTCACCCAGCAGCTCGTGAAGAACATCTTCATCAACCAGGCGATTCAGCAGTTCCCGCCGGGCGAAGAGCGCAACGAAGCCGTGCGTGCGGCGCAAGAGACGACGCTGGAGCGCAAGCTGAACGAGGCGAAGCTCGCGATCGGCCTCGAAAAGCGATACACCAAAGACGAGATCATGCTCGCCTACCTCAATATCGCCGGTTTCGGCGGCAACACCTACGGCATCGAGGCCGCCGCGCAGCTGTACTTCGGCATCACCGCCGCCGAGCTCAACGTCGCGCAAGCCGCGAGCCTGCTCGCGATCGTGCAGCAGCCGAGCGCGCGCTCGTTGCTGAGCGAAGAGAACTACGCCGCGAACGAGCGGCGGCGCAACGTCATCATCGACTCGATGTACGACGAAGGGTTCATCAGCGCCAGCGAGCGCGACGAGGCCCGCAACACCCCGGTCGACTCCGACTTCGTGAACTTGTCGATGCCGCGCTCTGGCTGCATCGCGGCCGACGAGTACGCGAAGCACATGTGCGACTACATCGTGAACCTGATCCCCGAGCTCGAGTCGCTCGGCGCGACGCCCGAGGAGCGCAAGACCGCGTGGCGTCAGGGAGGGTACGAGCTGTACACGACGCTCGACATGTCGCTTCAGCGCGTGGCTCAAGACACCGTGTGGAACGTCGTCCCCGCCGATGCGGTCGGCGAGACCGGCAACGGCATCCCCTACGACATCGGTGGCGCCAGCATCTCGGTCGAATCGAACACCGGGCGCATCTTGACGATGGCGCAGAACAAGCGGTTCGACAACAGTCTCGAAGGCGGTGGGGTGACGACCAGCGCCGTGAACTTCAATACCGACCGACCGTACGGCGGGTCGAGCGGATTCCAGGTGGGATCGACATACAAAATCTTCGCTCTCGTCGAGTGGCTGGAAGAAGGGCGCGGCCTGCAAGAGTTCATTAACGGCTCCCGCACCCGCTTTGAACCCTCCACCTTCACCGATTCCTGCAACGGCCCCTGGTCGGGAGAGGTATGGGAGCCGCGCAACTTCGCCGGCGCTGGCGGCGGCGTGATGAGCGTGCTGCAGGCGACGGTCAACTCGGTCAACACGTCGTTTGCCGCGATTGCCCAGCAACTCGACCTCTGCGCCATCGGCGAGACGGCTCAGCGTCTGGGCGTGCAGAGGGCTGACGGCGGACCCCTGCAGACCAACCCGTCGGCGGTGCTCGGCACGAACGAGATTTCGCCGCTCAGCATGGCTGCAGCGTTCGGCGCGATCCAGAACGGCGGCTGGTACTGCGAGCCGATTGCCGTCGACAAACTCATTGACCGCAATGGAACGGAGTTACCCGGCCAGGTGCCGGATTGCCGACAGGCCATCGATTCCGACGTCGCCGCCGCAACCACCTTCGCGATGCGCGAGGTTGTGACGCGGGGAACCGGTCAGCTCTCAAACCCCGGGGGCGACGTGCCCGTCGTCGGCAAAACGGGGACCAGCGACAACGCCCGGCACACCTGGATGGTCGGCGGCTCGACGCGCATCGGCACCGCCTCATGGGTGGGCAACATCACCGGCGAGTTCGTCGTGAGCAACCTGCCGAACGGCACAAACCTCCGACACGAGATCTTCCGCCCGATCATGGGGGCGGCGAACGCCGCCTACGGCGGGGACCCGATCCCCGAGGTACCCGACCGCCTGCTGCGCGGCCAGGGCGTGAACCTGCCCGACGTGACCGGCCAAGACCCCGAGGTCGCCCGTGGCATCATCGAGGGTCTCGGCTTCCGACTCGTCATCGAGGAGGGCCGCGTCGACTCGATGATTGCCGAAGGACTGATCGCCACGCAGAACCCGGCGCCCGGCACATTCCTCAGCCTCGGCACGCCGGTGCGCGTGCAGTTGAGTGCGGGCAACCAGGCTGTCATGCCTGACGTTGTGAGCCCGGGTTACACCCTTGACGAAGCGCGGGCGGTGCTCGAAGGCGCTGGCTTTACGAACATCAGCGTGCGATGTGAGCAGATCCGTCCTGCTCCCGGCCCCAGCCCGTCACCGCCCGGTGACGAGGAGGGCGACGTCATCGAGGAACCCGTCGATCCGGGGCCCTCGAGCGGCGACAACATCGTCATCGCGCAGGACCGCGAACCCGGTGAGACCTTCACCCGCAACACGCTCGTGCGCCTGACGGTGCAACGAGACAGTTGCCGATGAGCACACTGGCTAAGGCGGCGGCCGCCG
>Ga0208490_100136_pt1 | contig 58296 bp, 48 predicted proteins | sample SubbioAug_CSWold_FD_184818 | JGI IMG/M metagenome (GOLD analysis project Ga0208490, IMG submission 184818) | Serpentinite rock and fluid subsurface biosphere microbial communities from McLaughlin Reserve, California, USA - CR11Aug_CSWold (SPAdes) | ecosystem: Environmental > Terrestrial > Deep...
AGACCGCGCCGTCCTTGGTGCCCGAGCATGTCCTGGCACGACAGGCGGCTTGCGCCTGACTCGACTATGGCTATGCCCTATGGGGGGCTGAATAGTTACTCTGCGCGTGCTGGATCGCCATCGAGAATCTTTGAGTGGTGTACTCACCAGCTGACAAATCTTGCCGTCAATTGAGCAAGCCAAAACTTGCTCCTGTCATGCCCAACACCTGAAAGGTATTTAGACACTGTACCCCAAATGGCTCGCACACGTTCGGGATGCTGAATTTTCGTTTCAGTTGAGGGTTGTGTTGTTCGTGAGTGACCAGTATGCAATCTGGCGTGGTCATGGCCTTGGCAATCAGCCAAGGATCAGCACCTGCCAGAAATTCATCCACAGCACCCGCCTTCATTTGTGAAGCCAAGCTGGCCACATGAGTAGCTACTTGGACAAATGCAAGTTGGGTGGCATTGTCAGATACCCCCAAAAATAGGTCATCATGTTGCTTGACCCACGCGGCCAGGTCATCGTTGCCGCGTTTAAGTTCATCGCTCACGGTTTCAATGCTGGCCACCACTCCGTTGCTGTGGCTTCTCAGAATCCACGCCCAGTAACCTGGGCAGACGGTCATGCTGTAGTAACGGTTCTTGGCTTCGATGAGCGTATTGGAATCCAACAAATAAATCATGTTCCAAGCTGCTCGGCAAACGTTCGAATTTTTGCTGGTTGAATACCCAGAAGCTTGCCCGCATCTCGTAGCAACATGCGACCACTGAATGCTTCAGCGACCACGGCCTTGGCAAAACGCATGCTGTTTTTGGACCCCGCATTGCGGTAGAAGCTCCCCCCCTGTTTCTCTGCCTGCCGATAGCGCTGCAGCTCGGCAAGGTAAAACTCATTATATGTGTCTCGGGTCAATAGGCCCAGATCCAGCGCGCGGCGCATCACCACCATAGTGCTAACGTGAAAGCGTCGAGCCAACTCGGACAACCGAACAGGCACTTCCTGCGCAGAGGCATTCCACAGCGCCATAAATGTATCGGATGGCGCCAGAAACTCACCGGCGACGGCATTGCAAAAGACTTCTTCTCGTCTGCTGTTGTCGGGGGACACGTTGGAAATCCCACTGCTACCAATCCAAATGTGCGCCAACTCATGCATCAGCGTGAAAAGTCTAGCCGTTGGGGCATCAGCGGAATTGACAAATACGACCGGCGCTAGCGCATGGCTGATGGCAAACCCACGAAATTCGCTCACATCCAGCTTGCGACGGGTGTTGTTCCCCACAATCCCACTGCGCATGACTAAGATGCCTGTACGCTCAGCTGCTTGGATCAATTCACGCTGATATTCGTCCCACTGGCGCTGGCCCTGTTCAATCTCGAACCCCAAGACGGCACGAATATCGGCAGCAACGGCTTTCACCGACGCTGCAACTGTGAAACGCCCGACGAAGGGTAAGGGCTGCACACCTTGCTCTTGCAGATACTCGATGAACCATGCCTGTCTCTGCAGCGTGGCTTTGACGGCATCGATTAGATTAACACTTGGCCTATCAACAGGTGCACCGCCTACGGTCCGCAGGTCAGGCAGAAGAGGCGGCTCTACCGGCGCCTCTTGCAGGAAGAGAAAACCAAACGGCGCATGCAAGGCCTGCGCCACATTCTGGGCCTGACGGAAAGTTGGTAACCCTTCACCTGTTTCCCAACGAGCGAATTGCTCTGGCTTGACCCCTGCTGCGAGAGCCGCTTCCAGCACATCAAAACCAACCCGGCTCCGCGCCCAACGGAGCATGGCGGGGTTGATATGTGCTGTGGGATGTGCCATGAGGTCATTTTATGTTTCGATGTGGCTGAGAGCTGGCCTTTGATCGGGCCCTGCACGGACTTGATCATCAAACTTGACTTCGTCAACGAAAATTCCGGCTCTCCGTCGCCAGCCGGCCCAGCAGCGGCGTGAGGTCTTCCAGGTGGCCGGCGATGAGGTTGCACACCGCGCCCTCGCGCTGCCACACACCGCGCACGGCGAGCAGGCGTGAGGCGAGCAGTTCCTTGCGCTGGCGCTCGCGCAGGGCGCGCCACACGATGACCTGCACCACGCCGGTTTCGTCTTCCAGGCTCACGAAGACCACGCCGCCAGCGGTGTCGGGCTGCTGGCGCAGGGTGACGATGCCGCAGTGGCGCACCAGCCGGCCGTTGGGCGCGTCCTTCAGTTCCTCGGCCGTCTGCAGGCGGCGCTGTGCCAGCAGGGGCCGCAGCAGGGCCAGCGGGTGGCGGCGCAGGGAGAGGCCCAGGCTGGCGTAGTCCCACACAATGGCCTCGCCTTCCGGGGCCTCGGGCAGGGCCGGGTTTTCGTCTTCTTGCACGGGTGCTTCGCGCAGCAACGCGGGCGGCGCCTTGAGTGCGACCGCGTCCCACACCTGCTGGCGGCGGTGGCCGCTGAGGGACTGCAGCGCGTCGGCGGCGGCAAGCTGGCTCAGTGCCTGGCGGTCCAGGCGGGCACGGCGGGCGAGGTCGTCCGTGTTGAAGAACGGACGGTCCTGACGCGCCGCCACGATGCGCTCGGCCTCGGCACGCGAGAGCCCGCTGACCATGCGCAGGCCCAGACGCACAGCGGGCTGGCTGGCCGGTGCTGGGCACGGGTGAGGTGGATCCCCCTGCAGCGCCGCGCCCGCCCGTTCGGGCTGAGCCTGTCGAAGCCCTGCAATGGACACCGCCTCTTGTGCGAGCCCTTCGACAGGCTCAGGGCGAACGGGTGGACATGTTGGCGGCCCTTCCGTTGAGCGTGGGGAATGCGCCATAACCCGTTCGGGCTGAGCCTGTCGAAGCCCTGGCGCGATCGGTGCGAGCCCTTCAACAGAGCCTGTCTTGAGTTTGCCGAAGGGCTCAGGGCGAACGGGTGAGACTTCCAGCGTGCAGTCCCACCCGCTTTCCATCACGTCCACCGGGCGCACCTCGACGCCGTGGCGCTGCGCGTCCTGCACCAGCTGGCTGGGGGTGTAGAAGCCCAGCGGCTGGCTGTTGAGCATGGCGGCCAGGAATTCGGCCGGGTGGTGGCACTTGATCCAGCAGCTCACGTAGACCAGCAGGGCGAAGCTGGCGGCGTGGCTCTCGGGAAAGCCGTAGCTGGAGAAGCCCTTGATCTGCTCGAACACGCTCTGCGCAAAGTCCAGCGGGTAGTCGCGGTCGGTCATGCCGTCGATGAGGCGGCGTTCGTAGTGGCCCAGGCCACCCTTGCGCTTCCAGGCGGCCATGGCGCGGCGCAGGCCGTCGGCCTCGCCGGGTGTGAAGCCGGCGGCGATGATGGCGATCTGCATGCACTGTTCCTGGAAGATGGGCACGCCCAGGGTGCGCTCCAGCGCGGCGCTCAGCGCGGGCGGAAAGCGCACCGGTTCCTTGCCCTGGCGGCGGTTCAGATAAGGGTGCACGGCGCCGCCCTGGATGGGGCCAGGGCGCACCAGCGCCACCTCGATCACCAGGTCGTAGAAGCAGCGCGGCCGCAGGCGCGGCAGCATGCTCATCTGCGCGCGGCTCTCGATCTGGAACACGCCCACGGTGTCGGCGGCGCAGATCATGTCGTAGGTGGCCGGGTCTTCGGCGGGCACGTCCTGCAGCTGGAAGGCAAAGCCCTTGCGCTGGCCGATGAAGTCGAGCGACTTGCGGATGGCGGTGAGCATGCCCAGCGCCAGCACGTCGACCTTGAGCAGGCCCATGGCGTCGAGGTCGTCCTTGTCCCACTCGATGACGGTGCGGTCGGCCATGCGGGCGTTCTCGATCGGCACCATGCGCGAGAGCGGCATCTGCGTGAGCACAAAGCCGCCGGTGTGCTGCGACAAATGGCGCGGAAAGCCCATGAGCTGGGCGGTGAGCGTCATGAGCTGGCGCACGGCCAGGCTGTCGGGGTCGAGCCCGGCCTCCAGCAGGCGCGCCGGGTCGACGTGGCGGCCATCCCACCAGTGGTGGCCCTTGGCCAGGGCGTCCAGCGTGGCCTCGTCAAAACCCAGTGCCTTGCCCACGTCGCGGATGGCGCTGCGCGGGCGGTAGCTCACCACCGTGGCGGTGAGCGCGGCGCGCTCGCGCCCGTACTTGGCGTAGAGGTACTGGATGACCTCCTCGCGCCGCTCGTGCTCGAAGTCCACGTCGATGTCGGGCGGCTCGTTGCGCTCTTTGGAAATGAAGCGCTCGAACAGCACCGCCGTGCGCGCCGGGTCCACCTCGGTGATGCCCAGGCAGTAGCAGACCGCGCTGTTGGCCGCCGAGCCGCGGCCCTGGCACAGGATGTGGCGCGAGCGGGCGAAGACCACGATGTCGTACACGGTCAGAAAGTAATGCTCGTAGCCCAGCTCGGCGATCAGTTGCAGTTCGTGCGCCACCTGGTGCTGCACCGCCTCGGGCGCGCCCGCGGGCCAGCGCTTGCCCATGCCCTCGTAGGCCATGCGGCGCAGGTAGCTGGTGGGCGTTTCACCCGGTGGCACCACCTCGCAGGGGTACTGGTAGCGCAGTTCGTCCAGCGAAAAATGGCAGCGTTCGGCCACGCGCAGGGTCTCGGCCAGCAACTCGGGCGGGTAGCGCTGCGCCAGGTCCAGGCGCGAGCGCAGGCGCTGCTCGGCATTGGGTTCGAGCGCGTGACCGCATTCGGTGAGCGGTTTGCCGATGCGGGTGGCGGTGAGCACGTCGTGCAGCGGCTTGCGCGAGCGCACGTGCATGTGCACGTCGCCCACCGCTACCAGCGGCACGGCGGTGAGCGCGCTGCTCTGGCGCAGGCGGTGCAGCAGCACCTCGTCGTCCAGCCGGCGCAGCTGCTCCACCCCCAGCCAACAGCGGCCCACGAAATGCTGCAGCAGCCAGCGGGCCACCGCGTCGGTCTGCTCCTGGCTGCTGTCGCGCCCCGGCACGGCGATCACCAGGCAGTCGGCCAGCGCCTCGGGGCGGATGCCGGCCAGCGGCAGGTGGTAACTGCCCTTGGCGGCGGTGCGGCGCAAGCCGGTGATGAATTCGCACAGGTTGCCGTAGCCGTTGAGGTTCATGGCTAGCACGACGAAGGTGAAGGGCGCGTCGCAGGCCACTTGGAACTGGCTGCCCACCAGCAGCTTCAGCTTCTGCGCTTTCGCGGCCACATGCGCGCGCACGATGCCGGCCAGCGAACACTCGTCGGTGAGCGCCAGTGCTGCGTAACCCAGTGCGTGAGCGCGCTCCACCAGTTCCTCGGGGCGACTGGCGCCGCGCAGGAAGCTGAAGTTGGAGAGGCAGCGCAACTCGGCGTAGGCCGGGATGCCGGGGGGCTGTGGCGTCATGGCTGGCTCCCGGGCTCGCCAGCAGCCCCCATCCCAGCCTTCCCCCAGAGGGGGAAGGGGCCAGGCACGCGCTCCTGCCAATGGTTGGCGAAACCGTGTCGTTCTGCGCCAGCGGGGATGTCGGGGTGCTGTGGGGTCATGGAAGCCCTCTGGGCTGGGCTGCCCCCATCCCGGCCTTCCCCCAGCGGGGGAAGGGGCCAGACATCGTCGCCGACCCTGTTTCCATGCGCGTGTCTCGCTACTTTCTCCTGCCTGAAGGCCAGAACGCCCACCCCTAACCGGAATGCGGGTCTTGCTCCTTCCCCCTCTGGGGGAAGGCTGGGATGGGGGCCCGCATCGCGCGGCAGTGGCGCTGCCCTCAAGCAAACACCCCATGCAGAAACCCTGCAGGCGCCTCGTCCAGCCCATCCTCAAAAACCACCCTTGCCCGGCGCGCATCTGAAAAAACCTCCTCTGCCCGGAATGCGGGTCTTGCTCCTTCCCCCTCTGGGGGAAGGCCGGGATGGGGGCACAGACCGCACCGCCATGGCGCGGCCATCAAGCAAACACCCCATGCAGAAACCACGCCGGCGCCTCGTCCAGCCGGGTCTGGAACACCCACAGCACACCGGCCTGCGCCGACTGGGCCACCCAGTAGTCGCGCGCCACGTGGCGGATCTGGCCGGCGGCCTCGTCGCGGTCCCACCAGCCGCCCTCCACGCGCTGCGGGCCAGCCAGCAGCTGCAGTTCGCCCTGGTAATAGGGCCGGTTGCCCCGCACCGCCAGCTTCAGGGGCGCGGGCAGCACGAAGGTGGGCTGCGGTCCGTCGCCGGTGTCGGCGGCCTGCCCGGGCTGCGTCTCGGGAGCGGGTTGCCAGCGGCACATCCACTCCGGCCGGTGGTCGGGCAGCGCCACCGGGCGCAGCACCCGCTGCGACCCCAGGCGGGCGGCCAGGCGCTCCAGCACCAGGTGCAGGGCTTCGCCTGCGTGCACGGTGTCGGGCAGCAGGGAAGCGCTGCGTTCCTCCAGCGGTTGCACCGCCAGCGCCACCAGCGCCAGGTCGCCCACCGGGGCCAGCAGCGTCACATGGCCCAGGTGCTCGGCCAGCAGGCGGCACAGGTGCGCCAGCTGGCGCGTGGGCTCTGCCGTGCGCACGGTGAGGCCGCCGCCCTCGCCGGCCGAGCGCGCCCGCAAGGCGTCGTGTGCCCAGTTGAGGCGAAACGCGGTGGTGCCGCTGTGGCGCGCGGCCAGCCAGCCGGTGAACGCGAGCAGCAGGCGCCGCGCCCCGAAGAGCAGCGCCTCGGCGTGCTCCACCCGGTGCGGCAGTTCCAGCCGCTGCGCAAACCGATCGGGCAGCTCGACCCAGCGGTGCACCTCGGGCGCACGGCCATAGGCCTGGTCGAGCGCGGCGAGCAGCTGCGCGTCAAAGCGCCGGCTCAGGCCGCCGCGCGGCAGGCGGCGCACATCCCCCAGCGTGCGGCAGCCGATGTGGGCCAGCATGAGGCGGTGCGTCCGCACGGCACTGAGGGTCTCCAGCGGCAGGGTGTCGAGCACGGCCTGCAGCGGCGGCACCAGCCCGTCAGCGATGCCCGCACGCGCCAGCGCCAGTGCGGCCAGGCTGTTGGGTGCCCAGGCCACCCGCTGCACGCCGAGTTCAGCGGCTTCGGCCTGCACGCGCTCGCGCAAGGCCCGCCAGCCGCCGAACAGGCGCAGGCTGGCTTGCACCTCCATCACCACGGCCTCCTCGGCCAGCGCCACCCGCGGCGTGAACTGCAAGGCCCACACCGCCAGCGCCTGCTGCGCCGGCTCAGTGGTGGACGGTGCCGGGGCGTCGGGGCTGGTGGGGCGCGGAAGAAGGAGTGCGGACCACAGCATGGTCGACCTCATGGGAGGTGTCTTGGGTCATCCACCGGCTGGGGAAACGCAGCCGCGGCGTCATGATCGAATCCAGCCCACCGGGTACCGAAGGGAGACTCAGGCTGGTGTCCAGCGGCGGGCCCTTGCGCTTGACGATGTCGAGCCGCAGCGTCCAGTCGGGGCCCACGCGCGCCAGCACGCGCAGCGGTGCGGCCGACGATTCCTGGGCAGCGGCGCTGGGCCGGCACAGGAACACCGGGCCTTCATGGCCCGCGGCCAGCGCCTGCAATCGGCGGATCTGCTCGGGTCGCACCTGGAGCAGCCAGGCCACCAGCACGCCGCAGCTGTTGGCCCGCACCAGTTGCTCGCTGGCCCACAGGCGCTCGGCCGGCGTGTCGGCCTGCACCCACACCAATTGCCGTTGCGGCACCCCTTGCAGGCACAGACCCGGCAGGTGCGGCGGCCTGGGCGGCCCCACCGCCACCACGGTGCGCCCGGCCGCGCACACGTCGCGCAGCAAGGGGGCCAGCAGCCGCCATTCGAGCGTGCCGCTCTGCGGCATGAGGAGTTCCGTCACGGCATGGCAGGGCCAGCCGCCGCCCGGCAGCTCGGCGTCGAGCGCAGCAAAACCACTGGACCGCACGGCCGCGACGGGCGTGCCCGTCTGGTCGCCGCGCCAGAGGGCGGCGGCCACCCGGGCCGGGAGCCGGTCGGTCACCACCCCGCGCTCGGGCGCAGCCGGCACAGGGTGAAGAGAGTTGATGTGAGGGAACCTGAGCGGAGGGGAAGACATGGGTCAGCCAAGGCAGTGGTGGAGGCGCCGGGGATGGGCTCTTGACGCCTGACACCAAGAATACTGGATAAATCACCAGTACTCAAGAGCGACCCCATGAAATGCTCCGTCGAGTGCTGCCCACCCCCATCCGGCACGGGCGCTCCTGATGCCCAGGTCCACCGAGGATGGAAGAACGCCCCACGCCCACCAGCCACCAACCCGGCAGTGCCAGAAACAGAAAAGCCGCTCTCCGAGCGGCTTTTCTGTGGGGCTGGGCGCAATCAGCGGAAGCGCGACTGCGGCTTGATCGCGAGTTCGCCTTCCACCGAGGCCAGGTACTTGGCCATGGCGCGCATTTCGGCGGGCGTGTACTGCTTGGCAATACCGGCCATGATGCCGTTGGAGCGGCCCACCATGTTGTTGCCTTCAACCGTGTAGGCCTTCAGGGCGACAAACAGGTAGTCGGCATGCTGGCCGGCAATCTTGGGGTAGCTGGGGTCGATCGGCTTGCTGAAGTTGGCGCCGTGGCAGGAGGCGCAGGCGCCTTTCTCGATCAGGGCGGCCACGGCCACGCTGGCGGTGCGGGGCGTCTCGGGAGCGGTCTTCACGGCATGCGAAGCGTAGTACGCGGCCAGGTCGGCCATGTCCTGCTCGCTGAGGGAGCCGGCGATGCCGCGCATCGAGGGGTGGCGGCGATCGCCTTTTTTGTACGCGTTGAGCGACGCGGCAATGTACTGTTCGGTCTGGCCCGAGATCATGGGCACTTTGTGAATCTCGGGGAAGCTGTTCTGGTAGCCCACGATGCCGTGGCAGCCGATGCACATCTCGGCCTTCTTCTGGCCAGCCTGCACGTCACCGGTGACGCCTTGGGCGTGAGCGGTCGTTGCTGCTGCGAAAAGCGTCGCCGCGGCGACAAGGGTACGAACGAGCGTGGGCAACAGGTGGGTCATTTTGCAAGCACAATGAGATGGACATTGATAAAAATCAACAGCGGATTATATAGACTCGATTATTGCCATCGGCTTATTGATAACCCTATCGGAGCCCGCGCCGCGTGGTGCTCCAGCCTCCTGCAACCGGCCTCGCGGCCCTTCCTGAAGCCCAGCCCATGAAATTCCAAGGTTCCGAAAACTACGTCGCCACCCAGGACCTGATGCTGGCCGTCAACGCCGCCATCACGCTCAAGCGCCCGCTGCTGGTCAAGGGAGAGCCCGGCACCGGCAAGACCATGCTGGCCGAAGAAGTGGCCCAAGCGCTGAACCTGCCGCTGCTGCAGTGGCACATCAAGAGCACCACCAAGGCGCAGCAGGGCCTGTACGAATACGACGCGGTGAGCCGCCTGCGCGACAGCCAGCTCAACACCGGCGACAGCGCCGAGCGCGTCAAGGACATCCGCAACTACATTGTGCAGGGCGTGCTGTGGCAGGCCTTCACCGCCGACCAGCCGGTGGCGCTGCTCATCGACGAAATCGACAAGGCCGACATCGAGTTCCCGAACGACCTGCTGCGCGAACTCGACCGCATGGAGTTCTACTGCTACGAGACTCGCGAGATCATCCGCGCCAAGCACCGCCCGCTGGTGTTCATCACCTCGAACAACGAGAAAGAACTGCCCGACGCCTTCCTGCGACGCTGCTTCTTCCACTACATCAAGTTCCCCGAGGCGGACACGATGAAGAAGATCGTGGACGTGCACTTCCCGAACCTCAAGAAGGATCTGCTGACCGCCGCCATGAAGACCTTCTTCGATGTGCGCGGCCTGCCCGGGCTGAAGAAGAAGCCGTCCACCAGCGAACTGCTGGACTGGCTCAAGCTGCTGATGGCCGAGGACATCCCGCTCGAAGCGCTGCAGAGCGCGGACAACAAGGTGAGCATCCCGCCGCTGCTGGGTGCGCTGCTGAAGAACGAGCAGGACACCACCCTGTTCGAAAAACTCGTGTTCATGAACCAGAGGAACCGATGAACTGGGTCCAGCCCGCTGTTCTGCACGACCGCGAGCGCGGGCTGCGCCTGGAGCCGCTCGCGCTGGAGCACGAGTCGGGCTTGGCGCAGGCGGCCGCGGACGGCCGGCTGTGGGAACTGCGGGTGACCTCGGTGCCCGCACCGGATGAGACCCGCACCTACATCGAGACCGCGCTGACCATGCGTGAGGCCGGCGAGCGCTTTGCCTTTGCGGTGATCGACGAGGCCAGCGGCCGGGTGCTGGGCAGCACCAGCTACCACGACATCCTGCCGGCCGTGAAGCGCCTGGAGATCGGCTACACCTGGTACGCCCGTTCGGTGCAGCGCAGCCACGTGAACACCGCCTGCAAGCTCCTCATGATGGGCCACGCCTTCGACACGCTGGGCGCCCAGGTGGTCGGCTGGCGCACCGACAACTTCAACTTCGCCTCGCAGCAAGCCATCGAGCGGCTCGGCGCCAAAAAAGACGGCGTGATCCGCGGCCACGCGCTGCGCCGCGACGGCACCGTGCGCGACACCGTGATGTACAGCATGCGCTCGGGCGAATGGCCGGAAGCGCGCGCGCAACTGCTCTACCGGCTGGGCCGCCACGCCTGACCTCTGCAACCCACGGAACACCGCCATGCTGATCGACTTCTTCTACACCCTGCGCGCGGCCAAGCTGCCGGTGTCGGTCAAGGAATTCCTCACCCTGCTCGAAGCCCTGCAGGCCGACGTGGTCGGGCCAACCAACCCCGATGCCTGCAGCATGGACGACTTCTACTTCCTGGCGCGCACCGCGCTGGTGAAGGACGAGAAGCACTTCGACAAGTTCGACCGCGCCTTCGCCGCCTACTTCAAGGGCGTGGAGATGATCGCGGACTTCACCAAGCCGATCCCGGCCGACTGGTTGCGCCAAGAGCTGGAGCGCATCCTCTCCGACGAGCAGAAGGCCAACGCGCCCAAGATGGACTGGGACGAGCTGATGGAGACGCTCAAGAAACGGCTCGAAGAGCAGAAGGAGCGCCACGAGGGCGGCAGCAAGTGGATCGGCACCGGCGGCACCTCGCCCTTTGGCCATGGCGGTTCGAACCCGCAGGGCATCCGCATCGGCGGCAAGGGCGGCAACAAGTCGGCCGTGAAGGTGTGGGACCAGCGCGCCTACCGCGACTACGACGACACGCAGGAGCTGGGCACGCGCAACATCAAGGTGGCGCTGCGCCGCCTGCGCAAGTTCGCGCGGGAAGGCAACGAGTTCGAGCTGGACCTGCCCGACACCATCCGCTCCACCGCGGCCAACGCCGGCTGGCTCGACATCAAGATGATCCCCGAGCGGCACAACAACGTGAAGGTGCTGCTGCTGATGGACGTGGGCGGCACCATGGACGAGCACATCCAGCGGGTGGAGGAACTCTTCAGCGCGGTCAAGGGCGAGTTCAAGCACCTGGAGTTCTATTACTTCCACAACTGCGTCTACGACTTCATGTGGAAGAACAACCGGCGCCGCTACGCCGAGAAATTCCCGACCTGGGACATCATCCGCAAGTACAACAAGGACTACAAGCTGATCTTCGTGGGCGACGCCACCATGTCGCCGTATGAGATCCTGCAGCCCGGCGGCAGCGTGGAATACAACAACGAGGAAGCCGGGGCCGAGTGGTTACAACGGCTCACACATGCGTTCCCGAAATTCGCCTGGGTGAACCCGGAACCGCAGGGCGTGTGGCAGTATCGGCAGAGCATCAGCATCGTCCAGCAACTCATGGGCCAGCGCATGTTCCCGCTGACCTTGAAGGGCCTGGAAGACGCCATGAGACTGCTCTCCAAATAACCCTGCATGAAACTTTTCTCCCCGCGCCGTGTGCTGCCCATGCGGTGGCTCCTGGTTGTGTGGGCCCTCGTGCTGCACGGCCCGCTCATGGCGCAGAGCGAGACGCCACCACCGGGCTGGGAACTGCCCCCGCTGCCGCCGGCCCCGGCCGATGCAGCCCCCGACACCGCGAGCGACGTGCTGCTGCCTGAAGCGGCACCGGCCACACGACGGCGCAACGGGCGCACGACCGCCCCCGCCGCCGACACGCCGCGCTTCGACATCGATCTGCAGGCCAGCACCGGCGAGATGCGCGAGTTCCTGCTGCGCCACCTGGAGCTGCAGCGCTTTCGCACACTGCGTGACCTCGACGCCAGCGAACTCGCCCGCCTGCTCAGCGCCACCCCCGAGGACCTGCGCGGCCTGCTGGGCACGCTGGGCCATTTCTCGCCCGAGATCGAGGTCGGCCTGCTGCCGGCCGACCTGCCGGCGACCGACGCGACCCTCAACGGTGCCGGTTTTCTGGGCACGGTCACGATCCGTGTCGAGCCCGGCCCCGTGACGAGCGTGGCCACGGCCCAGGTCTTCTTCAAGGGCGACATCGCCACCGCGCCCGAGGCCGCCGAACAGCGCGAGGAGATCCGCCGCAGCGGCACGCTGACCCCCGGCGTGCGCTTCTCGCAGGCCGACTGGGACCAGGCCAAGAGCAGCGCGCTGCGCCAGCTCACCGCGCGGCGCTACCCGGCCGGGCGCATCGAGAACAGCCTGGCCGACATCGACGCCGACACCCAGAACGCCCACCTCTACCTGGAGCTCGACTCGGGCCCGCCGGTGCAGACCGGTGCGGTGCGGGTGGAAGGCACCCAGCGCTACGACCCGGTGATGGTCGAGCGGCTGGTGCGGCTGGTGGGCCTGGAGCCGGGCAGCGACTACGACCTGGAGAAGCTCCAGGCGGCGCAGCAACGCATTGCCGAGAGTGGCTATTTCGACTCTGTGTTCGTCTATGTGGACCCGGCCGCTCCAGGCGAACAGGCGCCGGTGGTGGTGCAGGTGCGCGAAAGCCTGCGCCAGATGCTGGTGCTCGGTATCGGCGGCAGCACCGACAACGGCGCGCGCTTGTCGGTGGAACACACGCACCACCGGGTACCCGGCATCGGCTGGCGCGCCCTGAGCAAGGTGCAGCTGGAGCGTGACGACCAGCGCATCAGCACCGACTGGAGTGCACCGGTGAACGCCAGCGGCTGGCGCTGGATCACCGGCGCGCAGCTGGCGCGCCAGATCGACGGCACCACCACCACGACCAGCCAGCGCCTGCGCGCCGGCCAGTCGCAGGAAACCATCGACCTCGACCGCAGCTTCTTCCTGCAGTACGACCGGGCCCGGGCGGTCAACAGCGCGTTGAAGATGCTCGGCCCCGTGCCGGCCGACTCGGCTATTTCGGCCAATTACGCCTGGACCCGCCGCCGCTTCGACGACCTGATTTCACCCGAGTCGGGCCAGGGCCTGGGCGTGGAATTGGGCGTGGGCACCACGCTGGGCACGGCCCGCCGGCCGTTCGCGCGCACCCAGGCGCGCTGGCTCGGTTACTGGCCCGTGGGATCGATCCCGGGCTTCACGCGCGGTGCCCCGTTGGGCGAGGCGCGGCCCGCGACCGACGAAACCGGGCGCTCCGGCCGGCTGGCGCTGCGCCTGCAAGGGGGTGCCGTGTGGGCGCAGAAGAACGCGCCCCTGCCCGAAACCCAACTCTTCCTCACCGGCGGCGACACCACGGTTCGCGGCTATGCACTGCGCGACATCGGTGTACCGCAGCCCGACGGCAGCGTGTCCCCCGGGCGCTACCTCGCGGTGGCCAGTCTGGAATGGCAGCGCCCGATCTGGCGCAACGGCGAGCGCACGCCGTGGGAGAGCGTGGTGTTTGTGGACGCCGGTGCCGTGGCCGACCAGCCGGGCGAGCTGCGGCCGCGCTGGGGCGTGGGCGCCGGTGCACGCTACAACAGCCCGGTCGGCCCCCTGCAGCTCGATCTGGCCTACGGCGTGCAACCCAAGAAGCTGCGCCTGCACCTGAGCGTGGGCTTCAGCTTCTGATCGCGGCATGAACGAACCCGTCCGACCGGATCACCCGGCAACGCCCGAGGCACCCGCACCGGCACCGGTTTCTCCGCCCGCGCCCTCCCCGGCGGTGCGTGCGGCCGCATCCACCGCAAAGGGCATCGGCTGGCTCGGCCTGTGGCTGCCGGGCGCGGTGCTGGCCCTGGTGCTGGCCGGTGCGCTGGCCGTGTGGTGGTGGGCCGACACGCCAGGCTCGCTGGCGCGCACGCTGCAGTGGGTGCAGTCGTACACGCAGGGCCGCGCCGACGACACCGGCCTCCTGGACACCCGCGGTGTCGAGGGCAGCCTGCGCCGTGGCGGGCGCATCGAACGCTTGCAATGGTCGCGCGACGGCCTGAGCATGGACGCCCGCGACGTGCAGCTGCGCCTGGGTCCTCAGACCTGGCTCGACGCGCTGCTGGGGCGCGGCCTGCATGTCGAGGACCTGCACATCCGGCAGCTGAGCGTGGCAGACCGCCGCGCACCCAGCCCCACCGAGCCCATGGAATCGCTCACGCTGCCGCTGGACGTCACCCTGCCCTGGACGGTTGACGAGGTGGTGATCGAGCAGCAAGGGTCGGAACAACCCGTCATCCTGCGCCAGCTCAAGGGCCTGTACCGCTATGGTCCGGCCGACACCGCGGCGGGCATCGCAGGCGTGGCACAGGTCCACCAGCTGCAACTGGACTCGCTGCAGGTGGCCGGCGGCAGCTACCGCGGCCAGCTGGCGCTCGGGGCGCAGGCGCCGATGCCGCTGCAACTGGCGCTGCAAGGGGAAGTGCCCGCCAACGTGCCGCAAGGCCAGCCGCTCACGCTGCAGGTCAGCGCCGGCGCCAGCGGCACCCTGGGCGGGCGCAGCGCCACGCTGGAACTGAGCGCGCGGGTGGCGCCGCTGCCCGAGCCCGGCGCCGACCCTTCCACGCCCGCCGACGGCCCACCCACCCTCAGCGGCACCGCCCGCCTCATGCCCTGGGCCGCACAGCCGCTGGTGAGCGCCAACGCCACCGCCCACCGTCTCGACCTGGCGGTGCTGTGGCCCACCGCGCCCACCACCCTGCTCTCGGGCACGGTGCAGGCCGAACCCGACGGCGAGGCCTGGCGGGCCCAGGTGGACATGCGCAACGAGGCCAGCGGCCCGGCAAACCGCCAGCGCATCCCCGTGCAGCGCCTGCGCGCCACCCTGGAACAGCGCGGTGCGCGCTGGAGCCTGGCCGACATCGACGCCCAGGTCGGCGGCGGGCAGCTGCAGGGCAACGCGCAGGTCGAGCTGGTCACGGTCACAGCTGCGCCGACTGCACCGCCTGTAGCACCCGCGCCAGCGCCCTCTGCGCCTCCGGCTCCCGGCGGCGCGCCCGCACCGGCCGCCCAGCCCACCACGTCCATCGGTGCCTGGCAGGGTGAACTGCGCCTGCGTGGCGTCAACCCGGCACAACTCTGGAGCGCGCTGGCGCCGGCGGCGCTCGACGGTGCGCTGAGCGCCCGCACGGTGGCCGGCACCGGCGGGCAGGAGGCCTTCGATCTGGATGCGCGCATCCAGCCGTCTGGCCGCCAGCCCTCGGCCGGCCAGCTGGCGGGGCTGCGCCTGCGCGACCTGCGCCTGCAAGGCCGCTGGCAACCCACCGCCACCGATCCGTCCCAAGGCGTGCTCGACCTGCGGCAGGCCGAGCTGAACATCGCCGACGCCCGGCTGCAGGCGCAAGGCCGCGTGGACACGGCGGCGCGCCTGTTTGCCGGCCAGTTTTCGGCCCAGCTGCCCGGCGCGCAGGCGCAATGGAAGGGCCTGCTGGCGCACCACACCGGCGACGGCGACGCCAGCGTCCAGCTCGACGATGCCGCGCGTGTGCTCACCTGGCTGCGCAGCCTGCAGGCCATGCCGGTGCTGGGCCCGCCACTGAAGGCCCTGCTCGACCAGCAGGCCGGACTGGCCGCACAGGGCAACGCCCGCCTGACGGCGCAGTGGCAGGGTGGCCTGGGGGCGCTGGGCTACCCGCCGCCCGCCACGGGCGCCGCCGCCAGCGTGCCGTACCCGCGTGTGCAGCTGGCGCTGGACGTGCCGCGGCTCGTGGTGCAGCCACCGGGCGCAGCCGTGGGCGCCAACCCGGCCCCGATCAGCGCCAGCGCGCTGCGCCTGCAGGCCAGCGGCCGGCTGGACGACCTGCAGCTGCAGGCCCAGGGCAGCGTGGCGCAGGCGCCCTGGAGCGGTTTCCTCGACACGCAGGGCCGGCTGCAGAGCGGCGACGCCGCCACGCCCCTGGCCCGCGGGCAGCTGGACCTGAGCCGGCTGCAGCTGCGCGTGAGCGACGCCTCCCGTCCCGACCGCACCACCGACTGGGCCTTGCAGAGCAGCCAGGCGCTGGCCTTGCGCTGGCAAGGCGGCCCTCCGGCCGCCGCCCAGCGCTTGCAGTTGCAGGTGGAACCCGGCCAGCTGCAGCTCCAGCCCAGCGTGCGCAACGCCGCTGGCCAGCGGGTGGCCGCGCCCGAGCTGGGCAGCGGGCCGCTCACCGTGGCCTGGGAGAGCCTGGTGTGGCAAGCCGACACGCTGCAGACCCAAGGCCGCCTGAGCGGCCTGCCAATGGCCTGGATCGACGTGCTCGGCCGGGGTGAAGGTGCGCGCGCCGGCCCGCTCACGCAGGCGGGCCTCAGCGGCAACCTGGTGTTCGACGGCAGCTGGGACATCCTGCTGCCCGCCGACGCCAGCACGCCCCTGCGCCTGTCGGCCCAGCTGCAGCGCAGCAGCGGCGACCTGACGGTGCAGACCGATGGCGGCGCGGGCGACGCCGCGGTGCCCCCCGTGATTCGCGGCGTGCAGGTGGCGCCGGTCACTGTCCAGCGCATTCAGGCCGGCGTGCGCACCGCGGCGATCAACCTCAGCGCACAGGGCCAGCGCGTGCAGGCCAGCCTGCGCTGGGACAGCGAGCGCCTGGGCCAGGCCAGCGCCGATCTGGGCACCGAACTGAACCTGCGCGGCCCGAGCGGTGAGGCTGGCGACAACCCCCTGGACCGCTGGTGGCCCGCCTCGGCGCCGGTGCGGGGCACGGCCCGCGCCCGTCTGCCGCAGGTGGGCGTGTGGTCGGCCCTGGCGCCGCCCGGCTGGCGCATGCGCGGCACGCTGTCGGCCGACGCCACCGTCAGCGGCACGCGCGGCGCGCCGCAGTGGAGCGGCAACCTGCAGGCCGACCAGCTGGCGCTGCGCTCGGTGGTGGAAGGCATTGCGTTCTCCGATGGCAGCCTGCGGGCCACGCTGGCGGGTGAGCGCGTCATCATCCAGCGCTTCACCCTGCAGGGACCGCGAGGCGCAGAACCCCGGGGCACGCTGGAAGCCACCGGCAGTGCCGAGTGGCGCGCCGTGCCCGGCAGCGCGCTGCGCCAGCCCTTCATCGAACTGCAGGCCACGGCGACGCGGTTGCGCGTGTCCAACCGTGCCGATCGGCGCCTCGCGGTCTCGGGTCAGGTCAACGCCCAGCTGGCGGGTCCGCGGCTGGTGGTGCGCGGACAGCTCAACGTGGACTCGGCCCTGATCGTGCTGCCCGACGAAACCAAGCCCACGCTGGGCGCCGACGTGGTGGTGCGCGGCACCCGCGAGCTGGAGGACCCCGACGCCGTGCCGGTCGAGCCCGACGTCCTGGTGAATGTGGACCTGGGCGACCAGTTCGAGGTACGGGGGCGCGGCCTGCAGACGCGCCTGACCGGCCAGCTGAGCGTGCGCAGCACGCCCGGTTCGTCCACCCCCCGCGTGCTGGGCGAGGTGCGCACTGTCAGCGGCAGCTACCGGGCCTACGGCCAGCAGCTCAGCATCGAAACCGGGGTGCTGCGGTTCGCCGGCCCCTACGACAACCCCACGCTCGATGTCCTGGCGGTGCGGCCGCAACAGGGCAACGTGACCCAGCGCGTGGGCGTGCAGATCACCGGCACCGCCCAGCTGCCGCGGGTGCGGCTGTTCTCCGACCCCGAGCTGCCCGACAGCGAAAAGCTCGCCTGGCTGGTGCTGGGCCGCCCCGCCACCGGCGCTGGCGCCGAAGCCGCCGTGCTGCAACAGGCCGCCATGGCCCTGCTGGCCGGCAACAGCGGCGGCCTGGATGGTGGGCTGGCCGGCGTCTTCGGCCTGGACGAACTGGGTTTCCGTGCCCCGGCGTCCAGTGCCGACGGCAGCACGACATCGGCCGCACTGACGCTGGGCAAGCGCATTTCCAACGATCTCTACCTGAGCTACGAGCGCAGCCTGGCCGGCGCCATGGGCACGGTCTCGGTGTTCTACGACATCTCGCGACGCCTCACCCTGCGCGCCCGCGCGGGTGAGGAAAACGCCATCGACCTCATCTTCACATTGCGCTACGACTGAACGAAGCACCGCGCGGGCGTGCCGTTCACGGGCTGTGTGCGGCGCGGTTTGCCTGGGTAACCCGTCCGGTCAGCCCACATCGCCCGCACCCGCACCCGCACCCAAACCGTCAAGCCTGTGGTGGCAGCCCAGGCTTCACCAGGCTGGCGGCGAGCTTCGCCTGCGTGCGCGCCACGTCCACATCCGCGTCGTGCACCAGCGCCACGCCCATGCGGCGCCTGGTGAAACTCTCGGGCTTGCCGAACAGGCGGATGTCGCTGTTGGGCACGCGCAGGGCCTCGTCCACGCCCTTGAACACGATGCCGCGAGCGTCCACGCCGCCGTAGATCACGGCGCTGGCGCCCGGGCTCTTGAGCGCCGCGCTCACCGGCAGACCGAGGATGGCGCGCGCGTGCAGCTCGAATTCGTTCTGCCACTGCGTGATCATGGTCACCATGCCGGTGTCGTGCGGGCGCGGGCTGACCTCGCTGAACCACACCTGGTCGCCCTTGACGAACAGCTCCACGCCGTAGAGGCCCAGGCCCGAGGGCTCACCGTTCAGGCCCTGGCCCAGGTCGTCGGTGACGGCTTTCGCAATGCGACGCGACTCGGCCTGCGCGGCCGGCGTCATCGGGTGCGGTTGCCAGCTTTCCACGTAGTCGCCGCTCACCTGCACATGGCCGATGGGGTCGCAGAAGTGGGTCTCAATCTCGCCACCGGCGCCGCGGGCGCGCACGGTGAGCTGGGTGATTTCGTAATCGAAGTCGATGAAGCCTTCGACGATGATCCGGCCGGGGCCGACGCGACCACCGGCCATGGCGTAATCCCAGGCGGTCTGCACATCGGCGGGGCCGTCGATCTTGCTCTGGCCCTTGCCGCTGCTGCTCATCACCGGCTTGACGATGCAGGGGTAGCCAATGCCGGGCTGGCCGTCGGCGCCGTCAATCGCCGCCTGCAGTTCATCCAGCGAATCGCAGAAGCGGTAGGGGCTGGTCGGCAGGCCCAGGGTTTCAGCGGCCAGGCGGCGGATGCCTTCGCGGTCCATGGTCAGGCGCGCGGCGCGGGCCGTGGGCACCACGCGCACCACGCCCGCGGCCTCCAGCTCCTGCAGCGCGGGCGTGGCAATCGCCTCGATCTCGGGCACCACCAGGTGCGGGCGCTCGGCCTCGATCAGCGCCGCCAGCTGGGCCGGGTCGCTCATGGTGATGGTGTGCGCGTGGTGCGCCACCTGCTGGCCGGGGGCGTGCTCGTAGCGGTCCACCGCGATGGTTTCCACGCCCAGGCGCTGCAGCGCGATGAGCACTTCCTTGCCGAGCTCGCCCGAGCCCAGCAGCATGACGCGTGTGGCCGAGGGGGACAGGGGGGTTCCGATGGTGGTCATGTGTGTCGTTCCTGATAGGGTCAAAGGGATGTGCCGGCGGGCCGCACGGCCGAGCCCATGGCCTCGCCCATGGCCACCATCTGGCCAGGGGTCCAGCCGGGGTTGAGTTCAATGGTGTCTTTCGGCCAGAGCATCACCACGGTGGAGCCCAGCAGGAAACGGCCCATTTCCTCGCCGCGGCCCAGCTGCAGGGCCTGGTCGTCGTAGCGCCACTCGCGCACGTCGCGGGTGCGCGGCGGGTTCACCACGCCGTGCCAGGTCGTCGCCATGCTGCCGACGATGGTGGCGCCCACCAGCACCAGCACGAAGGGGCGCGTGTCCTGAGCGCCGTGCGGCGCGTCGAACACGCACACCACCCGCTCGTTGCGCGCAAACAGCCCCGGCACGCCACGCGCCGTGTCGGGGTTCACCGAGAACAGGTCGCCCGGCACGTAAATCATGCGGCGCAGCCGTGCCGCGGCTGGCATGTGGATGCGGTGGTAATCCTTGGGGCTGAGGTAGATGGTGGCAAACGTGCCGTCGTTGAACTGCGCCGCCAGTTCCGCGTCACCGCCCACCAGCGCGCGGGTGCTGTAGTAGTGGCCCTTGGCCTGAAAAATCTGGTCGTGCCGGATCGGGCCCACCTGGCTGATGGCGCCGTCCACCGGGCAGACGAAATCGCTGCCGGCCAGCGGCCGGGCACCGGGGCGCAGCGCCCGCGTGAAAAATTCGTTGAAAGTGGCGTAGCTGCGCGGGTCCGGGTTGGCCGCCTCCTGCATGTTCACGCCATAGCGCCTGATGAACCAGGGAATGACGTTGTGCACCCACCAGGCGGCTTGGGAATGGGCACACCAGCCCGCGAATTCGGTCAGGGCGCGCTTGGGCAGCAGGTACTGCAGGGCGACGGTGAAAGACTTGGACACAGGCAAAGGACCCTTGAATGCAACGCCGGGATTATCCCTGCCGGGCTGTCGAACCCGAAACGGGAGGGCATCGACGAAAAAAACGCCGCATGAAGCGGCGTTTCTGCAGGGTCCGTCGGTGACAGCGCGAGCCCCTCATCAACGTCACCAGGGGTGCAAGGGGCCGGTGGCGTCCACCAGGTCATCACCCGCCAGGAACAGGCGGTTGACATAGCCCGACGGCTGTAAATTCGACAACACATAGGCCCCATGGCCATCGGTGATCTTCAGCTGCCCACCATTGGGGTACACGCGTCCCATGCTGATCGGCTGCAGGGTCGACAGCCGGTAGGTGCTGTCGTTGAGGCTCAGGCTGCCGTTCACAGCCAGGCTCCCCTGACGCACCGTCAGCGTGTAGTTGTAGACCAGGGACTGGTCGTCCACACGGGCCGTGAGATGGCGGTAGGCCAGCGTCACATCGCCGCCACTGGCCGACACCGTGGCCGCGCCATTGAGGGTGAGGTCGCCGATGCTGAACTGCGTGAAGTTCAGGCCGACACCCGCGCTGCTCACCTCACCGTACCGGTCGAACTGAATCGAGTTCACCCGCAGCGACAGGCTGCCGTTCACGGCGGGCTGCCCCGTCTCGAACACGCACTGGCTGGCCAGGAGCGTGACGCTGTCACCCGCCGACACTTCGTCGTTGTTGTCGGCATCGTTGACGGTCACCTGCAGCGAGCCGCTGGCACAGCGCACGGTCTCGGTTTCCACGGCCAGGGCAGCCTCACGCGCCTGAGGCCCGGCGCGGAGTTGCCGCAAGGCAAAGGCCGCGATCGGCCCCATCTGGCCCGTGCCCAAGGCCGCGTAGGGTGAACGCGTGGGTTCGGTCGGCCCGGTATCCTCGACCACAAAATCAAATGCATCGAAGATCGGTCCCGTGCCACTGACGCTGTCCACAACAGCGGAGGCCACATCGTCGTAATTGGCGGTGGACAGCGGCACCCGCGCCTTGGACTCCGCGTCACCCCCGCCGCCGCCGCAGCCGAACAAGGCCAGCGCCGTTCCCAGCGCCAACGCCATACGTGTCTTTGTCATGATCATCCCTTGGTTGAAAAACGCCTTCAGCAGGCGCCAACCATTGTTGCGCTGCCGAGCGGGTAATCTGTCGACCTACATCAAGCCCACCGACATTTAGGCAACGCATGCTTGCGCGCGCTCCTCTCTTCCACTGCCAGCACCTCGTCAAACGCTACGGCCCTGCCACCGTGGTGGACGACCTGTCGTTTGCCATCGAACCCGGCGAGTGCCTGGGCGTGATCGGGCCGAACGGCGCGGGCAAGACCACCACCATCCGCATGTGCCTGGGTCTCACCGCGCCCGATGCCGGGCAGATCACCGCCTTCGGTGGACTGGACATGCCGCGCGATGCGCTGGCCATCAAGGCACTGCTGGGCGTGGTGAGCCAGATGGACACGCTGGACCCGGACTTTTCCTGCGCCGAGAACCTGCTGGTCTATGGCCGCTACTTCGGCCTGCGCACCGCCGACATCCAGGCCCGCATACCGCAACTGCTCGACTTTGCCGCGCTGGCGCACAAGGCCGACGCCAAGCCGGGCGAACTCTCGGGCGGCATGAAGCGCCGCCTGTCGCTGGCGCGTGCGCTGGTGAACGACCCGAAATTGCTGCTGCTCGACGAGCCCACCACGGGGCTGGACCCGCAGGCCCGCCACCTGATGTGGGAGCGCCTGCAGCTGCTGCTGCAGCAGGGCAAGAGCATTCTGCTCACCACCCATTTCATGGACGAGGCGGAGCGGCTGTGCTCGCGCCTGCTGGTGCTGGACCACGGCCGCAAGATCGCCGAGGGCCGCCCGCGCGAACTGATCGCCCAGCACCTGGAGCCCGACGTGGTGGAGGTGTATGGCCACGGCGCGCTGGCGCTGGCGCAGACCGAGGCGCACGCCGGCCTGCGCGCGCTGGCCTCCCGGGTGGAAGTGAGCGGCGAGACCGTGTTCTTCTACACGGCGCAGGCGATGCCACTGCTGGCCGCGCTGGGGGAACACCCACAGCTGCGCACCTTGCACCGACCGGCGAACCTGGAAGACCTGTTCCTGAAACTCACCGGCCGGCAGATTCGGGAGGACGGTTGAGCTTGAGGGCTTCGCCAGAGCCTGTCCCGAGCCCGTCGAAGGGCTCAGCCCGAACGGGATTGGGGCAGGGGGCTGGACATCCTGCACCCATGGCGGCACCCGCCCATCCATTCGGGCTGAGCCTGTTGAAGCCTTCACACACAGCCAGGCGAACCCAACCCCAGAATCCTGACCCACGAACATGACGACCACCACCCTGACTCCACCCTCCCCCTGGGCCCCACCCCGCCTCAGCACCCGCTGGTGGCCGGTGTTCCTGCGCAACTGGTTGGTCTGGAAGAAGCTGGCCGTGCCCAGCCTGGTCGGCAACATCGCCGAGCCGCTGATGTGGCTGGTGGCTTTTGGCTACGGCATGGGCGCCCTGGTGGGCCAGGTGAACATCGCCACGCCGCAGGGCACGGTGGCGGTGCCCTACATCCTGTTCCTGGCCAGCGGCAGCATCTGCATGAGCGCCATGAATGCGGCGAGTTTTGAGGCCCTGTATTCGGCCTTTTCGCGCATGCATGTGCAGAAAACCTGGGACGGCATCATGAACGCGCCCGTGAGCCTGGACGATGTGGTGCTGGCCGAAATGCTGTGGGCCGGTTTCAAGGCCCTGTTCGCCGTGACCGCGATCCTGGGCGTGATGCTGGCGCTGGGCATCAGCCACAGCCCGAAGCTGCTGCTGGCCTGGCCGGTGCTGCTGGGGGTGGGCATCACGTTTTCGTGCATCGCGCTGGTGTTCAACGCCCTGGCCCAGGGCTACGACTTCTTCACCTACTACTTCACGCTGTTCCTCACGCCCATGATGTTCCTCTCCGGGGTGTTCTTCCCGCGGGAGCAGTTGCCGGACGTGGTGCGCGTGGTGTCCGACTGGCTGCCGCTGACGAATGCGGTGGAACTGGTGCGCCCGCTGTTCATGGACCGCTGGCCCGAACAGGCCTGGCTGCATGGGCTGGTGCTGCTGGTCTACGCGGTGGGGGCTTTCTGGCTGGCCTTGGCGCTCACGCGCAAACGGTTTGCCAAGTGACGGATCTTCTGAGGCAACGCATGGCTCCCCGGCCGCAGATCCGGCGGCCTTGCAGTGGCTTCAGTGCACCGCGCGCATGGCGGGCTGCGCGTCGGTGTAGAACTCGGCGCCGCTGTCCATGAAGTCTTCGGCTTCGATCAGGGCGTCGAAAGCGCGCACCGTGTCGTACAGCTTGGGAATCAGCGGCTTGTCCAGGGGGCGGCAGATGCGGTGGCGCAGGCCGCGCAGGTCGGCACTGCCTTCAATGGCGTTGAGGACCGCCTCAGGGTCCAGCATGAGGACGAAGGGGTTGAGGCGGCTGGCGCTGGTTTTCATGACACATCCTGGGAACAAAGAGGGGGGTTCGCCGCGGCGGAGAACCGATGTGTCAACTGTATGCAACCCGTTTCAAAAGGTTAAGTCAGCCATTGGCCATTCCCCTTGTCAGAAGATGCCTGACAAAACCGGAACTGGACGGCTTTTCCCCGCCAGTTCCCAACCGGGTCACGCCAGGGGACCGCTGCGCAGCGCGTCCACGCTAGCGCGCACCACACTCTGCACGCTGCCACTGGCCTTGAACTGCTTGCGCAGGAAGCTGGCGTGGTTGCCATCGCGGGCGGCGGTGCGCTCGATCTCGTCCAGTGCCGCGTGCGAGTTCAGCGCGTCCGCGTGCGGCCCCAGGTGGCGCAACGTGGCCAGGATGTCTTCGCGGATGCTGATCTGCTCGCGCGTCTTGGGGTTGACCATCATGCCGTCCAGCCCGAAGCGGCAGGCCTGGAAACGGTTGTAGGTGTAGACGAGGTAGTCGTCTTCCTCGGGCGGCGCTTCGCTGCGCTCCAGCAGGTGGCGGCACAGCGCCTGCAGGTAGCAGGCCAGGCCGGCAGCGCGCTCCACCGTCAACGGCGTGTCGCACACGCGCAGCTCGATGGTGCCGTACTCGGGCTTGGGCCGGATGTCCCAGTAGAAGTCCTTCATGGACTTCACCACGCCGGTGGACTCCATCTTGGTGAAGTACACGTTGGCGAACTGTTCCCAGCTGAGCATGAAGGGCGCGCGCCCGCTCAGCGGAAAGGCGAACACCGAGTTCAGCCGCGCCGAGTCGAACAGCGTGTCCACGCCCTGCGAGAACGGCGACGAGGCCGAGAGCGCGATGAAGTGCGGCACATAGCGGTTCAGCGAATGCAGCAGGAACAGCGCCTCGTCCGGGCTGGCGCAACCGATGTGCACATGCTGGCCGAACACGGTGAACTGCTTGGCCAGGTAGCCGTACAGGCCCGACAGTTCCTGGAAACGCGGCTTGGAAAAAATGCGCTGCTCGAACCAGCGCTGAAACGGGTGGGTGCCGCCACCGGCAATCTCGATGTTGAGGCGGTCGCCGGCGCTCACCAGCGTGTCGCGGATGTCGCGCAACTGCGCCAGCAGCGGGCCGTGCTCGGTCTGGATATCGGTGGCGATCTCGATCATGCTCTGCGTCATCTCGGGCGTGACCACGCCGGGGAAGGGCTTGCGCTTGAGCAGGTCGAGCAGGTCGTTGGCGCTGCTGGACAGGTCCAGGTCGTAGGAGTTGACCAGCTGCAGTTCCAGCTCCACGCCCATGGTGAGCGACTGGGAGGATTTGAAGGTTTCCAGTGGCATCGCTTACTCCTTGGTCACATGGGTTTCATGGGCCGCCATCAGGGCGCGCTGCGTCACCACCGGCCCCAGCAGTTCCTGCAGCAGCATCATGCCGGCCATGATGGACAGCACCTGCACCGCGGGCGCAAAGCCGTACAGCCGGGTCTGCTCCAGCAGCAGGATGGCAAAAGCCGACATCGGCGTGAGCGCCAGACCGGTGAGCAGACCTTTGCGTTCGCTGATGCCCGAGAGCCGTGCGGCGGCCAGGTTGCAGCCCACCTTGGCCAGCGTGCGCACGGCGATGAGCACCAGGCCAATCAGCATGCCGGTGACCACGTCGGCCCGGTCCAGCAGCGAGGCGATGTAGACGAACAGGAACACCGAGAGCAGGTCGCCGGCGGTGCCGAAATCGCGCTGCGCGTTGGTCAGGTGCACGCGGCGCTCGCGCGCCACGATCCCGAAGGTGAGCGCGGCCAGCAAGGGCGAGAGCTTCAGGCCATAGGCCATGGTGGTGAGCAGCAGCACGGCGAGCGAAAACACCACCGTCACCCCGCGTTCGTGCGTGCCGCGCTGGCGCAGCAGCCAGGGCACCGCCACCCCGAGCAGCGCGCCCACGGCCACCGAGGTGGCCACCACGTGGATGCTGCCGAAAGCGGCCATCACCAGATCGCCCGAGGTGTTGAGGTACCAGTAGCCCACCACCAGCTTGAGCGCCAGCACCGACAGCATGCAGTTGATGGCGCACAGGTGCAGCACGCGCTCGGTCACCTGGCCGGCGCTGCGCAGTTCGTTGGCCACGCGCACGATGCCCGCTGGCGAGGCCGATATCGACAAGGCCGCGATGATGAGCCGCAGGTCTTCCGGCAGGTTGAACCAGCCACTGACCCAGTAAATGGCCGCAAAGGTGACGATGGATTCCACCACCCCCAGCACCAGCACCCAGGGGTTGTTGCGGAACCAGCGCAGGTTGATGCGGTAGCCCAGTTCGAACAGCACCAGCGAGAGTGCCACGTTGGCCAGGAAGGGCAGGCCCGGCACGTCGCCGGTGAGGCCGGGCAGGTTGACCAGCCCACCCAGGAGGCCCACCGCCACGTAGCTCGTGACGCGCGGGATGTGCCAGCGCTCGTGCAGGCGTTCGCCCAGAAACCAGGCGAGCAGCAGCACCAGCGGCCAGGCCATGGTCTGGAGCAAAAAGTTGAAATCGGCGATGACCATGGACTGTGTCTCCTGGGTGGGGGCCTGAGCGGTGTCCCCGGAGATGCGCAACACCCCCAAGACCACCAGGCCGACCGGCATCAGCGGACGCTGAATTGAACACCGGGGAACGGCGGCAGGTGCAAGGCGCCATGCCGCCACGAATGCGCCGCTGCGGCGCTGGCAGGGCCAGCGGTGACGCGCGGGAAGCGGGTCCGTTGAAAGGCCTGACGACGGTCAGGCCGCGAAGCGTTCCGTGAGCGCCTGCAGGTTCAGCTCTTGCAGCACCTGCTGCAGACGTTCACGGGAACGGGCCTGGCTGGCAGCCCGATCGCGGTCCATTCTACGGGCGAGGATGAGTTCGTTCTTCATCGAATGCTCCCAACCCACCAGTTCGGTGACCGTCACGCTGTAGCCATGCGCTTCGAGTTGCAGGCAGCGCAGCACGTTGGTGATCTGGCTGCCGAATTCGCGCGTGTGCAGCGGGTGGCGCCACAGCTCGGCCAGCGGCGAGCGCGAGAGCGACAGCGCCTTGTTCTGCCGCATCACGCCGGCCACCTCGGCCTGGCAACAGGGCACCAGCACCATGAAGCGGGCCTGCTTGGCCAGGCCGAAGGCAATCGCGTCGTCGGTGGCGGTGTCGCAGGCGTGCAGCGCTGTGACCACGTCGATCTGCGGCGGCAGGCCGGGGTGCGTCAGCGCCTGCTGCACCGTGGTGGCCAGGAAGTCCATGCGCGTGAAACCCAGCCGGGCGGCCAACTCACGCGATTTGTCCACCAGCTCGGTGCGCGCTTCCACGCCGAACACACGCCCCACGGGCCGTTCCTTGAAGAACAGGTCGTAGAGGATGAAGCCCAGGTAGCTCTTGCCGGCACCATGGTCGGCGAGCGTCACGTCACCTCGGGCGGCCAGCACCTCGTCCAGCAGTGGCTCGATGAAGCGCACCAGGTGGTACACCTGCTTGAGCTTGCGCCGCGTGTCCTGGTTGAGCTTGCCCTCGCGGGTGAGGATGTGCAGTTCTTTCAGGAGTTCGACAGACTGGCCTGGCCGCAGCTCGGGCAGCTGTTCTTCCAGGGTCTTGGCGGCTTTCGAAGCAGCGCCGGGCTGGCCGTGGGGCGCCTTGGGCGCGGTGGCGGGTCGGGAACGGGTCATGCGCCGATTCTGGCACGGGGCTGGGAGGACAATCGCCCCATGGACCCCCACAACGCCGCCGCGCCCGCCACCGACCCCTCCCGCTCACACCCCTACACCGCCCTCACCCCCGACGTGGTGCAGGACGCCCTGGCCAGCATCGGCCTGTGGGGGGACGGTCGCATGGCCGCGCTCAACAGCTTCGAGAACCGCGTCTACCAGATCCACCTGGACGAGCCCTTCGATGGCCACGGCCAGGTGGTCGCCAAGTTCTACCGGCCCGGGCGCTGGAGCGACGCGCAGATTGCCGAGGAACACGCCTTCGCCGCCGAGCTGGTGGCGGCCGAGATTCCGGCCGTGCCGCCACTGGCCATCAACGGGCAGACCTTGCACCACTTCGGCGGCTTCGCGTTTGCGGTCAGCCCGCGCCGTGGCGGGCGCCGACCGGAGCTGGACGACTTCGAGGTGCTGGAATGGATCGGCCGCTTCCTGGGGCGCATCCACACGGTGGGCGCCAGCGGTGCGTTCGTGCAGCGCCCGGCGCTGAACGCGGCCACGTTTGCGCACGAGCCACGCGACTGGCTCATGCAGCACCGCATGATCGCGCCCGAGGTACAGACCGCCTGGGCGGCCGCGTTGGACGAAGCGCTGGCGCTGATCGAAGCACACCCCGTGCTGCGCGCCACGCCCCCCAGCGCCCACGAAGAAGAAGGCGGCATCCGCCTCATCCGCCTGCACGGCGACTGCCACCCGGGCAACATCCTCTGGACGCCGGCCGACCTGCCCGGCGCCGGACCGCATTTCGTGGACCTGGACGACGCGCGCACCGGCCCGGCCGTGCAGGACCTCTGGATGCTGCTCAGCGGCGACCGGCGCCAGCAGACGCAGCAGCTCGGCGCGCTCATCGACGGCTACGAGCAGTTCCGCGCCTTCGACCGCCGCGAGCTGGCCCTGATCGAGCCGCTGCGCACGCTGCGGCTGATCCACTACAGCGCCTGGCTGGCGCGCCGCTGGGACGACCCGGCCTTCCCCATCAACTTCCCCTGGTTCGGCAGCCGCGACTACTGGCAGGGCCAGGTGGACATGCTGGTGGAACAGATCGAGGAAATGCAGGGCGAGCCGCTGATGGCGTGAACCACGCGCCCTGCGTGGCCCGTCACAGAATGATGGGGCCGGGCAGCGGGGGATGGCGCTGCACGTCAAAGCACGCCACATAGTGGCCGCCACCGCCCTTGTGCACGGTCGTGAAGTGGTACGGCAGGTTGGTCACCAGGGGTTGGTAACCCCAGACGATCTGGCCATTACGAATGCTCGGCCGTCTCACCTGGGCGACATAGAGGCCATGAACCTGGCCCGCGTACAGCTCCAGCACGGCCCTTGGCAGCACCACGGTTTCCACACTGACGAGGTCATCGCCCGTTCCCAGCAACCAATTGACCAGATCGGTGATGGACTCGTGGAACAGCGCGAGCAGCGCCGCCGGGGTGTAGAGCTTGGTCAGGACGACGATGGTGGCCTTCACCAGCACATCCACTTCGTCACGGTAGGCGTCGGGATCGCCATGGTCGTGCTCGAAGGCGGTGACCACCAGGGACACGACATCCGCATCGCCTTTCCACACCACCGCCACGGGACCGATGCGCACTTCGTCCGTGTCGACATCGCCATAGTGGGTCTCATGGCCCAGCGGGTGACGCACGGTATGGACCTCGTTCGTGCTCGCCAGAACGGCGCTGGTCACGAAATACATCTCGTCGGACCCGGAGCCGCCGTCCCAGCTGCTTTCTTCCTCGCAGAATAAGCCCTGGTAACGCACGGTGTACTGGACGTCGGTGGGCACATCGGGATCGACCGCCAGCCCGTGCGATCGCGGGCCGTCCACCAGAGGACCAACAGGCACCGTGGTCGTCAACGACGGCACGTCGGGCGTCACCACCTCCGACGCGCCCACGAGGTGGGAAAGCCGATGTCGCCCAGCAGTCGTCGCCGGGCCGCTCGGGGTGTGGCGTCGAAAGTGGCGATCAGCTGCTGGGCGACCCGGGAATGGATCTGGCGACCCGCCAGCTCGGCCTGAAGGCTCTGCTCCAGCGCGTTCATGGGCGCTCGCTGGCCCGACATCACGCGCAATGCCGCCACCACCCGTCCGAACAGATCGGGATTGCGGGGTGTCCTCAAGCTGCGTCCCATCGCCATCTCCTGGGTGAGAACCCGAACGCGTGCTCCGCTGACCTCGCTGACCGATGAGCCATCCGGCACCGGCTGCGGTTGCGGCTGCACCAACTGGTGAAAAACTATGGCGAGAAAAAGCGAGCCCGTATAGCGGCGTTACACACATCCAACAGCCCTTACCGATCCGCAGATGCGCGGAGCACACGGTAACCGCGCGCAGGTCTACAACACGGGTGTCTGGCTCGTCCGACCGAGCTTGACGAGACCGCACCGGCAAAAAGGTTTTATGCAATTCAATTGTGCACAACTAATTTAACGCCTACAGTCACCGGCATGGCCCAGCCCAAACCCTCCACCGAACAGGCCCTGCGCCTGGACAACCAGCTCTGCTTCGCGCTGTATTCCGCCTCACTGGCGATGACCAAGCTCTACAAGCCCCTGCTCGACGAGCTGGGCATCACCTACCCGCAGTACCTGGCGCTGCTGGTGCTGTGGGAACGCGACGGGCTGACCGTGTCCGAACTGGGCGAGCGCCTGTTTCTGGATTCGGGCACCCTCACGCCGCTGCTCAAACGCCTGGAAGCCGCCGGCCTGGTGTCGCGGCTGCGCGATGCGCAGGACGAGCGCCGCGTGCAGGTGCGCCTGACCGCAGACGGCCGCTCGCTCAAGGCGCAAGCTGCTCGCATTCCCGGCTGCGTGCTGCAGGCCACGCACTGCGAGGTGTCGGAAGCCCTGGCGCTCACGCACCAGATCCAGTCGCTGCGCAACCGGCTCACGGGCTGAAGCGCCCCCTTTTTCACCCGCTTCACCGAAGCACTTTCTCCCACCCACCGAAAGGACCCGACATGACCACTTCCCTCGACAAAGTCATCTACACCGCCCGCGCCCACACCACCGGTGGCCGCGACGGCAGCTCGCGCAGCGACGACGGTCTGCTCGACGTGAAGCTCTCACCCCCGAAGGAAATGGGCGGCGCGGGCACGGCCACCAACCCGGAACAGCTGTTCGCGGCCGGCTATTCGGCCTGCTTCATGGGCGCCCTCAAGCACGTGGCGGGCATGAAAAAGGTGGCCGTGCCAGCCGACGCCGCCATCGATGCCGAAGTGGACATTGGTCCGATCCCGGCCGGCTTCGGCATCGCCGTGCGCCTGGCCGTGAGCCTGCCCGGTCTGGACCGCGCCGTGGCGCAGGACCTGGTGGACACCGCGCACCAAGTGTGCCCCTACTCCAACGCCACCCGCGGCAACATCGACGTGACGCTCACGCTGGTGTGATGACCGCCTGAGGACCGCCGCCCGCCCGCGGCGGCACTTCATCAGCCACAAAGCCCACCCCGCTCGCGCCGGGTGGGCTTTGTGTTGTTGAGCCGTGGATGAACGGCCTGGCTCAGCGTGGCGCAGCCGGGTCGTGGATCACCGTGCTGGTGCCCACACCCACCCCCACGCGCGCACCACTGTCGCCCACCGGCGTGCTGGCACCCACGCCCGCCCCGGCACTGACCTGGCCGCGCTGGTTCACGCCCACCCCCACGCCCACCGGGCCAACCCCGGTGCTCACACCCGCGCTCACGCCGCTGTTGCTGGCGCCGACGCCAATGGAGAACGGGCCAACGGGAATGCCGAAGCCCACGCCCACCGAGGCGCAGCCGCCCAGCAGCAGGGCGCTGCACAAAGCGGTGGCGGCCAGCAGGCGGGTGGCTGCGATGCGCTGTGGCTGGGTTGCTGAAAGGTGGTGCATGGTCGGGGGGTCGGTGCAGCGGGGCTGATGCCATCAGGCCGATGGCCGGCGTCTGGGTGAACTTTCGACAGGCTCAGGGTGAACGGGGTGAATGGGCTCGCGGTGAACAGGCCTCTGCTTCGCGCCAACCTTGATTTTGGAGCGCGGGCGGTGGCATTGGTGCCACCGCCCGCGTCCGGCCCGACCAGCGGAGCGTCCGCCCCCGGTGTCAGACCAGCAGCGCGTTGACCCGCTTCACATAAGCGGCAGGGTCTTCCGGCAGGCCGCCTTCGGCCAGCAGCGCCTGGTCGAACAGGATGTGGGCCAGGTCGTCGAAGCGCTCGCTGGCGTCGAGTTTTTTCACCAGCGCGTGCTCGGCGTTCACTTCCAGGATGGGCTTGGTCTCAGGCGCCTGCTGGCCGGCCTGCTTGAGCAGGCGCGCCAGCTGGGTGCTCATACCGTGGTCTTCCACCACCAGGCAGGCCGGCGAATCCACCAGGCGGGTGGTCACGCGCACGTCTTTGGCCTTGTCCTTCAGGCTTTCCTTCAAGCGCTCCAGCACCGGCTTGAAGACCTCGGCGGCCTCTTCGGCAGCCTTTTTCTCGGCCTCGTCCTGCAGCTCGCCCAGGTCCACCTGGCCCTTGGCCACGCTCTGCAGCGGCGTGCCGTCGAACTCGTTCAGGTGCGACAGGGCCCACTCGTCCACACGGTCGGTCATCAGGAGCACCTCGATGCCCTTCTTCTTGAACACCTCCAGCTGCGGGCTGTTGCGCGCGGCGGCCAGGTTGTCGGCGGTGATGTAGTAGATGGCCTGCTGGCCTTCCTTCATGCGCGCCTTGTAGTCGGCCAGGCCCACGCTCACGGTGTCGGTGGTGCTGCTGGCAAAGCGCAGCAGCTTGGCGATCTTGTCGCGGTTGGCGAAGTCCTCGCCCAGGCCTTCCTTCAGAACGGCGCCGAACTCGGCGTAGAACGCGCTGTACTTGCCAGCGTCCTTCTCGGCGGCGGCCTTGTCCTCGGCACTCAGCACGTCGGTCACGCCGTCGGCAGCCTCTGCCGCCTGCGGCGCCACGTCCTTCTTCGCCAGGTCTTCCAGCATGGCCAGCACGCGGCGCGTGTTGCCTTCGCGGATGGCCTTCACGTCGCGGCTTTCCTGCAGCAGCTCACGGCTCACGTTGAGCGGCAGGTCGGCCGAATCGACCACACCCTTGACCCAGCGCAGGTAAGAAGGCATCAGCGACTCGGCCTCGTCCATGATGAACACGCGCTTCACGTACAGCTTGATGCCGGCCTTGCGGTCGCGGTTCCACAGGTCGTGCGGTGCCTTGGCCGGGATGTAGAGCAACTGCGTGTACTCGGTGCTGCCTTCCACGCGGTTGTGGCTCCAGGCCAGCGGGGCTTCCTGGTCGTAGCTGATGTTCTTGTAGAAATCGGCGTACTGCTCTTCGGTGATGTCTTTCTTGCTGCGCGCCCACAGCGCGTTGGCCGAGTTGACGGCTTCCCACTCGTCCTGCTGCACGTACTCGCTCTTCTCGGCGTCCCACTCTTCCTTCTGCATCAGGATCGGCAGGCTGATGTGGTCGGAGTACTTGGCGATGATGGACTTGAGCTTCCAGTGGCTCAGGTACTCGCTGGCGTCGTCGCGCAGGTGCAGGATCACGCTGGTGCCGCGGGCGGTGCGCTCGATGTTTTCCACCTCGAAGTCACCCGTGCCGCCGCTGACCCAGCGCACGCCCTCGGCCGCCGGCAGGCCGGCACGGCGGCTTTCCACCGTGATCTTGTCGGCCACGATGAAGCCCGAGTAGAAGCCCACGCCGAACTGGCCGATCAGCTGCGCGTCCTGCTTCTGGTCGCCGCTCAGGTGGCTCATGAAATCCTTGGTGCCGCTCTTGGCGATGGTGCCCAGGTGCTCCACCGCCTCGGCCAGGCTCATGCCGATGCCGTTGTCGGTGATGGTGATGGTCTTGGCCGCCTTGTCGAAGGCGACGCGCACCTCCAGGTTGGGGGCGTCTTCGAACAGCTCGGCCTTGTTCAGGGCTTCAAAGCGCAGCTTGTCGCACGCATCGGAAGCGTTCGACACCAGTTCGCGCAGAAAAATCTCGGGGTTGGAATACAGCGAGTGGGTGACGAGGTGCAGCAGCTGCGAGACCTCGGCCTGGAAAGACAGGGTTTGTTTGCTCATGGATTCTGGGGAGTTGAAACACAGGGCGCGCCCCGGCGGGGCGCTCACGCAGAGCGTGACTTATGGGCAGCCGGAGGGTTTTCAAGACCCGGCGTCGATGCCCAGGAGTGTGCGGCCATCCCGGGCGAGCCGACCGGGCAGCAGAGAACCGGTGGCCAGAGAAGCACATGCGCAAGTCTGTCTCCAGGCGGAACAGAGGCCCTGTCGGGCTTGACACGTGCCGTTGACCCAATGGTCATCGGCCATCAGGCAAACGACTCGTCGGCCCCCAGATACCGCCACTGCCCCACCGGCAGATTGCCCAGCACCACGTTGCCGATGCGGATGCGCTTGAGGCCCACCACATGCAGACCCACCTGTTCGCACATGCGGCGGATCTGGCGCTTCTTGCCCTCTTTCAGGACGAAGCGCAGTTGCTCGGGGTTCTGCCATTCCACCTCGGCGGGCTTCAGCGGCTGGTCGTCCAGGCTCAGGCCGTGGCGCAGCAGAGCCAGCTGCTGCGCCGGGAAGATGGCCTGCACGTTCTGCGTGACCACGCCCGCGCCTTGCGGCCCGTTGGGCGCGTAGTGCACCCGCACCAGGTATTCCTTTTCAATGCCGCTGCTCTCGCCGATGAGCTGGCGGGCGATGCGCCCGTCCTGCGTGAGCACGAGCAGGCCCACCGAGTCGATGTCGAGCCGGCCGCAGGGCGCCAGCCCGCGGGTGTGCTCGGGGGCGAAGCGGCGGCCGTCCGCCGGGTGGCGGGCGTCGCCGCGCCACTGGCTGGGCGCGCCGATCAGCGTGGCGGCGGCCTCGTGGCCGTCTTCGGGCTGGCCGCTCACGTAGCCCATGGGCTTGTGCAGCAGGATGGTGACCTGCCCGGCCTGCTGGTGGCGCGCCTGTGGCAGCACCTCCACCTGGGCGTCGGGCGGCACGGGCATGCCCATGACGGCAGGCGCGCCGTTGACCAGCACCCAGCCGCGGGCGATCCATTCGTCGGCCTCGCGCCGGGAACACAGGCCGAGATCGGCCATGCGCTTGTTCAGGCGGATTTCACCGCGCACATTGCCCACGCGGGCCAGGTCGGGCCGGTGCGGCTGCTGGGGGCGCGGCGCCGCGGACGGGCTGCGCGCCGCATGTTCGCCGTGGGAGGTGTCGCGCCGATCGCCCATCTCACGCGGGTCGCGTGCCTCCCGCGGGCTGCCATACGGATCGCTGCGGCCGGGCCGTTCGCTGGGGCGGGCACCGGGGCGCTCGTTCCAGTGGCGCTCGTCACCGCGCGGGCCAGCGGGAGGGCGTCCAAAGGCACTGGGCGGCTCGACACGGCTGCGTGCATCTTGCCGTGGCGGCTGGCGCTGGTCTTGCCTCTGTTCCTGGCGCGGGGCCTGCCGCATGTCTGGGCGTGCCTCTTGTCGCGGCGCAGCGCGACCGTCGGTCTGACCTTCCCACCGGCGCTCACGCCGCTCGGGTGACGGTGCGCCGCGCGGGCCGGCGGCGCGCTCGGCTGCGGCGCGCGGCGGCTTGGGGGCCGAGGCCGACACGGTCTTGGCACGCGCCGGGCCTGGCGGACGCACCGGCGCACGGCGCGGGGCAAAAGGGTCGGCGGGGGGCTTGCTGGCAGCGCCCGGGTTGAGCTTGAGGGTGCGGGCGGGTTTGTCGGTCGTCATGGGGGGATCATCCCAGATCAAACGCCCGGCCACCGGCGTCACGTCGCCGCGTGCGCGTAAAAACGCGGGGCAATCCGCTGAGCGGCGCGGCGGGCCGTGCCTACAGCTCGCCGTGGCGCAGCGCCTGCAGGTCCAGCACGCGCAGGCCGCCATATTCCACGCGAATCCAGCCCTTGGCCGAAAGGGTGGACAGCGCCTCGTTCACGCGCTGGCGCGACAAGCCGACGAGGTAGGCCAGTTCCTGCTGGGTGATGCGCAGAATGCCGGCCACGTTGGGCGAGAGCAGCGGGTGAAAAAGCGCGGCCAGGTTGCGGGCCACGCGCAGGTCGGGATTGGTCAGGCGGTCGATCTCGCGCGCGGCGATGAACTGGCCCAGACGCTCGTTGAGCTGCTGCATCACGAAGCGGTTGAAGGCGATGGAGTGGTCCAGCAGCCAGTGAAACGTGTCCACCGGCAGGCCGGCCACGCGGCTCTTGCGCAGCGCCTGCACGTTGTAACGGTACTGCTCGCGCTTGAGCACCGTCCCTTCACCGAACCAGCCGCCGGGCGCCAGGCCGGTGAAGGTGATGGCGAAGCCCTGCGACTCGTCGTTGTTCATCTTCAGCAGGCCATCCACCAGGCCAAACCAGTAGGTGGCGGTGCGGCCGAAGCGGCAGATGTACTCGCCCGCCTGCGCCTCGGTGACCACCAGGCCCTCCAGCGCCCGCTCGCGCTCGGGTCCGGCCAGTCCAGGCAACCACGGGATCTCGGCCAGCTCGGCCTCGGTGGGCGCACGCGCCCGTTCGCGCAACACGGAGGCCTGACGATAGTGCGGCGGATATGACATGTGGCTGACACCATCAGTAAAAAACACTAGGGAAAGTCCTAGCAGGGTTGACCCCTCAATTGTCGTCGTACTGACAACATGACGTCAAATACACGCCTAACATTCGGCTCAGAATCACCCGACAGTGGTGCGGCCTTCCAACCACTGCACACGATCCCAGGCCCAGGATTCAGGAGACACGGCAATGCAAGACACTTTCCCCCGGCTGCTGCTGGAACACGCGGCGCGTCGCCCGAACGCGCCGGCCATGCGCGAGAAGGAATACGGCATCTGGCAGACCACCACCTGGGCCGGCATGGCCCAGCTGGTCGAAGCCATTGCCTGCGGCCTGCACCAGGCCGGCCTGCAGCGCGATGAGCACATGATCGTGATCGGCGCCAACCGCCCCCGCCTGTACGCCACCATGCTGGCCGCACAGTCGCTGGGCGCCATTCCCGTGCCGCTGTACCAGGACGCCGTGGGTGCCGAGTGCGTGTTCCCCATCAACAACGCCGACGTGCGCTTCGCCGTGGTGGAAGACCAGGAACAGGTCGACAAGATGCTGGAGATCCGCGACCGCTGCCCGCAGCTTTCGCACATCTACTACGACGACCCGCGCGGACTGCGCAACTACGACCAGCCGGGCCTGGGCGCGCTGGAAGAGCTGATTGCGTCCGGCAAGGCCTTTGCACAGATCCACCCACAGGTGTTCCGCGAGCAGGTGGACCTGGCCAAGCGCGACGATGTGGCCGCCATGTTCTTCACCTCGGGCACCACCGGCAACCCCAAGGGCGTGGTCCACACCCACAGCACGCTGATCGACCGCGCCGCCGTGGGCACGCGTTTTGACAAGCTGACCGAGAACGACGAGGTGCTGGCTTACCTGCCCCCGGCCTGGATCGGCCAGAACATCTTCAGCTACGCGCAGTGGCTGGTGGCGGGCTACGTGGTGAACTGCCCGGAGTCGGGTGCCACCGTCACCATCGACCTGAAGGAAGTCGGCCCCACCTACTACTTCGCGCCGCCGCGGGTGTTTGAAGGCCTGCTGACCACGGTGATGATCCGCATGGAAGACGCGGGCGCCCTCAAGCGCAAGATGTTCCACACCTTCATGGACGTGGCGCGCCGCATCGGCCCGAACAAGCTCGACGGCAAACCGGTGGGCCTGATGGACTCGGTGATGTACGCGCTGGGCAACCTGTTCGTGTACGGACCGCTGCGCAACAGCCTGGGCATGAGCCGGGTGCGCGTGGCCTACACGGCCGGCGAAGCCATCGGCCCCGACCTGTTCAGCTTCTACCGCTCCATCGGCATCAACCTCAAGCAGCTCTACGGCTCGACCGAGACCGCGGTGTTCGTCTGCCTGCAGCCCGACCATGAGGCCCGCGCCGACACGGTGGGCGTGCCTTGCGAAGGCGTGGAAATCAAGCTGAGCGAGACAGGCGAAATTCTCGTGAAGTCGCCCGGCCTGCTGAAGGAGTACTACAAGAACCCGGCTGCCACGGCCGAGGTGCTCACGGCCGATGGCTGGTACCACACCAGCGACGCCGGCTTCATCGACGCGTCGGGCCACCTGAAGATCATCGACCGGGTGAAAGACGTGGGCCGCATCAAGGGCGGGGCCTTCGACAAGGCCATGTTCGCGCCCAAGTACGTGGAGAACAAGCTCAAGTTCTTCTCGTACATCAAGGAAGCGGTGGCCTACGGCGACCAGCGCGAGAAGGTCTGCATCATGGTCAACATCGACATGGAGGCCGTGGGCAACTGGGCCGAGCGCCGCAACCTGCCCTACGCCGGCTACACCGACCTGGCGCAGAAGCCCGAGGTGTACGAGCTGATCCGCGACTGCGTGGAAAAGGTCAACGCCGACCTGAGCCGCGACGAGCTGCTGGCCGGCAGCCAGATCAGCCGCTTCCTGGTGCTGCACAAGGAGCTGGACGCCGACGACGGCGAACTCACCCGCACCAACAAGGTCCGCCGCGGCTTCATCGCCGACAAGTACAACGTGCTGATCGACGCCCTGTACGGCGGCAAGACCGAGCAATACATCGAAACCCAGGTGAAGTTCGAAGACGGCCGCACCGGTAGCGTGAGCGCCACGCTGAAGGTGGGCGACGCCAAGACATTCGCACCCGTAAAGGCAGCAGCATGACGAAAAAAATCGGCGACGTCATCCTCGACGTCCAGAACATCAGCCTGCGCTTCGGCGGCGTGAAGGCCCTGACCGACATCTCGTTCAACGTGCGTGAGCACGAGGTGCGCGCCATCATCGGCCCCAACGGCGCCGGCAAGAGCTCCATGCTCAACTGCATCAACGGCGTGTACCAGCCACAGGAAGGGCAGATCAACTTCCGCGGCAAGACCTTCAAGCACATGAACAGCCGGCAGGTGGCTGAAATGGGCATTGCCCGCACGTTCCAGAACCTGGCGCTGTTCAAGGGCATGAGCGTGATCGACAACATCATGACCGGGCGCAACCTGCGCATCAAAAGCAACATCTTCCTGCAGGCCCTGCGCATCGGCCCGGCCCAGCGCGAAGAAGAGCAGCACCGCGAATACGTCGAGCACATCATCGACTTCCTGGAGATCCAGGCCTTCCGCAAGACGCCCGTGGGCCAGCTGCCCTACGGCCTGCAGAAGCGCGTGGACCTGGGCCGCGCCCTGGCCATGGAGCCCAAGGTCCTGCTGCTGGACGAACCCATGGCCGGCATGAACCTGGAAGAGAAACAGGACATGAGCCGCTTCATCCTCGACGTGAACGACGAGTTCGGCACCACCATCGTGCTGATCGAGCACGACATGGGCGTGGTGATGGACATTTCCGACCGCGTCGTGGTGCTGGACTACGGCAAGAAGATTGGTGACGGCACCCCCGAAGAGGTGCGCAACAACGAAGAAGTCATCAGCGCCTACCTCGGTACGAGCCACTGAACACGGAGACAACAAGATGGCATTTTTCTTAGAAGCACTGCTGGGCGGCCTCATGGCCGGCATGCTGTATTCGCTGGTCGCACTGGGCTTTGTGCTGATCTACAAAGCTTCGGGCGTCTTCAACTTCGCGCAGGGCGCGATGGTGCTGTTCGCGGCCCTGGCCATGGCCCGCTTCTCGCAGTGGATTCCGCAATGGCTGGGGCTGGAAAGCAAGATCCTGGGCAACGTGCTGGCATTCGCGGTGGCCGCGGCGCTGATGTTCGTGCTGGCCTGGCTGATCGAGCGTTTCGTGCTGCGTCATCTGGTGAACCAGGAAGGCGTGACCCTTCTCATGGCCACCCTGGGCATCACCTACTTCATCGATGGCCTGGGCCAGACCATCTTTGGCAGCGACATCTACCAGATCGACGTGGGCATGCCCAAAGACCCGATCTTTCTGTTTGAAAGCACGTTCGAAGGGGGCGTGCTGGTCAACCTGGAAGACGTGTACGCCGCCTGCGTGGCCGCGCTGCTGGTGATCGTGCTGTCGCTGTTCTTCCAGAAGACCGGCACTGGCCGCGCCCTGCGCGCCGTGGCCGACGACCACCAGGCCGCACAGTCGATCGGCATTCCGCTCAACCGCATCTGGGTCATCGTCTGGTTCGTGGCCGGTATCACCGCGCTGGTGGCCGGCATCATCTGGGGCTCCAAGATGGGCGTGCAGTTCTCGCTCACCACCGTGGCCCTGCGTGCCCTGCCCGTGATCATCCTGGGGGGCCTCACCTCGGTGCCCGGCGCCATCATCGGCGGCCTGATCATCGGCGTGGGCGAGAAGCTCTCAGAGGTGTACCTCGGCCCCTACGTGGGCGGCGGCATCGAAATCTGGTTTGCGTATGTGCTCGCCCTGGTGTTCCTCCTGTTCCGGCCGCAGGGCCTGTTCGGCGAGAAGATCATCGACCGCGTCTGACCCCACCACAAGAACAAAGAAAGGGCACACACCATGTTCTATCGTGAAAACGGTCAGTTCAAGACCTCCTACCGCACCGACCAGCAGATCTTCCCGATCGCGCAGGACCGCTGGGCCATCCTGGCACTGATTGCCTTTGCGTTCATCGCCATCCCCTTCATGGTGGATGAGTACATGTTCCGGGCCATCCTGATCCCGTTCCTCATCCTCTCGCTGGCCGCGCTCGGCGTGAACATCCTGGTGGGCTACTGCGGGCAGATCTCACTGGGCTCGGGCGCCTTCATGGCGGTCGGTGCCTATATGGCCTACAACACCTATGTGCGCATCGACGGCATGCCGCTGATCGTGGCGCTGCTCTCGGGCGGTTTCTTCGCCACCCTGGTGGGCATGTTCTTCGGCATCCCCAGCCTGCGTGTGAAGGGCCTGTATCTGGCGGTGGCCACGCTGGCCGCGCAGTTCTTCACCGACTGGGCCTTCCTGCGCCTGGGCTGGTTCACGAACTACAGCGCGTCGGGCTCGGTCTCGGTGTCCAACCTGAGTGTGCTGGGCTGGCGCATCGACACCCCGGTGGAGAAATACCTGTTCTGCCTGTCCTTCCTGGTGGTCTTCGCCCTGCTGGCCAAGAACCTGGTGCGCTCGGCCATCGGCCGTGAATGGATGGCGATCCGCGACATGGACGTGGCCGCGTCCGTCATCGGCATCCGCCCCATGTACGCCAAGCTCAGCGCCTTTGCGGTCAGCTCTTTCATCATCGGCGTGGCCGGCGGCCTGTGGGGCTTTGTGCACCTGGGCTCCTGGGAGCCGGCGGCCTTCTCCATCGACCGCTCGTTCCAGCTGCTGTTCATGGTGATCATCGGCGGCATGGGCTCGATCATGGGCAGCTTCTTCGGCGCCGCCTTCATCGTGGTGCTGCCCATCTTCCTGAACCAGTTCCTGCCCTGGGTGGGCGGACTGGTGGGGCTGTCGGTGTCGACCGCCGCTGTGTCACACACCGAGTTCATGGTGTTTGGCGCCCTGATCGTGTGGTTCCTGATCGTGGAGCCCCATGGCCTGGCCAAGCTCTGGAGCATTGCGAAACAGAAACTGCGGTTGTGGCCCTTCCCGCATTGATGTCCGCGCGGCTGATCGCCGGCGTATGCGGGTGAGACCTGATGGGGTCTCTCCCGATGCGCGCGGCGGACAACCGGGTTGAACTGATGGGCTTTGGTGCTTTGTGTGTGTGTTGGTTGATTCATTCCTAGGAGACATGAGATGAAACTGCGTAATCTGGTTCTTTCCGCTGCGGTGGCCTGCGGCACCCTGTCCGCAGCCTTGGTGGCGCCGTCCGCCATGGCCCAGGCAACGGAGCAGTTCTTTCCCGCACTGGTGTACCGCACCGGCGCCTACGCGCCCAACGGCGTGCCGTTTGCCAACGGCTACGCCGACTACCTGAAGCTGACCAATGCACGCGGTGGCATCAACGGTGTGAAGGTGTCGTTCGAAGAGTGCGAAACCGGCTACGCCACCGACCGTGGCGTGGAGTGCTACGAGCGCCTGAAGGGCAAGAACGGTGGTGCCACGGTGTTCCAGCCGCTGTCCACCGGCATCACCTTCGCGCTGACCGAGAAGGCGCCCATCGACAAGATCCCGCTGATCACCGCCGGCTACGGCCGCAGTGAATCGGCCGACGGCGGCGTGTTCAAGTGGAACTTCCCCCTGGCCGGCACCTACTGGGTGGCCGCCGACATCCTGATCCAGCACATTGGTGCGAAAGAAGGCGGGCTGGACAAGCTCAAGGGCAAGAAGATCGCGCTGGTCTACCACGACAGCCCGTTCGGCAAGGAGCCCATCCCCGTGCTGCAGGAGCGCGCCGCCATGCACGGCTTCCAGCTGAGCCTGCTGCCCGTGACGCACCCCGGCGTGGAGCAGAAAGCCACCTGGCTGCAGATCCGCCGCGACCGGCCCGACTACGTCATCAACTGGGGCTGGGGCGTGATGAACTCCACCCTGCTGAAGGAAGCCCAGGCCACCGGTTACCCGCGTGAAAAGATCTACGGCGTGTGGTGGGCCGGTGCCGAGCCGGACGTGAAAGACGTCGGCATGGGTGCCAAGGGCTACAACGCCATCACCATGCAGCACGGCACCGAGAAGGGCTCGGCCGTGGTCAAGGAGATTCTGGAGAAGCTGCACGCCAAGAACCAAGGCACGGGCCCGCGCGATGAAGTGGGCGAGGTGCTGTACATGCGCGGCCTGATCAGCGCCATGTTTGCCGTGGAAGGTGTGCGCCAGGCGCAGGAAAAGTTCGGCAAGGGCAAGGTCATCACCGGCGAGCAGGCTCGCTGGGGTTACGAGAACCTGAACCTCACCCAGGCCAAGCTGGACGCGCTGGGCTTCAAGGGCGTGCTGCGCCCGATCTCCACCTCCTGCCAGGACCACATGGGCGCCAACTGGGCCCGCATCCACACCTGGGATGGCACGAAGTGGGAATTCAGCAGCGACTGGCTCCAGGCCGACGAGCAGATCCTCAAGCCCATGGTCAAGGCCGCGGCTGACCGATACGCCGCCGAGAAGAAGCTGACCCGCCGTTCGGGCGCTGACTGCCAATCCTAAGAAGCACCCCCGCCGCGCTTCGCGCGACCCCCTCAAGGGGGCGACACCTGCGGCCTGGCGAAGCCAGTTCCGCGGTGTCTCTGGGTGGAGTCACCCCCACCGGCGGCGGGGTTTGTTTCAGATTTTTCGGCTGGTTCGCCAGCCGCCATCTGCAAGACCGGCTGGCCGTGTCTTGCAAATGGTCAACGAGGAACACATCATGAGTACCACACCCAACACCGTCCTCAACGTCAACGGCATCGAGGTCATCTACAACCACGTGATCCTGGTGCTCAAGGGCGTTTCGCTCAACGTGCCGGAAGGCAAGATCGCGGCCGTGCTGGGTGGCAACGGCGCGGGCAAGACGACCACGCTGCGCGCCATCTCCAACCTGCTCAAGGCCGAGCGCGGCGAGGTCACCAAGGGCAGCATCGAGTTGCGCGGTGAACGCATCGAGAACCTGACCCCGGCCGATCTGGTGAACCGCGGCGTGGTGCAGGTGATGGAAGGCCGCCACTGTTTTGCCCACCTGACGATCGAGGAAAACCTGATGACGGGTTCCTACACCCGCACCGACAAGGCCGAGATCGCGCGCAACCTGGAAAAGGTCTACAACTACTTCCCGCGCCTCAAGACGCGGCGCACCAGCCAGGCGGCGTACACCTCGGGCGGCGAGCAGCAGATGTGCGCCATCGGCCGCGCCCTCATGACCAACCCCAGCGTGATGCTGCTCGACGAGCCTTCGATGGGCCTGGCGCCGCAGATCGTGGAAGAGGTGTTCGAGATCGTGAAGGACCTCAATACCAAGGAGAAGGTCACCTTCCTGCTGGCCGAGCAGAACACCAACATGGCGCTGCGCTACGCCGACTACGGCTACATCATGGAAAGCGGGCGCATCGTGATGGACGGTGCCGCGGCCGACCTGCGCAACAACGAGGACGTGAAAGAGTTCTACCTCGGCATGGGCGGCGGTGAGCGCAAGTCTTTCAAGGACGTGAAGTCGTACAAGCGCCGCAAGCGCTGGCTGGCCTGACCCCCCGCGCCGCCGGCGGCGTCATCCCCTCCGGGGGGGCCATGCCAGCGGCCCGGCAGAGCCGGTTCCGCAGCATGCCGGGCTCGCCCCCCTCCATCAATCCTCTTGTACTTGCAGGCCATGACCGATTTTTTTGACGCCCTCGAAACCCGATCGCCAGCCGAGCGGGAGGCCGCGCAGATGGCGGCGCTGCCGGCTCAGATCGCCCACGCGCAGGCCAACAGCGCGGCCATGGCCGAGATCCTCCAGGGGGTGGACGCGGCCACCATCAACAGCCGTGCCGCACTCGCCACCCTGCCCGTCACCCGCAAGCACGAGTTGCTGGACCGCCAGAAGGCGACACGTGCCGCCGGTGGCGATGCGTTCGGCGGCTTCTCGGCGCTGGTGCGCGGGCGCGACATGTCGCGCATCTTTGCCAGCCCGGGGCCGATCTACGAACCCGAAGGCAACCGGGCCGATTACTGGCGCACCGGCCGGGCGCTGTTTGCCGCGGGTTTCCGGGCCGGCGAACTGGTGCACAACAGCTTCAGTTACCACATGACGCCAGGCGCCTTCATTCTGGAGTCGGGCGCACACGCGGTAGGCTGCACCGTGTTCCCGGCCGGCACCGGCCAGACCGAACAGCAGCTGGAAGCCATGGCAGACCTGCAGCCCAACGGCTACACCGGCACACCCAGTTTCCTGCGCATCCTGCTGGAGAAAGCAGCCGAAGCCGGCACGCGCCCCACCAGCCTCACCAAAGCCTCGGTCGGCGGTGAAGCCTGTCCGCCCAGCCTCACGGCCTGGTTCAAGGAACAGGGCGTGGACGTGTACCAGACCTACGCCACCGCCGACCTCGGCCTGGTGGCCTACGAAACCGCCTCGCGCGAAGGCCTGGTGCTGGAGGAAAGCGTGATCGTGGAGATCGTGCGCCCCGGCACCGGCGACCCGGTGCCCGAGGGCGAGGTGGGCGAACTGGTGGTGACCTCGCTCAACCCGGCCTACCCGCTCATCCGCTTCGGCACCGGCGACCTCTCGGCCATCCTTCCGGGCCGATGCCCCACCGGGCGCACCGCCCAGCGCATCAAGGGCTGGATGGGCCGGGCCGACCAGACGACGAAGATCAAGGGCATGTTCGTGCACCCGTCCCAGGTGGCGGAGATCGTGCGGCGGTTTCCGCAGGTGCAGAAGGCCCGCCTCGTGGTCAGCGGCGAGATGGCCAACGACGCCATGTGCCTCCAGGTGGAAACCGCCGAGGTGAACGACGCGCTGCGCGAGGGCCTGGAGACCGCCATGCGCGAGGTCACCAAGCTGCGCGGTCAGGTGCAGGTGGTGCGCCCCGGCAGTCTGCCCAACGACGGCAAGGTGATCGAGGACGCGCGCAGCTACCAGTAGCCACGGCAGCAGCGAAAACGGCCGATTGAGAGGGTTTTCCCGTGTGTAAGGCTACGTAATTTCCGCGATGGCTGGCGCGCCGGGAATGCTTACCATGTGCGATCTCCCCCATCCAGGAACACTTGCATGAAAAAGATCCTTGCTTTCGCCCTGACCGCTGCGGTTTCCGCTGGCGCCTTTGCCCAGGAATTCCCCGCCAAGCCCATCACCATCGTGGTGCCCTTCGCCGCTGGTGGCCCCACCGACCTGGTGGCCCGGCAACTGGCCGAAGCCATGCGCAAGCCACTGGGCGGCGTGAACATCGTGGTGGAAAACGCGGCCGGTGCCGGCGGCACCATTGGCGCCACCAAGGTGGCGCGCGCGGCACCCGATGGCTACACCGTGCTGGTCTGGCACATCGGCATGGCCGCCACCACCAGCCTGTACCGCAAGCAGGCCTTCCAGCCGCTGGAAGACTTCGAGTTCCTGGGCATGATCAACGACGTGCCCATGACGCTGCTCGGTGCCCCCAAGCTGCCGGCCAACACCTACCGCGACTTCGAAAACTACATCCGCGCCAATGGCGGCAAGCTGAACCTGGCCCACGCCGGCCTGGGTTCCGCCTCGCACCTGTGCGGCCTGATGTGGCAATCGGCCATGAAGCTCGACAAGTCCATGACCACCATCGCCTACCGCGGCACGGGCCCGGCCATGAACGACCTGATCGGCGGCCAGGTGGACGTGATGTGCGACCAGACCACCAACACCACCAGCCAGATCGAAGCCGGTCGTGTGAAGGCCTTCGCCGTCACCACAGCCAAGCCGCTGTCGAACCACCGGCTGCTGAAGGACTACCCGTCGCTGCAGGAAATGGGCCTGAAGAACTTCAACCTGACCATCTGGCACGGCATGTACGCGCCCAAGGGCACGCCGGCCGCGGTCACCAAGAAGCTGAACGACGCACTCGTGGTGGCCCTGAAAGACCCCGAGTTCATCAAGCGCCAGGAGCAGCTGGGCGCCATGGTGGTGACCGACAACCGCATGACGCCAGCCGGCCACCGCAACTTCGTGGCCGCCGAGGTCACCAAGCTCAAGGGCGTGATCGACGCCGCAGGTCAGTTCGCCGACTGATTCCGCTGGCATTCCCGACGGGGCGGCATGAGAGGCCCCGACACGAGAATCTCCCAGCCGCCTTCGGGCGGCTTTTTCACGCCTGTGCCCCGCCCAGCGGGCGGGTCACACAGGGGGCAGACGGGGCGGGCCGGCCTGGCTACACTGAATTTCGAGGGTGCCCGCACCTTCCGCACCGCAGAGCGGCGCCGCGACCCGCGTGGTCCGTCCAACAGCCGCCATCCCCACCACCGAGAACAGGAGACACCATGAACCACCCCTCTATCCCCACCGCGTCCCACGTCGGCGCCCCCAGCCGCCGGCGCCGGACGGTTCTGGCCTTGTCGGCCGCGCTGCTCGGTCTGAGCGTGGCGGGCGCGGCCAACGCCCAGGCGGCGTGGCCGTCCAAGCCGGTGCGCATCGTGGTGCCTTTTGCACCCGGCGGCACCACCGATCTGCTGGCGCGTTCCCTGGCACCCGAGCTGGGGCGCGTCTTTGGACAGAATTTCGTCGTGGACAACCGCGCCGGCGCGGGTGGCAACATCGGGGCCGATGCGGTGGCCAAATCGGCCGGCGATGGTTACACCCTGCTCATGGGCACCGTGGGCACGCACGGCATCAACCAGTCGCTGTACGCACGCCTGCCCTACGACCCGCAGAAGGATTTCGCACCCATCACGCTGGTCGCCGCGGTGCCCAATGTGATGGTGATGAACGCCAACCGGGCGCGTGCACTCGGTATCCAGACGGTTGCCGATTTCGTGCGCTACGCCCGCGCCAACCCCGGTCGGCTCAACATGGCCTCCAGCGGCAACGGCACCTCGATCCACCTCGCCGGCGAGCTGTTCAAGGTCCGTACCGGCGTCTTCATGACCCACATTCCCTACCGCGGCTCCGGCCCGGCCATGGCCGACATGATCGCCGGCAATGTGGACGTGATGTTCGACAACCTGCCCTCGGCCATGCCGCACATCCAGTCGGGCAGCCTGAAGGCGTTCGCGGTCACCAGCGCCATGCGCTCGCCCGCCCTGCCCGATCTGCCCACCGTGGCCGAGGCGGCCAACCTGCCCGGCTTTGAAGCCAGCTCGTGGTTCGGACTGCTCGCGCCCGCGGGCACGCCACCCGAGGTGGTGAACCGGCTGCAGCAGGAGGTGGCCAAGGCGCTGAACGAGCCGATCATCAAGGAACGGCTCATGAGCCAGGGTGCGATGCCCAGCGGCAACACGCCCGCCGAGTTTGCGCGGCTGATCAGCGCCGAGATCGCCAAGTGGGCGCCGGTGGTGAAGGCCTCAGGCGCACGGGTGGACTGAAGCACCCCGACCCGGCACCTCGCGGCACGCAAGCCCGCCGTGCCGTGAGGGCTGGCCGGCGCTGCAGGCCCTGCTCAGGGTTGCGTCAGACGCCCCAGACGATCTCCACGCCGGCCTGACGGCAGCGCTCCATCATCTCGAACAGGGGGGCGCAGCGCATGCGCAGGCTCACCACCTCGAACTCGGGCGGCGGGTCGCCATTGGCCTGCGCTTCTTCTTTCTGCCGCTTCTGCTCGGCTTCTTCCTGCTCGATGGCCGCATGCAAAGCCGCCGCCGCCGCGGGAATCTGGTCCGCCAGGATGATGCCCGGTCCCGAAGGATCCTTGCCGAGGATTTCCAGCACGCGCTTGCCGGTGTGGTGCAGCATCACGACGTCACCGGTGTCCCGAGACTTGAAGCGATAGGGTGTGTTCATCCTTGTTCTCCTTGAGGTGGTGAGGGCGGGTCGGTGGCCCAGGCGGTTCGGCGGGTGCCACGGGGCGCGGCAGCCGTCCACATGGACCCCTGGATCATTCTGTCATCAACCGGTCGCCACACTGTCGATCTGGGTCAACAAATCGGGCCGCACGCCGCGCAAAGCCGGGCGTCAGGGTTTCCCCGGTGGACCGTATTTGATTGAGGTCTAAACTAATCAAGCATGAACACCACCCTTCCGGCGCTGCGGCGCATCCTGTGCATAGGCGGCGGCCCTGCCGGCCTGTATTTCAGCCTGCTCATGAAGCGGCGCTTCCCTGCGCTGGAGGTCACGGTGGTCGAGCGCAACCGCCCGTTCGACACCTTTGGCTGGGGCGTGGTGTTTTCCGACCAGACCCTGCAGAACCTGAAAGCGGCCGACCCGGAGTCGGCCCAGCTCATCGGCGACGCCTTCAACCACTGGGACGACATCGAGGTGTTCTACAAGGGCGGGCGCGTGCGCTCGGGTGGCCACGGCTTCTGCGGCATCGGGCGCAAGCGCCTGCTCAACATCCTGCAGGAACGCTGCCTGGCGCTGGGCGTGAACCTGGTGTTCGAGACCGACGTCACCGACGACCAGGCCCTGGCCGAGCAGTACCAGGCCGACCTGGTGATCGCCAGCGACGGACTGAACAGCCGCATCCGCACCCGCTACGCCGCCACCTACCAGCCCGACATCGACACGCGCAAGTGCCGCTTCGTCTGGCTGGGCACCAGGAAGACCTTCGACGCTTTCACCTTCGCCTTCGAAAAAACCGAACACGGCTGGTTCCAGGCGCACGCCTACAAGTTCGACGCCGACACCTCCACCTTCATCGTCGAGGTGCCCGAGGCGGTGTGGCAGGCCCACGGCATCGAGCAGATGAGCCAGGACGAAGGCATCGCGTTCTGCGAGCAACTGTTCGCGAAGTACCTCGACGGCCATGCGCTCATCAGCAACGCCAAGCACCTGCGCGGCTCGGCGAACTGGATCCGTTTTCCGCGCGTCATCTGCCAAACCTGGGTGCACTGGGAACCGATCGCCGGGCGTGACACGCCCATCGTGCTCATGGGCGATGCTGCCCACACCGCCCACTTCTCCATCGGCAGCGGCACCAAGCTGGCGCTGGAAGACGCCATCGACCTCGCTGACGAGTTCCAACGCCTGCCGGGCAGCGACCTGAAGAGCGTGCTGCAGGGCTACGAGGAACGCCGCAGCGTGGAGGTGCTGAAGATCCAGAACGCGGCCCGCAACTCCACCGAATGGTTCGAAAACGTGGACCGCTACACGGCCATGGACATCGAGCAGTTCAGCTACTCGCTGCTCACCCGCAGCCAGCGCATCAGCCACGAGAACCTGCGCCTGCGCGACGCGGCCTGGCTGGAGGGCTACGAGGCGTGGCTGGAAGCCCAGGCGAAAGGCGACACCCCGCGCAAGAAGCACCCCACACCGCCCATGCTGCTGCCGCTCACCGTGCGCAGCGTCGAGCTGAAGAACCGCATCGTCGTCTCGCCCATGGCGCAGTACAAGGCCCGGGACGGCGTGGTGGGCGACTGGCACCTGATGCACCTGGGGGCGCGTGCCGTGGGCGGCGCCGCGCTGGTGATGGTCGAGATGACCAGCCCGACGCCCGAAGGCCGCATCACCCCCGGCTGCCCCGGCCTGTGGAACGACGCGCAGCAGGCCGCGTTCGAGCGCATCGTGCGCTTCGCGCACACCAGCAGCAGCGCCAGGATCGGCATCCAGATCGGCCACAGCGGGCCCAAGGGCTCCACCCAGCTGGGCTGGGAAGCGATTGACGAGCCGCTGGTGGACGGCAACTGGCCCCTGCTATCGGCCAGTGCCGTGCCTTACGGTCCGACCAACCAGACACCGCGCGCCATGAGCCGCGCCGACATGGACACGCTCACCGCCGCGTTCGTGGACAGCACGCGCCGCGCCGCCGCCGCCGGCTTTGACTGGCTGGAACTGCACGCCGCCCATGGCTACCTGCTCTCGGCCTTCATCTGCCCGCTGACCAACCAGCGCACCGATGCCTACGGCGGTTCGCTGGAGAACCGCTGCCGCTACCCGCTGGAGGTGTTTGCGGCCATGCGTGCCGCGTGGCCTGCCGACAAGCCCATGAGCGTGCGCATTTCGGCCCACGACTGGGCGCCCGGCGGCAATACGCCCGACGACGCGGTGGCCATCGCCCGCCTGTTCAAGGCCGCGGGCTGCGACGTGATCGACGTGTCCTCCGGCCAGACCACACGCGAAGCGAAACCCGTCTACGGCCGCATGTACCAGACGCCATTTGCCGACCGCGTGCGCAACGAAGCCGGCATCCTGACCATGGCGGTGGGGGCCATCTCGGAAGCCGACCACGCCAACAGCATCATCGGCGCCGGCCGGGCCGACCTCTGCGCCGTGGCCCGCCCGCACCTGGCCGACCCGGCCTGGACGCTGCACGAGGCCGCGAAGCTGCAGACCCGAGCGATCGAATGGCCGCGCCCCTATGAGAGCGGACGCGACCAGCTCTACCGCGAAATCGCCCGCCAGCAGAGCCTGCAGGCGGCCGCCCCGCAACCCCTTGCCGCGCCCGTCGAATGACCGCCGCAGCCCCGCTCGACCTGGAAGCCCGCGCCCACAGCGAGCACGCGCACGAACTGCGCCTGTGGCTGCGCCTGCTGACCTGTTCGCAGCTCATCGAGAAGCGCGTGCGCGCCGGCCTGCGCGAGCAGTTCGACACCACCCTGCCGCGCTTCGACCTCATGGCCCAGCTGGAACGCCACCCCGAGGGGCTGAAGATGAAGGAACTGTCGCACCGGCTCATGGTTACCGGCGGCAACGTCACTGGCATCACCGACCAGCTGGTGGCCGAGGGTCTGGTGGAGCGCGCGGAGGTCGAAGGCGACCGTCGTGCCTTCCGGGTGCGGCTGACCGCGCGCGGGCACGAGGCCTTTGCCGACATGGCGCGCCAGCACGAACAGTGGATCGTCGAGGCCTTCGAAGGTCTCAGCCCGCGCGAGCTCGACACGCTGCACCGCCTGCTGGGCAAGGTCAAGGCCCATCAAAAGGGTCTGGCATGAACGCCCGCCCCGCTTCGCACCTGCACACCGGCAAGAACCGTTGCGCCGACCTCGCCCATCCCGTGGCGGTAGGCGATGAGCTACCCGCTTTGCCGTCCCCTCTGCGGTATCCCTGCTGCACCACCGACATCACGCCATGAAACACCCCATTCCCGACCACAACCCCATGCGCGGCCAGTACCGTGCCGTTGCCGATCAGCAGCCCATCCATTTCGCGCTCAGCGTGGCCGACGGTGTGGCCACCGTCACGCTCAACCGGCCGGAACGCAAGAACCCGCTCACCTTCGAGTCGTATGCCGAACTGCGCGACTGGTTCCTGGGCCTGCAGACCGCCACCGACATCAAGGCCGTGGTGCTCACGGGCGCCGGCGACAACTTCTGCTCGGGCGGTGACGTGTTCGAGATCATCGGCCCGCTCACGAAGATGACCATGCCCGAGCTGCTGGCCTTCACGCGCATGACCGGTGCCCTGGTGAGCGCCATGCGCGCCTGCCCGCAGCCCATCGTGGCCGCCATCGACGGCGTGTGCGCCGGTGCCGGCGCCATGATGGCGCTGGCCAGCGACCTGCGCCTGGGCACACCCGCGGCCACCACCGCTTTCCTCTTCACCCGCGTGGGCCTGGCCGGTGCCGACATGGGCGCCTGCGCCCTGCTGCCGCGCATGATCGGCCAGGGCCGCGCCAGCGAACTGCTGTTCACCGGCCGCTCCATGACGGCGCCCGAAGGCCACGCCTGGGGCTTCTTCAACGCGCTGCACGAGACCAGCGCCCTGCTGCCCGCGGCGCACAAGCTGGCCGCGCAACTGGCGCAAGGCCCCACCTTCGCGCACGGCATGACCAAGACCATGCTGCACCAGGAATGGGCCATGACGCTCGACCAGGCCATCGAAGCCGAAGCGCAAGCCCAGGCCATCTGCATGCAGACGCAGGACTTCAAGCGCGCCTTCGACGCCTTCGCCGCCAAGCAGCGGCCGGTGTTTGAAGGCGATTGAGATGACCACCACCATGGCACACCCGGCCGACCACCCACCACGTCCGAGCGCCCTTGCATCGAACAAAGCGGGTTCGGTGCAACGGCCGTGCCTTTGCTCCCTCGCCCCTCTGGGGAGAGGGCTGGGGTGAGGGGCACGCCCGCCAGCACCTCACGCCTTCAGCCAGAACCCGCCCAGCCCAGGAAACCACCATGGTCGCCTTTGAACATCCCCACCCCCACGTCACACCACCGTCTGCGGCCCACCTGGAACTGCCGTTTTTCGACGACACACACCGCCAGATGGCGCCCGAACTGGCGGCCTGGGCGGCCCAGCAGCACGTGGACGAAACCGACGACCGCGCCGCCTGCCGCGACTGGGTACAGCGCCTGGCCGCGGGCGGCTGGCTGCGCTACTGCGTGCCCGCGGCGCACGGCGGCGCCCTGCCGGCGCTGGACTCGCGCTCGCTCGTGATCCTGCGCGAAACCCTGGCCTACCACTCGCCCCTGGCCGACTTCGCGTTCGCCATGCAGGGCCTGGGCAGCGGCGCCATCACCCTGGCGGGTACCCCCGCGCAACAGGCCGCCTACCTGCCAGCCGTGGCCCGCGGCGAGAAGATTGCAGCCTTTGCGCTCAGCGAACCCGAGGCCGGTTCCGACGTGGCCGCCATGCGCAGCAGCGCCACCCCCCACGACAACGGCTACCGGCTCAGCGGCAGCAAGACCTGGATCAGCAACGGCGGCATCGCCGACTTCTACGTGGTGTTCGCCAAGACCGAGCCGCAGGCCGGCGCGCGCGGCATCAGCGCCTTCATCGTCGACGCGCAGCAACCCGGCCTGGACAGCAGCGAGCACATCCACGTGATGGCGCCGCACCCGCTGGCCACGCTGCGCTTTGCCGACTGCGAACTGGGCGCCCACGCCCTGCTCGGCCCGCTGCACGGCGGCTTCAAGCTCGCCATGCAGACGCTCGACATCTTCCGCGCATCGGTGGCCGCGGCCGCGCTGGGCATGGCCCGCCGCGCCATGGCCGAGGCGGTGACACACGCGAAGGAGCGCCAGATGTTCGGACAGACACTGGCCGACTTCCAGCTCACGCAGGCCCGCCTGGGCGAAATGAGCGCGCTCATCGACGCCGCCGCTTTGCTCACCTACCGCGCGGCCTGGTTGCGCGACTGCAGCGCCACCAGCGGTGCCGGCACGCCGGCCTACACGGCGGCAGCGGCCAGCGCCAAGCTGACCGCAACCGAAAACGCCCAGCGCGTGATCGACATGGCGCTGCAGATGTTCGGTGGGCGCGGCGTGCAGGTGGGCCAGAAGATTGAGAGCCTGTACCGCGATATCCGCTCGCTGCGCATCTACGAAGGCGCCAGTGAGGTGCAGCTGCTCATCCTCGGCAAGCAGGCCCTCAAATGAGCCCGCGCCGCTGCACGAGGACCCGGCCGGCCTCCCCGTTGCGGTGGGGCCTGCAAAAACCGCCCACCACACCACCCGCGTGGAGCCGCCACCAACACCCCGCGCACCATTCGCGTTGAGCCCGGCGAAACGCTCAACCGACACACCGCGAGAAGGAACATGACATGACGTCCGCCCAGACCGACCGATTCGTCCACGACCGGCTCCCTCCGCCGGATCAGTGGCCCGAGCTGCGCTACGACCTCCCCGAGCTGCAGCAGCCCGCGCAACTGAATCTGGTGCAAACGCTGTTCGACCGCGCCGAGGCCGCCGGCCATGCAGACCGCCCGCTGTTCCGCAGCGACGTGCGCACGCTGAGCTACGCGCAGGCCCGCGCGGAAGTCAACCGCATCGCAAACGTGCTCACGCAACACATGGGCCTGCAGCCCGGCAACCGCGTGCTGCTGCGCGGCGGCAACTCCATCGCCATGGCGCTGGCCTGGCTCGGCGTGGTGCAAGCCGGACTGGTGGCGGTGGCCACCATGCCGCTGCTGCGCGCCCGCGAACTCGCCAGCATCATCGCCAAGGCGCAACCCAGCGCCGCCCTGTGCGATGCGAAGCTGCAGGACGAGCTGAAAGCCGCGCTGGCCACCAGCGACACCACGGCCGGTCTGCCGCTGTGCGTGTTCAACGCCGCCGACGCAGCCGACGCCACGTCGCTGGAATCACGGGCACAGGCGCACAGCGACCAGGCCACGCCCTGCCCCACCGCCGGCACCGACATCGCGCTGCTCGCCTTCACCTCCGGCACCACCGGCACGCCCAAGGCGGCCGTGCACACCCACCGCGACGCGATGGCCGCCTGCGACACCTGGCCGCGCCACGTGCTGCGCGCCACGCCCGACGACATCGTGATGGGTTCACCCCCGCTGGCCTTCACCTTCGGCCTGGGCGGGCTGCTGATCTTTCCCATGTGGGCGGGCGCCTCGGTCTACTTCCCCAGCATCCCCTACACCCCCGAGGCGATGGTGCAGCTGATCGGCCGCGTGGGCGCCACCATCTGCTACACCGCGCCCACCTTCTACCGCCAGATGGCCCCGTTTGCACAGACGCACGGCATCGGCCGCCTGCGCATCAGCGTCAGCGCCGGCGAAGGCCTGCCCGACGCCACGCGCCAGCTCTGGAAGCAGGCCAGCGGCCTGGAGATGACCGACGGCATCGGCGCCACCGAGATGTTCCACATCTTCATCTCGTCCCCGCCCGAGTCGGTACGCCGGGGCGCGGTGGGCCAAGTGGTGCCGGGCTACGAAGCCAGGATCGTCAACGAAGCCGGCGAGGAACTGTCGCGCGGTCAGGTTGGCCGTCTCGCCGTGCGCGGCCCCACCGGTTGCCGCTACCTGGACGACCCGCGCCAGACGCAATACGTGCAGGACGGCTGGAACTTCCCCGGCGACGCCTTCAGCCAGGACGCCGACGGCTATTTCTTCTACCAGGCCCGCACCGATGACATGATCATCACCGCCGGCTACAACGTGGCGGGGCCCGAAGTGGAGGCCAGCCTGCTGCAGCACCCGGCCGTGGCCGAGTGCGGCGTGGTCGGCCGGCCCGACGACGAACGCGGCATGGTGGTGGTGGCCTACGTGGTGCTCAAGCCGGGTGAGCCGGCCGACGCGGCCCAGGTGAAGGCGCTGCAAGACCATGTGAAGCAGACCCTGGCGCCCTATAAATACCCGCGCGACGTGCAGTTCGTGCACCAGCTGCCGCGCACCGAAACCGGCAAGCTGCAGCGCTTTGCGCTGCGCCAAGCCGCCGCCGCGCCGCGCAGCTGACCGCCGCCGACCGAATGGCGCCGATCCGCGCTGAACCCGAACCCGCACCCGCATCCGAAAGCACCGCATGAAACACCTCCAACCACCCGGCTGGGCCATCCCCAAGGGCTACGCCAACGGCATTGCCGCGCGCGGCACCCTCGTCTTCGTGGGCGGCCAGATCGGCTGGAACGCCGAACAGCAATTCGAGAGCGACGACTTCATCGCCCAGACCCGCCAGGCCCTGGCCAACGTCCACGCCGTGCTGGCCTGCGCTGGCGCCGGCCCCGAGCACATGGTGCGCATGACCTGGTACATCGTGGACCGCATGGAATACAACGCCCGCCTGCGCGAGTTGGGCAGCGTGTACCGGGAGATCATGGGCAAGCACTTCCCCGCCATGACCTGTGTGGAAGTGAGCGCCTTGGTGGAAGAGCGCGCGAAGGTGGAGATCGAAGTGACGGCGGTGCTGCCGGACTGAGCTGAGCGACCGGAAGACAAAAAAGCCGGAAGGCTTTGAACCCTTCCGGCCTTGCATGTGGTACCACCAACAGGAATCGAACCTGTATCTAGCGCTTAGGAGGCGCTCGTTCTATCCATTGAACTATGGCGGCAAGGGGTGAATTCTAGGCCCTGATTCTCGCTTCTGTATAGCGGGCCTGTGCTTCGTCGTTCCATCACATCATTCTGCATTTGCTACAGATTCGGTACAGTAGCAAATATGAACCAGAGAACCACAGATTGCGCTGGCGCGGCGATCTTATACGAGCATGGAGGCGACGTTGCTGCCTTCGTGCGCGCCACCAACAAAAGCATCGGCGCAGCCAGGAAAAAAGCGGCTGAGCCGGTAAGGGTACGTCGAAACCGGGAGTATCACCGCTGGAAGCAGATGATGCGGCGCTGCCATGACGAGACGCACCATGCATACCCGCAGTACGGCGGTCGAGGAATCTGGGTCCACCTTGCGTGGCATGACTTCGAAACGTTTTTCAAGGACGTTGGGCCTCCGCCAGGGCCGGGCTTGTCGCTGGATCGCAAGGACAACAACCTCGGCTACACGCCGGACAACGTTCGATGGGCGTCAGCACGAGAGCAGGCCAGAAACACCACCCGATCAAAGCCACCGGTTACTGCCCGGATCGTGCCAGATGCGGGCGCTTTTGATGTCCGCATTGATGCCCGGTTTTACTCGCGGTTCCCTACCCAGGCTGCAGCCGACGCCTGGGTGGTCGAGATGCAGCGGCTTCTTTCTGACATTCACTGACATGGCAAGCTTCACCAACCGAGATGGCCGGTGGCGCGCTTTGGTCCGGCGCAAGGGTCATCCGCAGTACTGCAGCACCTTCAATACCAAGGCCCAGGCCGTGGCCTGGGCGCGCCAGATCGAGGCAGACATTGACCGTGGCCAGGCACCTGCGGCTGAGGTGGTGCTCGGCCGCCGGCTGCTGGTGGGCGAGCTGATCGACGCGTACCGCAAGCTGCGTGCAACCTCGCGCCCGATCGCCGACGACGCGAACGAGCACTACATGCTCAAGGCGCTGGCCAAAGGCCTGGGCACGCTGGATGCGGCCCGGCTGCAGGTGTCTGACCTGATGGGCTACGCCCAAGCGCGCAGCGAGGGCGGCGCGGGGCCCTACACCATCAACATGGACATCGGCAAATTGGGGACGGTGATGCGGCTCACGTCGGCACACCTCAAGCTGCAGCTGCGCGACGTGGTGGCCGAGGCGCGCCCCCTGCTCTCTCACATGGGCTTGATCGGTGGCGGTGGCAAGCGGGAGCGCCGGCCCACCGAAGACGAGCTGCATGCCCTGGTGGCCTGGCTGGCAAGCGAGCGCGGGCAGGTGTATGCCGATGTTGTGCTGTTCGCGGTGGCCACGGCGTTGCGCCGGGGCGAGGTGATGCGTGTGGCCTGGGCTGACCTGGACGTCGACAAGAAGATGCTGCTCGTGCGGGACCGCAAAGACCCGCGCCAGAAGGTAGGCAACGATCAGTGGATCCCACTGCTGGGCGGCGCGTGGGGCCTGGTGCAGGCCCAGCCGTCAGACCGTGGCGGGCGCATCTTCCCGCTGCACGAGCAGACGATCAGCAAGTACTTCAAGCAGGCGTGCGATGCGCTGGGCGTGCCAGACCTGCATTTTCACGACCTGCGCCACGAAGGCATTTCGCAGCTGTTCGAGCAGGGGTTTGACATTCCCCAGGTGGCACTGGTGAGTGGGCACAAATCCTGGAACAACCTCAAGCGGTACGCCCAGCTCAAGCCGGAAGACATGCACAAGGGCCCGGCTGGGTAGGCTCAGCCCATTCGGTCCAGCGGGCTCACGGCGCCCCTGCCGGCCGTCTGGCCGACGACGTGTGTATAAATCATCGTTGTCTCCACGTCGCTGTGCCCCAGCAGCTCCTGGATCGTGCGAATGTCGGTGCCGGCCTGTAGCAGGTGGGTGGCGAAGCAGTGGCGCAGCGTGTGGGGTGTGGCCGGCTTGTTGACGCCAGCGGCTCGCAGCGCGGCTTTCATGTGTCGCTGGATCGTCCAGTCAAACAGGTGGTGCCGGCGCTGCTCGCCAGTCTCCGGGTTGACGTGGTGATCCGGCGTCGCGAACACGTATTGCCAGGCCCACTCTTTGCCCGCGTTGGGGTACTTTCGCGCCAGGGCAAACGGCAGATCCACGCTGGCGTGGTTAGTGGACAAGTCCAGGTGGTGCCAGCGGCGGCGCTCTTCCAGCAGGTCGCGCAGCGGCTGCACCAGGCGCGCGGGCAGCATCGTCACGCGGTCTTTGTTGCCCTTGCCGGCGCGCACGATGATCTGGCGCTGCTCAAGGTCCAGATCTTTGACGCGCAAATTCAGGCCTTCCATCAACCGCATGCCGGTGCCGTAAAGCAGGCGCAGAAACAGGCCCGGCGTGCCGCTGGTCTGCGCCAGCACGGCGCGCGTTTCGTCCATCGTCATGACCACCGGCAGGCGCTGAGATTGCTTGGCTCGCACGATGCCGTCCACCCAGCCGATGTCGATGTTCAGCACCTTCTGGTACAGAAACAGGATGGACGCCAGCGCCTGGCGCTGGGTGCTGGCGGACACCTGCTGATCGCTGGCCAGCCACGTCAAGAACTGGCCGACCTCGGCCTGGCCCATGCTGCTGGGGTGCCGCTTGCCTGACCACAGCACGAAGCGCTTGATCCAGTGCCAGTAGGCCTCGTAAGTGCGCTTGCTGTAGTGACGCACAGCGATGGCATCGGCCACCAGCTGCTGCAGCTTCTTGGGCTTCGCGGACGTGGCGTCGCATAACACCGGGATGGCGTCGTGCGTAACGAGCGCTGGTCTTTGTGAATCAACGGCTTGCATGATGGCTCCCTGTGTTATCCGACTTCTGCGGTTCCCGAATTTGTGTTGGGCTGCAATCCGTACTGATGGACCAGGATCGACCGCACGAAAGCGCGAACCTCTTCTTTGCTCAGCAAAGTTACCACTTCGGATCGCAAGCAA
>Ga0208490_100137_pt1 | contig 58033 bp, 49 predicted proteins | sample SubbioAug_CSWold_FD_184818 | JGI IMG/M metagenome (GOLD analysis project Ga0208490, IMG submission 184818) | Serpentinite rock and fluid subsurface biosphere microbial communities from McLaughlin Reserve, California, USA - CR11Aug_CSWold (SPAdes) | ecosystem: Environmental > Terrestrial > Deep...
CCACGGCACCACCTGGACCGGCCGCCCCCGGGCCCCCGACCCAGCCACCGCCAAGACGCCCAGCTGACCCGACCACCCCCAGGCCGGGTCACCGGCGCGTGCCGACCCACCGTCCGATCCGTTCCGGTGGTGGGTCGTCGGCGGCCACGCCCTGGAGCTGCACCGCGGGCGGACGTGGCGGGACCACGCCGACATCGACGTCGGCATCTGCCGGGCCGCGGCTGGCAGGCTCCCGGCGGTGCTGGAGAGCTGGCAGGTCGCGATCGCGGCCTCCGGCGAGCTCCGACTCTGGGGCGGCGAACCCCGGGTCGGCGGGCGATACTGCGCCGGTGCTCTTCGAGTTCGACGACGTTGTCGTGCGCTTCGGCGACGACGTCGCGCTCGACCACGTCACGGCCGCGGTCCCCGACGGCGGCTCGGTCACGTGCCTGCTGGGGGCATCCGGCTCGGGCAAGTCGACCCTGCTGCGCCTGTGCAACCGCCTGGAGGTGCCCACCAGCGGGCAGGTGCGGTTCCGGGGCCAGCCGCTCGACGAGCTCGACCCGCTCGCGCTGCGCCGGACCGTTGGCATGGTGTTCCAGCGCCCGACGCCGTTTCCCGGGACGGTGCGCGACAACTTCCTCGTCGCCGTCCCCGACGCCACCGAGGCGCAGATGCGCGACATGCTCGACCGGGTCCGCCTGCCCGAGGCGTTCCTCGACCGCGAGGCCGACTCGCTCTCCGGCGGCGAGCAGCAGCGCGGGTCGCTCGCCCGCACGCTCATCACCGGTCCGGAGGTGCTCCTCATGGACGAGCCGACGTCGGCGCTCGACCCCGCAGCCACCAAGGCGCTCGAGGAGCTCGGGCGGGAGCTCGCCGAGGCGGGCATGCCGGTGCTGTGGGTGACCCACGACCTGCAGCAGGCCGACCGCATCGCCGACCGCCGCATCGTCCTCGTCCGCGGCCGCGTGGCCGACGACCACCAGCGCGGCCACTACCTGGCCTCTGAGGACGCCGATCACGAGCACGACCGTCAGCAACAGGACGAGCAGGAGGGGACGGGCCGTGGAGCAGGGTGACGTCGGCTGGTGGGGGCTGGCTGCCTCGCTGATCCTGGTCGCGATCACGATCGCGATCTCGGCGTGGCGCCGGCTCGGCCTCGAGCGCGACGTGCTGTTGGCGACCGGGCGGGCGCTCGTGCAGCTGCTCGCCGTGGGCTACGTGCTGGTCGTCATCATCGATCCCGACCAGCCGGTGGCGTACGCGTGGGCGTGGCTGGTCTTCATGGTGGTCTTCGCGGCGTGGACGGTGTCCCGGCGCGCCCCCGAGGTGCCCGGCGTGCTCCCGCTGGCGCTCGCCTCGCTCGGCGCGTCCACGGCCATCACCGCCGCCGTGATCTTCGGCCTCGGCATCTTCCCCGCCGAGGCCCGGGCGATCGTGCCCGTCGGAGGGATGATGGTGGGCAACGCCATGACCTCCACCGTGCTCGCCGGCCGCCGGGTGGTCGCGGAGTTCTCCGAGAAGCGCCACGACGTGGAGGCCCGCCTCGCGCTGGGTCAACCGTGGACGGAGGCGTCCCGCCCGGGGCTGCGCAGCGCGCTGCGGGCGGCGATGACCCAGCAGATCGAGACCACCAAGGCCGTGGGGTTGGTGTTCCTGCCCGGCGCCATGACCGGCCTCATCCTCGCCGGCGTCGACCCCGTCGACGCCGTGCGGGTCCAGGCGGCGATCATGTTCCTCATCCTGGGAGCGGTCGCCATCAACGTCGTCGTCATCGGAACCGGCGTGACCCGCCGGCTCTTCACCCCCGATCACCGCCTGGTCCGCATCGCCCGCACGGCCGGCTGACCACCCGGTCGCCGGTACCGTGGGCGGTCATGGCGCTCAGGTTCGTGATCATCGGTGGCGGACCCGGCGGGCACGCCGCCGCCAGCCACGCCGCCAAGCTCGGGGCCGAGGTCACCGTCGTCGAGCGCGACGTCCTCGGCGGCGCCGCCCACCTCTGGGACTGCATCCCGTCCAAGGCGATGATCGCCACCGGCTCGGCCCTCCACCAGGTCAACGCCAGCGAGGAGATGGGCCTCACCGACGTCACCGCCCAGCTCGACTTCGACGCCCTGCGAGACCGGATCCAGGCCATCGAGGCCCGGCTCGAGGACTCGGTGACCACGCTGCTCCAGAGCCAGGGCGTGCGGGTGGTGCGGGGGACGGGCCGCCTCGTCGGTCCCCACGAGGTGGTCGCCGACACCTCCGAGGGCGAGGTGCACCTGGAGGCCGACGCCGTCCTGCTGTCGACGGGATCGCGCCCCCGGATCCCGGAGTGGGCGGAACCCGACGGCAACCGCATCCTGACCACCCGCGACGCCTACCCGCCCAAGCAGCTGCCGGAGCACCTGATCGTGATCGGCTCGGGCGTCACCGGCGTCGAGTTCGTCCACATGTTCACGGCGTTCGACTGCCGGGTGACGCTCATCGTGTCCCGCCAGCAGGTGCTGCCGAACAAGGACCCCGAGGTCGCCGCCGCGCTCGAGCACGAGTTCGTCAAGCGGGGCGTGAAGCTCTACATGGGGGCTCGCGCCGAGGGCATCGAGCGGACCGAGGACGGGGGCGTGCGGGTCCTGTGCGACGACGGTCGGGTCGCCACGGGCAGCCACGCCCTGCTCGCCATCGGGTCGATCCCCAACAGCGAGGGGCTGGGGTGCGAGTCCGCGGGTGTCGAGGTCAACGAGTGGGGCTACATCGACAACAACCACCACCTCCAGACGAACGTGCCGCACATCTACGTCGCCGGCGACCTGTCGGGCCGGCTGCCGCTGTCATCGGTCGCGTCCATGCAGGGGCGCAAGATCGCCGAGCACGTCATGGGACTGCGCACCCGCGAGCACCGGCACCTCGACTACGACAAGGCTGCCTCGGCCATCTTCACCGAGCCCGAGATCGCCGACGTGGGGCTGGCGGAGGCCGACGCCTTCGCCGAAGGCCGCAAGATCCGGGTCACGAAGGTGCCCTTCTCCACCACGGCCAAGGCGCTGATCAACAACGCCCCGCAGGGCTTCGTGAAGATCATCTCCGACCCGGCCACCGGCGTCGTGCTCGGCGGTTCGATCGTGGGTCGCCACGCCGCCGAGCTGATCTCGGTCATCGCCCTCGCCGTCACCGCCGGCCTGAAGGTCGAGGACATCGTCGACTCGCTGATGGTCCACCCCTCCCTGGCCGAGGCGCTGAGCGAAGCCGCCGACTGAGAGCGGGTGGTTCACTGGCCTCCGTGGCCTACGAACCGATCACCCCAGACGAGATCGCCCGGCTCGACGGGCTCGACGACTGGCGCGTGGTGCTCGCGTCGCTGCAGGCGACGTTCCGGGCGCCCTCCTTCCCGGCGGGGGGGCGGCTGGTGGGCGCCATCGCCGACGCGGCCGAGGCGGCCGACCACCACCCGGACGTGGCGCTCACCTACCCGGGCCGGGTGCGCGTGGCGTTGAGCACGCACGCCGTCGGAGGCCTGTCGATGCACGACGTCGACCTCGCACGGCACATCTCCACGCTCGCCGCCGACGCCGGGTCGACGCCGGAACCGGCCTCGGCCCAGGTGCTCGAGCTCGCGATCGACACCATGGACGCCGATCGCATCCGGCCGTTCTGGGCCGCCGTCCTCGGCTACCGGGAGCAGGGCGACGGCAGCCTGTCCGATCCGCGGGGCTTCGGCGCACCCGTCTGGTTCCAGCAGATGGACGAACCCCGCCCGCAGCGAAACCGGATCCACGTCGACGTCAGCGTCCCGCACGACGAGGCGGATGCCCGAATCGCCGACGCGCTCGCCGCCGGCGGCGTGATGGTGAGCGACGCCCGCGCGCGGGCGTTCTGGGTCCTCGCCGACGCCGAGGGCAACGAGGCGTGCGTGTGCACGTGGCAGGACCGGGGCTGACCGCCGCCGGCCCGCTACTCGATGACGATGATGATGTCGCCGGCGCCCACGGAGGCGCCCTCGTCGACCTTCACCTCGGCGATGGTGCCGGCCCTGTCGGCGGCGATGTTGTTCTCCATCTTCATGGCCTCGAGCACGCAGAGGACCTGGCCCTCGGTGACCTCGTCGCCCACGGCCACGTTGAGTTTGACGATCGTGCCCTGCATGGGCACCACGATCTTGCCGGAACCGGCGGTGGGCGCGGCGCCGCTCGTCCCCTTCGCCCGCTTGCGCGCCTTGGGCAGGGCGCCGCCACCGCCGCCGGCTGCCGCCACGGCGATCTGGTCGGCGGGCACGAACAGCTTCACGGCGAAGCGCTTGCCGTTGACCTCGACGTCGACGTTGCGCTCGACCTTCTCGACCTCGTCGTCGCCGGCCGGCGTGGGGTTGCCGGTGACACCGGTGAGGTCGAGGGTGTCCTCGACCCACTTCGTGGAGTGCTCGCCAGCCCGGAAATCGGGATGGTCGAGGATCTTCTCCGCCGCCGGGATCGTGGTGGCCGGGCCCTCGAGGACGAACTCGTCGAGGCACCGGAGCATGCGGCTGATGGCGGCATCGCGGTCGCCGGCCCACACGATGAGCTTGCCGATCAGGTTGTCGTAGTACTGGCTGACCTCGTCGCCGGAGTCGTAGCCGCCGTCCCAGCGCACGCCGTTGCCTTGCGGCGGGACGAGCTTGCCGATCGGCCCGGGGGAGGGGATGAACCTGCCCTCCGCGGGGTCCTCGGCGTTGACCCGGACCTCGATGGCGTGCCCGCGCAGGTCGATGTCCTCCTGGGAGAACGACAGGTGCTCGCCGGCGGCCACCCGCAGCTGCTCGACGACCAGGTCGATGCCGGAGACCAGCTCGGTGACCGGGTGTTCGACCTGGAGCCGGGTGTTCATCTCGAGGAAGTAGAACTCGCCGTCCTGGTAGAGGAACTCGACCGTGCCGGCGTTGTAGTAGCCGCATGCCTTGGCGACGGCGACGGCCGCCTCGCCCATGGCCTGGCGGATCTCGTCGGGGAAGTTGGGGGCTGGCGACTCCTCGACCAGCTTCTGGTGGCGCCGCTGGGCCGAGCAGTCGCGCTCTCCCACCCAGACGCAGTTGCCGTGGTGGTCGCCGATGATCTGCATCTCGACGTGGCGGGGCCAGGTGAGGTAGCGCTCGACGTAGCACTCGTCGCGCCCGAAGCCCTTGAGCGCCTCGGACTGCGCCGACGCCAGGGCGTCGTGGGCCTCGTCGGCGGAGCGCACGACGCGCATGCCGCGCCCGCCACCGCCGAACGCGGCCTTGATGGCCACGGGCCAGCCGTGCTCCTCACCGAAGGCCACGACCTCGTCGCCGGACTGCAGGAACTCGGTGGTGCCGGGCACGCCGGCGACGCCGGCCTCCTGGGCGGCGATCCGGCTCGAGACCTTGTCGCCCATGACCTCGATGGCCTCCGGCGGCGGGCCCACGAAGGTGACGCCCATCTCGGTGATCGCCCGGGCGAAGTCGGTGTTCTCCGAGAAGAAGCCGTAGCCGGGGTGGACGGCCTCGGCGCCCGACTGCCGGATGGCGTCGAGGATCGCCTCGGTGTTGAGGTACGACTCGGCCGCCGTGGTGCCCCCGAGCGCGTACGCCTCGTCGGCCAGGCGGACGTGCAGGGAGTCCCGGTCGAGATCGGAGTAGACGGCCACCGAGGTGACGCCCAGCTCCTTGCACGCACGGATGACCCGGACGGCGATCTCGCCGCGGTTCGCGATCAGCACCTTGGAGAACACGCCGTAGTGTTATCGCGGTGGGGACCGACGACGCCATTGGGGCCCCCCGACCGTCGCCGCCTACCCGGTTCACCGACGTCCGCCGGGTGGCCGAGACCGGCTCCACGAACACCGACGTGATGGAGCTGGCCCGCCAGGGCGAGGCCGAGGGGGTGGTGCTGGTCGCCGACCACCAGACCGCCGGTCGGGGTCGCGCCGGCCGCTCCTGGACCGCGCCACCGGGCGCCTCGCTCCTGTGCACGGTGCTCCTGCGGCCGCCGGCCGACGTGGCCCCCCTCGTCACCTTCGCCCTCGCGGTCGCCGCCGCCGAGGCGGTGGAGGAGCTCATCGACGTGCGGCCCGGTCTGAAGTGGCCGAACGACCTCGTGATCGAGGACGAGGCGGAGGACGGGTCGGTCCGCACGCGCAAGCTCGCCGGCATCCTCGCCGAGGCCGAGTGGCGGGCGGGGTCGGACATCGCGGGGGGGTACCGCGAGCCCGCGGCGCACGAGCGGGCCACCGTCGCCGCCGGCATCGGGCTGAACGTGGCGTGGGGCGCCGATCTCCCCGACGACCTGGCCGACATCGCCGTCGCGCTCGACCAGCTGGTTCAGGTGGCGGTGACCCGCGACGAGGTGCTGGCCGCGCTCCTGCGCCGGCTGGAGGTGCGCTACGGGGCCCTGGTGACCGGTCGTGCCGACGAGGTCCTCGACGCCTGGCGGGCCCGGTCGGCGACGCTCGGGCGCGAGGTCCGCGTCGACCTCGGCGCCGGCGACGTGGTCGGGAAGGCCGTCGACGTCACCGCCGACGGCCACCTCGTGGTCGAGCCGCTGGAGGGCGGCCGTCGCACGATCGCCGTCGGCGACGTCGTGCACCTGCGTCCCGCCTGACGCGCTACAGCACCTCGACGCCCTGGTCGTCGTGCCACAGCCCGAGCTCGAGCCCCTCGCGCTCGGCGAGGGCCGCCACCGCGTCGAGCACGCGGCGCTCCAGCCGGCGGTCGGCGCCCTCGACCAGCTCGGCACCGGAGCCGAGCCACTCGGGCCGGGTGCCGGGGAGGTGGTCGAAGCGGCAGGAGCCCCCGTGATCGCCGGCGGTCCAGTGGACGACCAGGTGGCCGGCCGCCCGCTCGAGGTCGACCCGGACCGGCGCCCGGCCGCTCACGGGTCGATGTCGCGGGCCACGAGGTCGGCGAACGCGGCGGCCGCCTCCCGGGTCCGCGGGCCGGGTGCCTCGAGCCGGCGCCCGTCGACGAGGTGCTGGCCCTGGACGTCGCGCGTCGACGACGTGAGGAACACCTCGTCGGCGTCGCCGAGGACGTCGAGGGGGAGGTCGACCTCCTCGACGTCGACGAGCTCGCAGACGAGCTCGCGGGTGACGCCGGCGAGGCAGCCCGACGACAGCGGCGGGGTCCGCACCCGGCCCTCGAGCACCACGAAGACGTTCGAGCCGGTGCCCTCGCACAGCTCGCCGGCGGTGTTGGCGAAGATCGCCTCCTCGGCGTCCTGCGCCTTCGCACGGGCCAGCGCCACCACGTTCTCCGCGTAGGACGTGGTCTTCAGCCCGGCGACCGCCGAGTGCTCGTTGCGGGTCCAGGGCACGGTCACGCACGCGCCGGTCTCGGGCCAGCCGTCGATCCCGGAGCCGGCGACGATGACGGTGAGCGGCACGTCCGAACGGCCCGACCCGAGCGGTCCGGCGCCGCCGGTGACGGTGAGGCGCACCCGGCCCGGCCCGCCGATGTGGTCGGCAACGGACTGCAGGGCGTCGCGCAGCTCGTCGTCGGACCGGTCGAGCGCCAGCCCCAGGCCGGCGAGGCTCCGGTGCAGGCGGCGCAGGTGGCGGCCCACGGCGAAGGGGACCCAGCGTCCGCTCCCGGGCTCGGGGGCGGTCCGCATCGTCTCGAAGACCCCGTCACCGACGGTGATGCCGTGGTCGAAGACGGTGACGCGGGCGTCGTCCGCGTCGAGCAGCCGGCCGTCGAGCCACACGGGGAGCACGGCGAGACCGTACCGACGCGGCGAGGATTCGTCCGAAGGCGATCCGGTGGCGATAGGTTGGCCGGACCGCACCGGGTCGAGCTCGCTCCCCGGCATGGCGCTCCTCGGGGCGCAGCGACTGCGGAAGGGCCCTCCGGCCCGACGCTCCTCGACCCCTGTTGCCCCGGCAAATCGTCGAAGCGCGCCGACCAGCAACACCGAACGAGAGAACATGCAGACCCAGACCACCGCCCCCTCCTTCGCGGAGCTGGGCGTCCCCGACCGCCTCGTCGAGGCGCTCGACGCCCGCGGCATGACCAGCGCCTTCGAGGTGCAGGCCGCCACCATCCCCGACGCCCTCGCCGGCCGCGACCTCTGCGGTCGGGCCCCCACCGGCTCGGGGAAGACGATCGCCTTCGGCATCCCCGCCCTGGTGAACAGCCAGAGGGCCCGTCCCGGCCACCCGACCGTCCTCATCCTGTCGCCCACCCGTGAGCTGGCCGACCAGATCAAGAACGAGCTCGCCCCCCTCGCCAGGGCCGCCGGCCGCTCCGTGCACGCGGTGTACGGCGGCGTGGGCTACGGCCCGCAGACCCAGGCGATCCGCCGTGGCGTCGACGTGCTCGTCGCCTGCCCCGGCCGGCTCGAGGACCTGATCCAGAGCGGCAGCGTCAGCCTCGCCGAGGTCGGCATCGTCGTGGTCGACGAGGCCGACCGCATGGCCGACATGGGGTTCCTGCCCGCGGTCAAGCGCCTGCTCGACAAGACCCGCAGCGATCGCCAGACCCTGCTGTTCTCCGCCACGCTCGACGGCGACATCGCCGAGCTGACCCGGCGCTACCAGCGCGACCCCGCCCGCCACGAGGTGGGAGAGGTGGAGCCCGACATGACGGCGATGGCCCACCACTTCTGGGCGATTCAGCACGAGGACCGCGTCGACCACACCCGCGACGCCGTCGTCGCCGCCGGCCCGACCATCGTGTTCACCCGCACCCGGCACGGCGCCGACCGGCTGACGACCCAGCTCGGCAAGGCCGGCGTGCAGGCCGCCGCGATCCACGGCGGTCGCAACCAGAACCAGCGAACCCGTGCGCTCGAGGCGTTCACCCGGGGGCACGTGCAGGCGCTCATCGCCACCGACGTCGCCGCCCGCGGCATCCACGTCGACGACGTCGCCTGCGTCGTGCACTTCGACCCGCCGGAGGACGACAAGACGTACCTCCACCGCTCCGGCCGCACGGCGCGCGCCGGCGCCCAGGGCGTGGTCGTCTCCTTCGTCCGGCCGAACAACCGCAAGGACGTCAAGACGCTGCAGCGGGACCTGGGGCTCGCCCAGACGGTCACCGAGCCGAACGCCTCGCTCCTCGGCGACGGCTCCCGCCACCGGGAGGCCACCGCCCGGCAGGCCGAGCGCCCCGACCGCTCCGCCCGGCCCGACGCCGACACCCGCCAGCGGAGCCGCAACCGCAACCACCGCGCCGGCAGCGGGACCAAGGGCCGCCAGGGCACCCGGCGGCGCTGAGCCCGCTCCCACCGACCTCGATCAGGGCCCGGACGCCACCGAGAGGAGGGTCCGGGCCTTGAGCTCGGTCTCCTCCCACTCCCCGGTCGGGTCGCTGTCGTGGGTGATGCCGCCACCCGTGCCGAAGCGGAGGGTGGGTGGGCCATCGGCGACATCGACCCAGAACGTGCGGATGGCAACGTTCAGCTCGCCGATGCACCGGTCGGCATCGACCCAGCCCACGGCGCCGCAGTACACGCCCCGGTCCACCGGCTCGAGTGACCGGATCACGTCCATCGCGGCGAGCTTCGGCGCGCCCGTGATCGACCCCGGGGGGAACGTGGCCGCCAGCAGCTCGGCCCAGCCGACGCCGGCGCGCAGCTCGCCCGCGACCGTGGACACGAGGTGCACCAGCCCGGGGTGGTGCTCCACGGCGAACGGCGCGGGGACGCACACCGAGCCGAAGTCGCACACCCGGCCGAGGTCGTTGCGCACCAGGTCGACGATCATCACGTTCTCGGCCCGGTCCTTGGCGAGGAACCCGTCGGGCGTGGCCGCCGTCCCCTTGATCGGGGAGGACCAGACGAGCCGTCCCTCTCGGCGCAGGAAGCGCTCCGGGGATGCCGAGGCCACGTGCACGCCCGCCGCCGGCACCCGCACGACGGCGGCGTAGGGCGCCGGGTTGCCGACGGCCAGCGCGGCGCCGAGCGCGGCCACGTCGGCGTCGGCTGCCACCGGTGCCGAGAGCTGCCGGGTCAGGTTGACCTGGTACACGTCGCCGGCCTCGATGGCCTCCCGGATCGCCCGCACGCCGTCTTCGAACCGCTCCTGGTCGAGCGACGATCGCCACGCCGAGGGCGCCGGCCCGCGCCATCGCGGGCCGCGCCAGGGCCGGGCCGGTCGCACCGTCGCGAAGCGGGCGAACGTCGGGCGCCCCTCGTAGGGCACGACCACGGCCCACGACCCGGATCCCTCGAGGCAGGCCGGGTCGTCGGTGACGTCGACCAGATCGGTGCACAGCCGCTCGCCGACGACGGCGAGCGGCGCCTGGTGGGCGAGGGGGGGCACCCCGTGAGGGTAGGGGCGCGCCCGGGTGCGCTCCGATGCCGTCGCTAGCGTGGTGACGATGTCCGGCACCGACACCCGCCGGGCGCGGCGCACCGCGGTCCAGCGGCTGGTCATCGCCTTGAACGTGATCGCGGTGGTGGGCTTCCTGGGCGCGGCGGGCGCGCTCGCCTACGGCTACCAGAAGTACGGCCAGATCCCCCGGCTGGCCATCGGCGAGACGCTCACCACGACCGCCGCCGAGGACGACACCGAGGGCGACGAGGAGCTCGTCGCCGAGAACTTCCTGGTGGTGGGCGTCGACTCCGCGGCTGGCCTCGACCCGGACGACCCGGTGGCCGCCAGCCGCACCGACGTCCCCGGCTTCCGCTCCGACACGATGATGGTGCTGCGGATCGACCCGGCGTCGACCCGTGCGGCCCTCCTGTCCCTGCCCCGCGACCTGTGGCTGCCGATCCCCGGGCACGGCACCGGGCGGATCAACGAGGCCATCGAGCTGGGCGGCCCCGAGCTGCTCGTCGAGACGATCCAGAGCTACCTCGGCATCCCGATCAACCACTACGCGCAGGTCGACTTCCACGGGTTCGGCCGCCTCGTCGACGCCCTCGACGGCGTGCGCCTGCACTTCCCGCACGCGGTGCGCGACCCGCGCAGCGGGCTCGACGTGCCCGAGGCCGGCTGCGTGGAGCTCGACGCCCGCAACGCGCTCGGGTTCGTGCGCAGCCGCGCCTACCAGGAGTTCGTCGACGGCCGGTGGCGCACCGATCCCACCGGCGACTTCGGGCGGGTCCGCCGCCAGCAGCAGTTCATCGTCGCCGCGCTCGATCGGGCGCTCGACCGGGGGTTGCGCAACCCGGTGACCCTCGACGAGCTCATCGACAGCGCGCTGGGTGCCGTCACCATCGACGACACCCTCGACGGCAACGACCTGCTCCGCCTCGGCCGTCGCTTCCGCGCCTTCGAGCCGTCTTCGCTGGTCACGCACGAGCTGCCCGTGGTCGACGACTCGGTCGGCGGCGCCGCCGTCCTGCGGCTCCTCACCCGCGACGCCGAGCCGGTCCTCGACATCTTCCGCTCGGGCACCGGCGCTGGTGCTGAGGTCAGCGAGTCCGCCGTGCGGGTGCGGGTCCTGAACGGCACCGGGACGCCCGGGGAGGCATCGGATGCCTCGAGCGCGCTGCAGCGGTCCGGGTTCGCCACCGGGGGCACGGGCGATGCCCTGCGCCTGGGTGTGGAGCGCACGGAGATCCGCCACCCGGCGGGTGCCGAGGCGGGGGCCGACCTGCTGCGCCGGTGGCTGGTCGGCGACGCCGAGCTGGTCGTCGACGACGAGCTGGACGACGTCACGCTGGTGACCGGGGCCGACTGGCAGGGCGTGCGCGACGCCCCGCGGCCGGCACCGCCCACCTCGACGACGTCCACCACCCTGGGACCGCGGGTCACGACGCCAGGGTCGGACACGACGTCGACGACCGCCCTCGGGACCGTGACGGGGGACATCCCCTCTGACGTCGACTGCGGGTGACCGCGCGAGACTCCGTCCCGTGAAGGGCCTCATCCTCGCCGGCGGCGCAGGGACGCGCCTGCGTCCGATCACCCACACCAGCGCCAAGCAGCTGGTGCCGGTGGCGAACAAGCCGATCCTGTTCTACGGGATCGAGGCGATGGTCGACGCCGGCATCACCGAGATCGGGATCATCGTCGGCGACACGCGCGACGAGATCATCCGCGCCGTCGGCGACGGCTCGCGCTGGGGCATCCGGGTGACGTACATCCCGCAGGAGGCGCCGGAGGGCCTCGCCCACTGCGTGCTCATCGCGCGCGACTTCCTCGGTGACGACGACTTCGTCATGTACCTGGGCGACAACATGCTCCAGCAGGGGCTGGTGCACTTCGTGGAGGCGTTCGAGGAGGCCCGCCGGGCGGCTGACGAGCCCCGCCTCGGGGAGGAGGCCGCCCGGGCCCCCGTCGCCCAGATCCTGCTCGCCGAGGTCGAGGACCCCCGGCAGTTCGGCGTCGCCGAGCTCGACGGCGAGGACCGGGTGGTCCGCCTCGTGGAGAAGCCCGACGTCCCGCCGTCGGACCTCGCGCTGGTCGGCGTGTACCTGTTCGACCGCTCGGTGCACGAGGCCGTCGCCTCGATCGAGAAGTCGTCCCGTGGCGAGCTCGAGATCACCGACGCGATCCAGTGGCTGCTCGACGCAGGGCTCCCCGTGCGCCACGAGGTGCTCGACGGGTGGTGGCTCGACACGGGCAAGAAGGACCCGCTCCTCGAGTCGAACCGCCGGGTGCTCGAGACCATGCCGCGCCGCATCGACGGTGAGGTCGACGCGGGGTCCTCCATCGAGGGCAACGTCGTGGTGGAGGAGGGGGCGCAGATCGTCGCCAGCCGGGTGCGGGGTCCGGCGGTGATCGGCGCCGGCACCACCGTGACCAACAGCTACATCGGCCCGTTCTCGTCGGTCGCCTCGGGGTGCGAGATCAGCGGCTCCGAGCTCGACCACTCGGTGGTCCTGGACGGGGCCCGGATCGTCGACGTTCCCCGCCTGACCGACTCCCTCATCGGTCGGGACACCGAGGTGCTGCGCAGCGAACGCAAGCCCCGCGCCCTGCGCCTCATGCTCGGCGACCACTCCGTGGTGGAGCTCGACTGACGTGGCCGTCGTCGACTTCGCCGTCCGGCCCACCGCCATCGAGGGCCTGCACGTGCTGATCATGAAGCAGGTGAGCGACGCACGTGGTGTGGTGCGGGAGTTCTACCGGGAGTCGGCGTTCCGGGAGGCGGGTCTGCCGTCGCTGGGCCCGTGGATCCAGGTGAACGTGACCGAGTCGCGCCGGGGGGCGGTGCGGGGCATGCACGGCGAGCACATGACGAAGCTGGTGGCGGTGGCCGCCGGCCGGGCGCACGGGGCCTACGTCGACACGCGGGCGGGGTCGCCGACGTTCGGGGTGGTGGAGCAGGTGCCCCTGGGGCCGGGCACGCAGGTGCTGGTGCCGCCGGGGGTGGCGAACGGGTTCCAGGCGCTCGAGGACGGCACGCAGTACCTGTACTGCTTCGATGCCGAGTGGCTGCCGGGCATGGCGGGGGTGTCGGTGACGCCGCTGGACCCCGCGCTGGGCATCCGGTGGCCGGTGCCGGTCGATCCCGAGGACGAGGCGCAGCTCTCGGCCAAGGACCGGGGCGCGCCGGCGCTCGGCGAGCTTCCGTAGCCTGCGCGCCGTGCGACTGCTCGTGACCGGCGCTGCCGGGTTCATCGGTTCGAACTACGTGCGTTGGGTGCTGGCCAACACCGACGACGAGGTGGTGGTGTACGACGCGCTCACCTACGCCGGGAACCTGTCGACGCTCAAGGACGTGGACGACGACCCGCGGTACGCGTTCGTGCACGGCAACATCTGCGATCCGGGTCCGCTGGAGGCGGCGATGCGGGGCTGTGACGCGGTCGTGCACTTCGCGGCGGAGAGCCACGTCGACCGCTCGATCGAGGGGGGCGACGACTTCGTGATCACGAACTGCTTCGGGACGAACGTGGTCGTCGACACCGCCCGGCGCCTCGACGTCGAGCGGGTGGTGCACATCGGCACCGATGAGGTGTACGGGTCGGTGGATGTCGGTTCGTCGAAGGAGTCCGACCCGCTCGAGCCGCGGTCGCCGTACAGCGCGTCGAAGGCGGGCTCCGACCTGATCGCGCTGAGCTACCACGCCACCCACGGCCTGGACGTGCGGGTGACGCGCTGCACGAACAACTTCGGTCCGTACCAGTACCCGGAGAAGGCGATCCCGCTGTTCACCACCAACCTGCTCGAGGACCGGCCGATCCCGCTGTACGGCGACGGGCTGAACGAGCGGGACTGGATCTACGTCGCCGACCACTGCGCCGGCGTGCACCTGGTGCTCACCGACGGGGTGGCAGGGGAGATCTACAACATCGGCGCCGGCAACGAGACCCCGAACCGGGTGCTGGTGGACAAGCTGCTCGCCCTGCTCGGCAAGGACGAGTCGCTCGTGGAGTACGTCGAGGACCGCAAGGGCCACGACCGCCGCTACTCGGTGGACATCACCAAGATCACCGACCTCGGCTGGCGGCGGGAGCGGTCGCTCGACGAGGCCCTCGAGCAGACAGTGGCCTGGTACCGCGCCAACGAGTGGTGGTGGCGACCGCTCCGGGACCGACGGTGAGGGTCCTCGTCACCGGCGGGTACGGGCAGCTCGGCACCGACCTCACCCGTGCGTGCACGGCCGCAGGCGACGACGTGGTGGCCGTCGACCGGGCGACGCTCGACGTCACCGACCGCGTGGCCGTCCGGGATGCCGTGCTCGGCGGACGCTTCGACGTCGTGGTGAACGCCGCCGCCTGGACCGCCGTCGACGACTGCGAGTCGGACCCCGACCGGGCGTTCGCCGTCAACGCCCTCGCGTGCCGCTGGCTCGCCGACGCCTGCCGCCGCTCCGGCTCCCACCTCGTGCACGTCTCGACCGACTACGTGTTCGACGGCACCAAGGACGCGCCGTACCACGAGTGGGACCGACCGAACCCCCGGTCGGTGTACGGCGCGTCGAAGTGGGCCGGGGAGCACGAGATCGCCGTCCACGGCGCCGGTCCGACCGTCGTGCGCACCTCGTGGGTCTTCGGCGAGCACGGCCGGAACGTGGTGAAGACGGTGCTGTCGCTCCGCGAGCGCGACGAGCTCGCGTTCGTCGACGACCAGCGGGGCTGCCCGACGGCCACCGCCGACCTCGCGCGTGCCGTCCGTTCGCTGGCCGTCGAGCGCATCGCCGGCCTGTTCCACGTCACCAACCAGGGCGCGACGTCGTGGTACGGCTTCGTGCGCGACGTGCTCGAGCTCGCCGGCGAGGACCCGGGGAAGGTCCGCCCGATCACCACCGCCGAGCTCGACCCCCCGCGCCCCGCGGCCCGGCCGGCGAACTCCGTGCTCGACGGTGCCGCCCTCCGCCTCGCCGGACACCCCCCGCTGCGCCACTACCGTGAGGCGCTCCGGGAGGTCGTCGAGGCGCTCCTGGCTTGAGCCCGGTGGAGGAGCGCACATGAGCAGGATCGCCGTGATCGGAACGGGGTACGTCGGCCTGACCACCGGCGCGTGCTTCAGCGCCCTCGGCCACGAGGTCGTGTGCGCCGACATCGACGAGCACAAGGTCGCCCGGCTCCAGCGGGGCGAGATCCCCATCCTCGAGGCGGGGCTCGAGGAGATCGTGCGCGAGGGCATCGACTCGGGCCGCCTGTCGTTCGTGGTCGGCGCCGCCGAGGGCGCGAGGGACTGCGAGTTCGCCTACCTGTGCGTGCCGACGCCGCAGGGCGAGGACGGCTCGGCGGACCTGTCGTTCATCGAGGCGGCGGCCCGCCAGATCGCCCCCGTCCTCCCGGCCGAGTCGGTGGTGGTCAACAAGTCGACCGTGCCGGTGGGCTCGACCCGGGTCGTCGAGCGGGCGCTGGGGCGCGACGACGTGGCGGTGGTGTCCAACCCGGAGTTCCTGCGCGAGGGCTCCGCCGTGCACGACTTCATGCACCCCGACCGCATCGTGATCGGCGCCGACGACCAGTCGGCGGCCATCAAGGTGGCGTCCCTGTACCTAGGCATCGCCGCCCCGCTGATCGTCACCGACCCGGCGTCGGCGGAGACCATCAAGTACGCGGCCAACTCCTTCCTCGCCACCAAGATCTCCTTCATCAACGCCGTGGCCGCCATCTGCGAGGCGGTGGGCGCCGACATCAACGACGTCGCCCTCGGCATCGGCTACGACAAGCGCATCGGCTCGGAGTTCCTCAAGCCCGGACCGGGCTTCGGCGGGTCCTGCTTCGCCGGTGAGGAGACCGTGCTCGTCCGCCTCGGCGATGCGGTCACGCTCTGCACCTTCGACGAGCTCTGGGAGCGCACCGGCGGCGAGATCCCGCTCGGGACCGAGGTCCTGGCGTGGTCGGCCGATGACACCGAGCCGGCCTTCCACCCCGTGGCGGCACTGACGAAGCGCCCCTACGACGGCGACCTCGTCCGGCTCCGCACGAAGATGGGCCGGTCCCTGACCGTCACCGCTGACCACCCCCTCGTCGTGTGCGCCGGTCGGGAGAACGATCCGCTGCGGATCGTTGAGGCCGGCGACCTCGACACGTCCTGCTGGATCCCCGTCGCCCAGGGCAGCCCTCTGGCGGACGAGCCGCACGTGCTCGACCTCCTCGCGCTGGCGGAGGCCGGAGGTGTCGACGCGTCGGCGATCATCGTCGAGCTCAGCGACACCCAGCTCGAGCAGGCCATGGCCGTTCGCTCGCAGCTGCCGCCCGACCGCCGGTGCGACCTGCCGCGAACCCGCTGCCTCCGCGTGGACGAGCTGCGCACGCTAGGCATCGATCCGGCCGGCGGACGGCTGAAGACGGCGATGAACGGCACGACGGTGCCCACGCACCTCTCGATGACCGAGGACGGTTGGCGCGTGTTCGGCCTCTACCTGGCCGAGGGCCACGTCACGGTCGACGGCCCGCGGCACCGCATCGCCTGGTCGTTCGACCCGCAGGACGAACAGGAGCTGGTCGACTTCGTGGTCGGCTTCTGGCGCGAGCGCGGCGTGAAGGTCGACGCCCGGGTCGGCACGACGACGCACCAGGTCAGCATCAGCTCGAGGATCCTCGCGGTCGCGCTGCGGGAGCTCGGGCTCGGCTGGAGCTGCGACGAGCACCGGGTCCCCGACGAGATCTGGACCGCCAGCCCGGCTGCGAAGCGGGCGTTCCTGCGCGGGCTCTGGGATGGCGACGGCTCGTGGTCGCTGGTGAACGGCGGGCCGAGCGTCGTGCTCGAGTACGGCACCGTCTCGCCCGGCCTCGCGGACGGCATGTTGCGGCTCCTCGGCGATCTGGGGGTCGTGGCCCGCCACAAGACCGGGCGCGGCTCCGAGGCCACCATGGACGCCCACCTCCTCACCATCTCGGGGACCGAGCAGATCGAGGAGTGCTACTGGCTCTTCCCGCCCGAGGAGGGCTGGGAGATCGCCGAGGAGCTCAGCGAGGTGCAGAAGGTGATCGCCCCGACGGGGTACCGCCGGCTGCACAAGCACGCCGCATGGGTGCGGGTGACGTCGGTGGAACGGACCCCCGCGATGGGTGCGCCGGTGTTCTCGCTCGAGGTTCCCGGCCCCCACACCGTGGTCACCTCCGGTGGCGTCGTCGCCCACAACTGCTTCCCGAAGGACACGCGGGCGATGGTGAAGATCGCCGAGGAGGGCGGGTACGACTTCCACCTGCTCAAGGGCGTGATCCAGGTCAACGACGAGCAGTACGAGCGCACGGCCGAGAAGGCCATCGAGCTCATGGGCGGCGACGTCGACGGCAAGCAGGTGGCGGCCTGGGGCCTCACGTTCAAGGCCCGCACCGACGACCTGCGCGAGTCGCCGGCGCTCGAGGTGCTCGGCCGCCTCGCCGCGCGTGGTGCGAAGGTCCGCGCCTACGACCCCGCCGTGTCGCACGCGCTCGACGGGGTCGAGGTCGTCACCGACCCCTACGACGCCTGCGACGGGGCCGACGTCCTGGTCGTCCTCACCGAGTGGGACGAGTTCAAGTGGCTCGACCTGGGCGAGGTGAAAGCCCGGATGACCACGCCGGCGGTCGTCGATGCCCGCAACCTCCTCGACCGCTCGGCGCTCATCCGCCGCGGGTTCACCTTCCGCGGCATCGGGCGGCGCTGAGTGGCCCGCATCGTCGTCACCGGCGCCGCCGGCTTCCTCGGCTCCCACCTCTGCGACCGGCTCCTCGAGCGCGGCGACGAGGTCGTCGGCCTCGACAACCTCGTCACCGGCAAGGTCGCCAACATCGAGCACAACTTCGGGCGCCCGGGCTTCACCTTCGTCGAGCACGACGTGTCGACCTACCTGTGGGTGCCCGGCGAGGTCGACGCCGTCATGCACCTGGCGTCGCCGGCATCGCCCAAGGACTACCTGGAGATGCCCATCCAGACCCTCAAGGTGGGTTCGCTGGGCACGCACAACGGCCTCGGCCTGGCCCGGGCGAAGGGGGCGACGTTCTTCCTCGCCTCCACGTCCGAGGTGTACGGCGACCCCCAGGTGCACCCCCAGCCCGAGGAGTACTGGGGTCACGTGAACCCGGTGGGTCCCCGTGGCGTCTACGACGAGGCCAAGCGCTTCGCCGAGGCGATGACGATGGCGTACCACCGCCACCACGGCCTCGAGGTCCGCATCGTGCGCATCTTCAACTCCTACGGCGAGCGCATGCGGCCCCAGGACGGGCGGGTGGTCTCGAACTTCGTCATGCAAGCCCTGCGGGGCGAGCCGATCACGATCTACGGCGACGGCAGCCAGTCGCGGTCGTTCTGCTACGTCGCCGACGAGGTCCGCGGGTTCCTCGCCCTGCTCGACTCCGACCAGACCGGCCCGATCAACATCGGGAACCCGGGGGAGTTCACGATCCGCGAGCTCGCCGACATCGTGATCGAGCTCACCGGCTCGTCGTCGGAGATCGTGCACGAGCCCCTGCCCGTCGACGACCCCGTGCAGCGCCAGCCCGACATCACCAAGGCCCGCACGCTGCTCGGCTGGGAGCCCACGGTCGACCTGCGCGAGGGCCTGCGCCGCACCATCGAGCACTTCGCCGCCCTGGTCTGAGCTCGCCTAGGTTCTGGCAACGTCCGTTGCCGAGCCTCCGAGGAGGAGCCCGTGTCCGATGTCCTGCTGACCGAACGTCGAGGTCGGGTCCTCGTGATGACCCTGAACCGCCCCGACCAGCGCAACGCCCTCAACTCGGAGCTCTCCGACGCCCTGAAGGACGCGCTCGAGCAGCTCGACGACGACGCCGAGCTCACCGCCGGTGTCCTCACGGCGAACGGCAAGAACTTCTGTGCCGGCATGGACCTCAAGGAGTTCGCCACCAAGGGCCCGCCCATGGCGATGGGCACCATCTACAGCCACCCGTGGCAGAAGCCGCTCATCGGCGGCGTCCACGGCCCCGTGCTGGCCGGTGGGCTCGAGCTCGCGCTCGTGTGCGACCTGCTGGTGGCCGCTGAAGGCTCGACCTTCGGCGTCCCCGAGGTCAAGCGCGGCCTGCTCGCCGCCGGCGGCGCGCTGCTGCGCCTGCCGGCCCGCCTGCCCTACGCCGTCGCCATGGAGATGTCGCTCACCGGTGACCCGATCAGCGCCGAGGAGGCGAAGCAGTACGGCCTGGTCAGCGCGGTCGTGCCCCAGGCGCAGGTGCTCGACGAGGCCGTCGCCCTGGCCGAGCGCATCGCCGCCAACGCCCCGCTGTCGATCGCGGCGTCGAAGCAGATGATCCGCAACTCCGCCGGGCGCACCGAAGCGGAGGGCTGGGCCGAGCAGGGTCCGCTGGCCGGGAAGATCTTCGCCTCCAAGGACTCGATCGAGGGTTCGGTGGCCTTCGCCGAGAAGCGCGCGCCGAACTGGTCCGGCGAGTAGGGGTCAGCGCGCCCGGGCGTGGCCCGAGTGCGCCGGCAGCCGCTGGCGCAGCAGCTTCATGCGCAGGTAGAGGAGCCCGAAGCGGGCGGCGAGCCCCACGGCCACCACCGGCAGCTTCGCCCGCCGCCAGCCATGGGAGTGCTTCGACACGTACCGGTACAGGTTCGTGTGGTGCTGCCACAGCTGGCGGGTGGGCTCGCGCGTGCTGCCGCCCCACGCGTGCACGGCTTCGGCCCGGGGCTCGAACCACAGCTCCCAGCCGGCGTCGGCGAAGCGCCGGCACAGGTCGAGGTCCTCGACGTAGAAGAAGAACCGCTCGTCGAACATGCCGACCTCGCGGAAGGCGTCGGAACGCAGCAGCAGCACGGATGCCGACAGCCACCCCACGGGGCTGGGCCGGTCCTCGGGGAGGTCGGCGCACACGTAGGCCCGGGTCCCCGGGTTGCCGGGCCAGAACACCCCGACGGTGGCGTGCATCGCCGCCTGGACCCAGCTGGGGAACCGTCGCTTCGAGGGTTGGACGCTGCCGTCGGGGTTGAGCACCAGGGGACCGACCGCGGCGGCTCGCGGATGGGCGTCGAGGGTCGCCACGAGCCGTCCCACGGCACCGGGCGCCAGGGAGGCGTCGGGGTTGATGAGCAGCACGGCGCCCTCGGGCTCGGCCGTTCGAACCCCCAGGTTCACCCCGCCGCCGAAGCCGGCGTTGCGCGACGAGCGCACCAGCCGCACGTCGTCGATCGTGGCGAGCCGATCGGGGCTGCCGTCGCTCGACGCGTTGTCGACCACCACGATCTCGACCGGGTGGTCGCTGGCGCGGAGGCTGTCGAGGCACTCGAAGATGTCGGGCGCCGAGTTGTAGTTGACGATCACCGCCGTCACGCGCACGCGAGCCTCCAGACGTCGACGGTGCCCTGGGCCGTGGCCTCCCACGTGTAGCGGGCGGCTCGGGCGGGTCCCGCGGCGCGCAGGCGCTCGCCGGCGGGCCCGACGGCCTCGCCGATGGCCGCAGCCAGGCCGTCGGCGTCGCCCGGTGCCACGAGCAGGGCGGCGTCGCCGGCGACCTCCTCGGGAGCCGAGCCGGTGGTGGTGACGGTCGGGGTGCCGCACGCCATGGCCTCCAGGACCGGCAGCCCGAAGCCCTCGGCGAGGGAGGGGTAGGCGAACGCGTCGGCGTGCCGGTACAGGTCGGCCTTGAGCTCCTCGTCGACCCATCCGGTGCGCCGGATGCGGTCGCGGACCGCCGAGCGGGCGATGCGCTCGGTGATCGCCTCCGTCCCCCAGGCGTCGGGGCCGACGAGGACGAGGTCGTGCGGCAGGTCGCCGGCGACGCGCTCGAAGGCGTCGATGAGGGTGGGGACGTCCTTGCGGGGCTCCAGCGCGCCCACCCACAGCAGGTAGGGACCGGGGCAGATCGCCGTCACGCCGTCGGGGCGGGCGCCGCCCGGACCCGGCCGGTAGCGGTCGTGGTCGACGGCGAGGGGGACGGTGTGGGTGCGGGCCGGGTCGGCGCCGGCGTGGTCGATGGCGCCCTGCCGGGCCGACTCGGACACGCAGATCACCCGGCTGGCGCGGGCGACGCCGACCGGGATCGCCCGCTGGAACCACAGCCGCTTCGAGCGCTCGTGCACCTCGGGCATGGTGAGCATCGTGGCGTCGTGGAACGTGACCGTCGCCGGCACCCGCAGGCCGGGCGGCAGGGTGTAGTGCACCCCGTGGAAGACGTCGGGCCGCAGGCGGTTCACCCGCCAGCCGTCCAGCGTCGCCTCCGAGGCGACGCGCAGCGGGCGGGGGAGCGGGCGGGACACGTGGGCCGGTGCCGCGAGGTCGTCGACGTCCTGGCGCTTCGCCAGCACCTCGAGGTCGCAGCAGCGTCCGGCCAGCTCCACGAGCCGCAGGACGTACTGCGCGACCCCCAAGCGGTGCCCGGGGATCGGCCGGGCGTCGAGCAGGACGCGCACGCCGGGACACTACCGACGCGCCGGTGGGGTCCCCGCAGTGCGCCGGGCGTCCGGCCGGGGGGTGCGAGACTCGGCGGTCGTGCGCGTTGCCGTCCCCTTCGAGCAGTGCTGGTACGAGGTGCCCGGCGGCACCGCCCGCACCACCATCGACCTCGCCCGGGCGCTCGACGAGCGTGACGACGTGGAGGTCGTCGGCGTCGCCGCCCGCCACCGCCACCCGGCGCCGCCGGCGTGGCGGCCCCCCGTGCCGGTGCGCCACCTCCCCCTGCCGCGACGCCTCCTGCACGAGACCTGGCACGCCCTGCGCTGGCCCGACGTCGAGCACGTCACGGGGCGGGTCGACCTCTGCCACGCCGTGGGGGGCGCGATCCCGGACTGCCGGGCGCCCCTGGTCGTCACCGTGCACGACCTGGCGTTCCTGCACCTGCCCGACCTGTTCTCCGCACAGGGCCGGCGCTTCCTGCGGCGGGCGCTGGACCTCGTGCGGGTCCACGCTGCCCAGGTGCAGGTGCCGTCCCTCGCCACGCTGGAGGACTGCGCGGACCACGGCATCGACCGAGCCCGGCTGCGTCACGTCCCGTGGGGGGTCACGGTCACCGACCCCTCGCCGGCGCAGGTGGCGGCGGCGGTGGCCCGCTTCGGCCTGCCCGAGCGCTACGTCGTGTGCGTGGGCACGATCGAGCCGCGCAAGAACCTGCGGGGCCTCCTGGAGGCGTGGCAGCGCCTCGCCCGATCCGACGTCGGGCTCGTCCTCGTCGGCCCGAGCGGATGGGGCGACGTCCCGGAAGGTTCAACCCTGCCCCCGAACGTGTCGATGACGGGATTCGTGGACGTCGAGGTCAGGGATGCGCTGTACCGGGGGGCGCTGGCGTCGTGCTACCCGTCCCTGTTCGAGGGCTTCGGCCTGCCCGTGCTCGAGTCGATGGCGCTGGGCTGCCCGGTCGTCACCTCCACGGGCACGGCGACGGAGGAGCTGGTGGTGGCGGGCGGTGGGGTGGCGGTCGATCCCCGGGATCCGGATGCGATCGCGGCCGCGCTCGCCGCGCTGCTCGACGACGACGCCCACCGGATGGCGCTGAGCCGGGCCGGAGCGGCGAGCGCCGCTGCCTACCGCTGGGACCGGGCCGCCGACCTCGCCGTCGCCGGGTACCGGGAGGTCCTCGCATGACCGGGCTGCGGGTCGGGGTCGACCTGTGCCGCATCGATCCGTCGGCCCTGCGGCCCGTCGACCACGCGGTCCTCGACACGATCGAGGCGGCCGCAGCCGTCGGCCCCGACGACGTCGAGCTGGTGCTGTTCGCGTCGCGCCGGCTCCGGGCCGCCCGCCCGGCGCTGTTCGGCGCGTTCGAGGCCCACACGCTGCCCTTCCCGCCCGGCGTGGCGCCGGCCCGCCTCGCCGCCGAGGCGACCTGGCTGCGGGCGGCGGTGCGCCGGGCGCGGGTCGACCTGGTGCACGACGCCGGCGGCACCTCGCCGACCCGGCCCGACGTGCCGACCATCGTCTCGGTCCACGACCTGGCACCCTTCGAGCGGCCCCGGGGCATCGGCCGGCTGCGCGTCGCCCACCACCGCCACGTGGTCCCACGTGCGGTCGAGGCGGCCTCGGCGGTCACCGTCCCGTCCGCCTTCGTGCGCGACCGCCTGGTCGCGCTGTTCGGCGTCGAGGAGGCGAAGGTGCACGTGGTGCCCTGGCCGCTGCCGCCGCACGAGGAGCCGGCGCGGATCGAGACCGTCCGGGCCCGGCACGGGATCATCGGCCAGATCGTGCTGCTCCCGGGCAGCACCCGCGCCGAGCAGGAGCAGATCGTCGCCGTGCGGGCGATGCGCCACCTCGCCGCCCGCCACGAGACCACCCTGGTGCTCCTCGGCGAGCAGGGGCCGGCCGAGACCAGGGTCGCCGCCGAGATCGAGTCGCTCGGCCTGCAGGACCGGGTGGTGCGCCTGGGCTCCGTCTCGCCGCCCGTGCGGTCCGCGCTGTACGAGCACGCGGCCGTGGTGCTCCACCCGGCCGTGTACGAGGGCTTCGCCGATGCCGTGCTCGAGGCGATGGCCTGCGGCGTGCCCGTGGTCGTGGCGGCCGCCGGCGCCGCCCCGGAGCTGGTGGGCGACGCCGGCGCCGTGATCCCGCCGGGCGACGACGCGCAGCTCGCCATCGAGGTCCACCGCGTCCTCGACGACGCCGAGTGGCGCCGGCGCATGGTCGCCGCCGGCCTCGAGCAGGCCCGGGGCCACACCGCCCCGAGGGTCGCCGAGCGCCTCCTCGCTGCTTACCGCTCGGTGCTGGTCTCCCTGTAGCCTCGGCCCGCTATGGGCAAGGCCTCCTCGAACAAGAAGGTCGCACGCGCGGCGAAGGCCGGCGGCAGCCGGGCACGTGCTGCCGGCGAGCGCAACATCGTGTTCCCGGCTTCGCTGGCGCTCGTCGTGGTGCTGGGAACGCTCCTGGTGCTCTACGCGCGGGACAACCGCGCGGCCACCGCGCTCGAGCCGCCCATCGCCTTCGAGGACCACTGGCACTCGGCCTACGGCATCTACGTGTGCGACGAGTTCCTGCCCGATCTGCCCGAGTTCACGGCGCCCCAGAACGGCGGCAACCACACCCACGGCGACGGGCTGATCCACGTCCACCCGTTCTCCAGCGCCCGGGCCGGCGAGAACGCCACCCTGACGAACTGGTTCCTCGACGCCGGCGCCGTGCTGGGAGGGGGCGACGAGCTGAGCGAGACCACCCTGGGCGTGCCCGGCGGCGACGCGTACGTCGAGGGCGAGACGGAGTGCCAGGGCGTCGAGGAGGACGCCGAGGCGCCCATCGTGCAGGTCGCGGTGTGGGACTCGGCGATCCGTGCGCTCGAGGGCGACGACCCCGACCGCGTCGTGACCGAGGACTTCGACTCCATCCGCTTCGACAGCGACGGATCGGCCTACACCATCGCCTACGCCCCCGAGGGCGCCGAGCTGCCGCCGCCGCCGAGCCTCGAGGCGCTCCGGGGCGTCGGCTCCGACCTGGGCGTGCCCGAGTCCGAGCTGCCGGAGGACGCCGAGCTCGACGAGGACTTCGGCGAGCCGACCGAGGGCGAGACCACCGACACCACCGCCGGCGAGACCACCGACACCACCACCGCCGACGACACCTCCGCGACCACCGAACCCGAGTCGTGAAGGCGGTCGTCCTCGTCGGCGGCTTCGGCACCCGGCTCCGGCCGCTCACCCTGACCACGCCGAAGAACCTCCTGCCCGTCGGCCACGTCCCGATGGTCGAGCGGGTCGTCGGCCACCTGGGCGAGCACGGCGTCACCGAGGCGGTGCTCTCGCTCGGCTATAAGCCGGACACGTTCCTCGGCGCCTACCCGGACGGCACCTGCGCCGGCGTGACGCTCAGCTACGCCGTCGAGGACGAACCGCTGGACACGGCTGGGGCCATCCGCTTCGCGGCCGGCGAGGCCGACATCAGTGAGCGGTTCGTCGTCGTCAACGGCGACGTGCTCACCGACCTCGACGTGACGCGCCTCATCCGCTTCCACGACGCCTCGGGCGCCGAGGCCACCATCGCCCTGCACACGGTCCAGGACCCGTCCCGCTACGGCGTGGTGGTCACCGACGTGGCCGGGCAGGTCGAGGCGTTCATCGAGAAGCCGCCGAGGGACGAGGCCCCGAGCAACGCGATCAACGCCGGGACCTACGTGTTCGAGCCGAGCGTCCTCAGCCGCATCCCCGCCGGCCGCAAGGTGTCGGTCGAGCGCGAGACCTTCCCCGCCCTGGTGGCCGACGGTCGCCTGTACGCCCTCGACGGCGGGGCGTACTGGCTCGACGCCGGCACCCCGGCCACCTACCTCCAGGCCAACCTCGACCTGCTCGACGACGGCGCCAGCGACATCCACGCCGACGCGGTCGTCTCGTCCTCCGCCCACGTCGAGCGGTCCGTGATCGGCGCCGGGGCCACCATCGGCGACGACGCCACGCTCACCGAGGCGATCGTGCTCCCGGGCGCCATCGTCGAGGCCGGGGCCCGCGTCCACCGCTCGGTGGTCGGACCGCGGGCCACCATCCGCTCGGGTGCCGAGCTGCTCGACCTCACCGTGATCGGTGCCGACACCGACATCGAGTCCGACGCCCGCCTCACCGGCGAGCGGGTCCCGGCCGACTCCTGAAGCGCCAGGGCGGGCGGTCGTGCACGTCCTGGTGACCGGTGGCGCCGGGTTCATCGGCTCCGCCCTCGTCGACCGGCTCCTCGCCGAGGAGCACGACGTCGACGTCGTGGACGACCTGAGCACCGGGTCGCTCGCCAACCTGGCGACCGCCCGGGAGCAGGGCCGCGCCCGTGGCGGCTCGCTGAAGATCCACCAGGCCGGGGTGCTCGACGAGGGCATCGACGCCCTCGTCGCCCGGCGCCGGCCGGAGGTCGTCGTCCACCTCGCCGGGTGCAGCGCCAAGGCGGGCCGCCGGCCCGACCGGCAGGTGGTGCAGGAGGTCGCTGCCACCGTGCGGGTGCTGGACGCCGCCGTGGCGGCCGGAGCTCGCAAGGTGGTCTGCGTGGCCAGCGCCCGGGCCCAGGCCGACCCGATGCGGGGGATCCCGGCGCGGGCGGTGCAGGAGTACCTCGGCGCCCACCACGATCGCCACGGGCTCGCCCACACGACCCTGGTCCTCCCCACGGTCTACGGCCCCCGGCAGACGACGCGCACCGAGTCGAGCGTCGTCGCCGTGTTCGTGCAGCGGGTCCTGGCCGGCGAGCCGTGCGTGATCCACGGCGACGGCAGCCAGACCCGCGACCTGCTCTTCGTGGACGACGCGGTCGACGCCCTCGACAAGGCGCTCCTCCACGCCGATGGCGCCGTCGTCGAGGTCGGGACGGGGACGTCGACGTCGATCGAGGACCTCCACGCCGCCGTCGTCCGCACCGCCGGCGCCGCCGGGGTCGTCGTGCCCGGTGAGCCGCGGGCCGGTGAGCCGGGCGAGGTCGCGGTCGATCGCCGGCGGGCCGCCACCCTGCTGGGCTGGGAACCGTGGACGACCCTCGGCGACGGCCTGGCCGCCACGGTCGCCGCCGCCCGGGGCTGACCCGAACCCCGGCTGCCCTCAGGCGCCCTTGCGCCGGAGCTCGGCGACGGCGTCCTGCTGGCGCTGCCACAGTGCCGGGCTCACGGAGACGTGGTACGTGTGCGGGTTGACGAGGCGGCGGACGCCGGCGTCGAGGACGTCGACGTCGCGGGCTCGGCGTTCGACGATGGTGTCGAGCGACGGCGCCGCCGAGCGGCGTGCGCCGTCGTGTCGGACGAGGTCGTGGAGCTCCTCCCAGCCGGTGATCTCGTCCCGCTGCAGGGTCCGGGAGACATCGGTGAGGAACGGGTGGCGCACCTCCTGGTCGTCACCCCGCGCGAAGGGCTCCTCTTCGTCGCGCATGATCAGGTCGACCACCGCGTAGCCGCGGCGGTCGCGCAGCCGGAACGTGCGGTTGGGACCGACGATGGGGATCTTGGCCGAGGACTCCGACAGCTTGAGCGCCGGCCGCCACCCCCCGTCGTCGCCGGCGACGGCGGTGAGCTTGTAGACGCCACCGAGGGAGGAGTCGCCGGCAGAGGTGATGAGCCGCGTGCCCACGCCGTAGACGAGGCGCTCCCGGATGGCCCCGGGGTCCTTGCCCTCGTGTCTCGCCTCGACGTCGATCTGGGTGAGGATCTGCCAGATGGTGAGCTCGTCGAGCTCTCCCGAGAGCACGATGGCGGCGGAGTCGAAGCCGGCGGCGTCGAGCTGCACGGCCGACTGGACGGCCAGGTGCGCGAGGTCGCCGGAGTCGAGCCGGATGCCCGCGGGTTCGTGGCCGGCTGCGCGCAGCTCGGCGAACACGGTGATGGCGTTGGGGACGCCGGAGCGCAGCGTGTCGACGGTGTCGACCAGCAGGATGCACTCGTCGGGAGAGCGGCGGGCGAAGGCCCGGAAGGCCGCCAGCTCGCCTGGGGAGGGCCCGTCGGATCCCTCGTCGCCGCACAGGGCCAGGTAGGTCTGCACCATCGAGTGGGCGTGGGTCCCGCGTGCGCCGCGGCCGAGGGCGACCGCGGCCTGCACGTTCGAGGTGGCGTCGCACCCGCCGATCAGCGCCGCCCGGGCGGCCTCGTCGACGCCGGCGCCGGGACCCTGGCGCATCCCGAACTCCAGGACCGGCCCGCCTGCCGCCTCGGCGATGCGGGCGGCCTTGGTGGCGATCAGCGTCGGGTAGTTGCACAGGTTCAGCAGCGCGGTCTCGAGCAGCTGGGCCTGTCCGAGCGGCCCGGTGGCGATGATCAGCGGCTCGTGGGGGTGCACGACCCGGCCCTCGGCGACGGCGCGCAGGTCGACGTCGGGCAGCGAGCCGTTCGTGCGGAACCAGTCGAGGAAGGACTCGGAGAACCGCGGTCCGCCCGTCGGGGTGCGCTGCCGCCGCAAGGCATCGATGTCGTCCTCCCGGACCACCAGCCCGTCGAGCCAGTCGAGCAGCGGTTCGAGCCCGGCGAACACGCAGAAGCCCGCCTGGTGGCTGCCGTAGTCCGGGTTCGCGCGGTAGTGGTAGCTGAACTGGGCAGGGCGGTCGGCCAGGCCCTCGAGGACGTAGAGCTGGGCCATGACCAGCTGGTAGTTGTCGGTGAACAGGGCGGTGCGCCGCCAGCCCGACGAGGTCGTCGTGCTCACGTGCAACGGCCGACCACCGAGATGCCGGCGGCGGCGAGCTCCTCGGCGGCTCGCTCGCCGTCGCCGACGTCGACCGCCCGCGTCGCCTCCCACAGCACCGTCGTGGCGAAGCCCTCCCGGAGGGCGTCGAGGGCCGTGGCCCTGACGCAGACGTCGGCGGCGAGGCCGCACACGACGACCTCGTCGATCCCGCGTTCGCGCAGGTAGGCGGTCAGCCCGGTCGGGGAGGTGGTGCCGGTCTCCGGGTCCTCGACGCCGAACGCCGAGTAGCCGTCCTCGCCTCCGGTGCCCTTGCGGATGATCAGATCGGCGTCGCGCGACAGCTCGGCGTGCAGCTCGGCGCCCCAGGTGCCCCGGACGCAGTGCACGGGCCACGTCCCGCCGCCGGTGACGAAGTGGCTGGTCTGCTCGGGGTGCCAGTCCTGGCTGAGCACCACGGTGGCGCCCGCCGACCGCGCCGCGGCGATCTGGCCGTTGATCGGCCCGATGACGGCGTCGCCGCCATCCACGTGGAGGGAACCGTCGGGGTGGGCGAAGTCGTTCTGGACGTCGACCACGACGAGCGCCGTCGACGGCTCGTACGGGGCACGCGGATCGGCCATGGGCTCGAGGCTACGACGCCGGCAGGCGGTGCGCCGGGTGGCGCGCCCGGAGGCTCCCGACCACCCGGATGGAGGAAGCCGGCGCTCGGCGCCGTACCGTGAGGACCTCCGAACCCCTGCGAACGAGAGCGATCCTCCCATGGCCAAGGCGAAGAAGGTCAGCTCCCGATGGTCCGAGGGTGCGGCCGACATCGACGACCTCCCGGCGCGCGAGCGCCTGGCCCACGAGATCGTCTCCGCCTACGGCGACCTGCTCCCGTCGGTCGTGCGGATCATGGAGGCCGACCTCACCGACGACCAGGGCGTCGCCGCCCTGACCGCCTTCCGCGCCTCGATCGGCGTGGCCGGCGACCCCAACCGCGACCCACGCGTCGCGATCGCCAACGCATCAGGTTGATCGGCCCGGCGAGCGCCGCAGCAGGCCGTACTTGACGATGCACACCACGGCTCGCACGCCGTCACGCCAGCCGATCTTCTTGCCCTCCTCGTAGGTGCGCCCGTCGTAGGAGATGCCCACCTCGTAGAAGCGGGCCCCGCTCTGGGCCAGCTTGGCCGTGATCTCCGGCTCGAAGCCGAAGCGGTCCTCCTCGATGGTGACGCCCTGGATCAGCTCCCGCCGGAAGACCTTGTAGCAGGTCTCCATGTCCGTGAGGTTCAGGTTGGTCGCCATGTTCGAGGCGAGGGTCAGGAGCTTGTTCCCGACCGAGTGCCAGAAGTAGAGGACCCGGTGCGACTCGCCGCCGGCGAAGCGCGACCCGTAGACCACGTCGGCGCTGCCGTCGAGGAGCGGCCCCAGCAGCTTGCCGAACTCCGCCGGGTCGTACTCGAGGTCGGCGTCCTGCACGACGACGAACTCGGCGGTGGCGTGGGCGAAGCCGGTCCGCAGCGCCGCGCCCTTGCCCTGGTTCACGCCGTGGCGCAGCACCGTGATCCGGGGGTCGTCGAGCCCGGCGAGGATCTCGGCCGTCCCGTCGGTGGAGCAGTCGTCGATGACCACCAGCTGGGCGAGCCACGGTGAGGCGAGCACGGCGTCGACGGCGGTGCGCACCGTGGCCTGCTCGTTGTAGGCCGGCATCACGACGGTGAGGCAGGGGCGGGGTTCGTGGAGGGAGGTGATCACCGGAACAGGTCCTCGGTCGGGTGGCGGACGATCTCCGCGACGCTGCCGTCGCCGAGCCAGGTGGGGTCGACGCCGCGGCACAGGGCGACGGGCACGCCCGACGCCTTGCCGCAGACGAGGTCGGCCGCGGCGGCGAGCTCGTCGACGATGCAGACCTCGGTGACCTGCAGCTCCCGGCCGAGCGAATCGGTGGTCCCGCGCAGGTCGGCGATGGGCCGGATGCCGGCGCACCCGATGGCCACGTCGGTGAGCCCCCGTCGCCACGGTCGGCCGAAGGTGTCGGACACGATGACGGCGACGTCGAGGCCCCGGCGGTGCCGTATGGCGTCGCGGATGCGCCGGGCCGACCGATCGGAGTCGACGGGCAGCAGCGCGGCGTGCCCGGCCTCGATGTTCGACAGGTCGACGCCGGCGTTGGCGCACACGAACCCGTGCGAGGTCTCGGCGATGATCAGATCGCCCCGGCGCCGCAGGATCCGCACCGCCTCGCGCTCGACGATCGCCCTGTGGCCCCGGGGGTCGTCCGCGTCGATCGCCTCGATGCGGTCCTCGGCCTTGGAGACGATCTTCTGGGTGACCACGAGGACGTCGCCGTCGCGCAGCGATGTCGCCGGATCGGCGTCGCAGGCATCGGCGATGATGCCGCCCAGGTCGTCCCGCGCCCGGATCTCGCCGATCCCGTGCACCGGCAGGATCCGCAGCTCGCCGGGAGCCGGCGGCGCCGAGGCGGTCATCGGGTGCGGTCCGCCGCCGCGTCGATCGTCGTGCGGGCGAGGGCGGCGGCCCGGTCGATGTCGCCCATGACGGCGTCGGTGACCACGCAGGTCATGCCTTCGGCCTCGACCTCGGCGGCGCGGTGGGCATCCGCTCGGTCGATCACGAGGACCGCGGCGACCTCGGCGTGCAGGCGGGCGACGCCCAGGACGCTCGGCTCGTGCCCGAGCTCGGCGAGCATGCGGTCGGCCGGCCCCTTGAGCGCGGCGCCGGCGACGATGGGGGAGACGGCGGCCACCCGCCGCCGGTGCCGGACCAGGGCGTCGCGGACCCCGGGCACCGCCAGGAGCGGGGCGATCGAGACGATCGGGTTCGACGGGGCGAGGACGATCGCGTCGGCGTCGTCGAGCGCCTCGAGGACCCCGGGCGCGGGGCGGGCGGCGTCGGCGCCCTCGAAGCGCACGCCGGTGATGGGCACGGCGTGGCGACGGCCGACGAAGTACTCCTGGAAGCCCAGCTCGCCGTGGGCGGTCCCCACGACGGTCCGGACCGGGTCGTCGCTGACCGGCACGACGGTGCAGGACAGCTCCCACGCCCGGGCCAGCTGGTCGGTCACCTGCGACAGGGTCGCCCCGTCACGCAGGCGCTGCGTTCGCACGACGTGGGTCGCCAGGTCCTTGTCGCCCAGGTTGAACCACGACGGGTTCCCGTAGCGCTCGAGCAGCGTCATGGCGTGCCACGTCTCGTCGCGCAGGCCCCACCCCCGGTCGGGGTCGATCGCCCCGGCCAGGGTGTAGACGACCGTGTCGACGTCGGGGCTGATGTGCAGTCCGTGCAGCTCGAAGTCGTCGGCGACGTTGACGATGGCGGTGACGCCGGCCGGGTCGACGACCCGCAGCAGGCCCCGCAGGAAGCGCGCCGCACCGACCCCGCCGCAGAGGACCGCGACGTTTGGGACGTGGCCGGACGGGTCCCGTCCTCGCGTGGTTCGGTCTGGCGGCTGCGCCGCCGTAGGGCCCGTGCTCATGGGTCGCTTCGCCTGAGGGCTCGGCTCCTAGTGCGAGATCCCCTTGAGCTCGCCCTTCAGGAGCGCGATGTCGGCGTCGACCATCATCGCCACCAGCTCGGGGAACGAGGTCCTGGGCTTCCAGCCCAGCTTCTCGCGCGCCTTCGTGCAGTCGCCGATGAGCAGGTCGACCTCGGCCGGGCGGTAGAAGCGCTCGTCGATGACGACGTGGTCCTCGTAGTCCTTGCCCACGTGCTCGAAGGCCAGCTGCACCAGCTCGCGCACCTCGTGGGTCTCGCCCGTGGAGACGACGTAGTCGTCGGGCTCGTCCTGCTGGAGCATCATCCACATCGCCTCGACGTAGTCGCCGGCGAAGCCCCAGTCGCGGCGGGCGTCGAGGTTGCCGAGCCGCAGCTCGTCCTGCATCCCGAGGGCGATCTTGGCGACGTTGTAGGAGACCTTGCGGGGCAGGAACTCGTGCCCCCGACGTGGCGACTCGTGGTTGAACAGGATCCCGGAGGACGCGTGCAGGCCGTAGGACTCGCGGTAGTTGATCGTGATCCAGTGCCCGTAGACCTTGGCCACGCCGTAGGGCGAGCGGGGGTACAGCGGGGTCCGCTCGGTCTGGGGGACCTCCTGGACCTTGCCGAACATCTCGGAGGAGGACGCCTGGTAGAAGCGGATGCTGGGGTCCACGACGCGGATCGCGTCGAGCACCCGGGTGACGCCGAGACCGGTGATCTCGCCGGTGAGCACCGGCTGGTCGAAGCTGGTGGGCACGAAGGACTGCGCCGCCAGGTTGTACACCTCGGCCGGCTGGTGGTCCTCGAGCAGCTTGATCATCGAGTACTGGTCGAGCAGGTCGCCGAAGACGATCTCGATGTCGTCCTGGAGGTGGGCGATGCGCTCGAAGGTGACGGTGCTCGACCGGCGGGCGACGCCGATGACGTCGTAGCCCTTCTCGAGGAGGAGCTCGGCCAGGTACGAGCCGTCCTGGCCGGTGATCCCGGTGATGAGGGCCTTCGGGTTGGTGCTCATGCGGTGCTCCGTGGGGTGCTTCGGGGGCCGGCGTGGGACGCGACGTCGGCGCGGGCGCGTGCCCGGCACTCCTCGAGCAGGTCGGCCAGCGTCTGCTCGATGGAGTGCGACGGCGTCCAGCCGGTCGCCTCGTGGATCTTGGTGTTCGACCCCCGCAGGACCGGGATGTCGACGGGTCGGTGGCGCTCGGGGTCGGGGACGAGCTCCATGGGGGCGGTGGCCATGCCGACGAGCGCGTCGGCGAGGTCCTGGATGGCGATGTCGCGGCCGGAGCACACGCAGTACACGTCGCCGGGCTCGCCCTCGGCCATCAGGAGCCGGTAGGCCCGGGCCACGTCGCGCACGTCGGTGAAGTCGCGCCGTGGCGCCAGGTTCCCGATCGGGATGGCCGTCTCGCCGCTGAGCTCGTTGCGGGCGATGGCGGTGGCCAGTGCAGGGGCGACGAAGCCGGGGGACTGGCCGGGACCCACGTGGTTGAACGCCCGCACCCGGATGGTCTCGAGGCCGTGCCCGAGCCAGGCCTGGCGGGCGAGCTGCTCGGCGGCGAGCTTCGACGCCGCGTAGGGGCTCACCGGGCGGAGCGGCGAGGCCTCGTCGAGGGGGAGCTCGTCCTCGGCGACCGTGCCGTAGACCTCGGCGCTGGACACCAGCAGCACGCGGCGCACGTCGAGCGTGCGCGCCGCTTCGAGGAGGTGGAGCACGGCGGTGGCGTTCGCCTCCCAGGTGCCGACCGGGTCGCGCCAGGACTGGGCGACGTTGGCAGCGCCGGCGAGGTGGTAGACGACCTCGGGCCGGTGGGCCGCCAGCAGGCGGTGGGCGACCTTGGGATCGGTGAGATCGCCGTCGTCGCGGTCGAGCCCGATGACCTCGTCGCCGGACTCCCGCAGGTGCGCGCACAGGTGCGTGCCGGCGAAGCCGAGCGATCCGGTGACCAGGGCGCGCATCCGGGCGATCCTACGCGGGGTGCCGGGCCGGGCCGGAACCTGCGGCCGCCGCCCGGTAGACCCCGACGACCCCGTCGACGCAGGCATCCCAGGAGTGGGCGGCGCCGCGGGCGCGCCCCCGCTCGACCGCCCCGGCCCGCCAGGCGTCGTCGGTCCACGCCCGGGAGATCGCCTCGGCGAGGGCGTCGACGTCGCCCACCGGGACGATGGCGGCGGCGTCACCGGCGACCTCGCGCACGGCCGCGACGTCGGTGGTGACCACCGGGACGCCGGCGGCCATCGCCTCCAGCACCGGGATGCCGAAGCCTTCGTACACGGACGGGTAGGCGAACACCCGGGCCCCGGCATAGAGGTGGCCGAGCTGGTCGTGGGCGACGTGGCCGAGGCGGCGGACCCGCGCCGGGTGGGCCATCGACGCGAGCGCGGCCTCCAGCCGCTCGACCTGCCACCCGTCGCCGCCGGCGTGGACCAGGACGAGGTCGGGGACCTGGCTCGCCAGCCGGTCGATGGCGGCGACCAGTGACGGCAGGTCCTTGCGGGGCTCGACCGTGCCGACGGCGAGGACGTAGTGCTCGACGCCGGCCAGGCGCCGTCCCACGGCCGGGTCGCCCCGCGGGGGGTCGAAGCCGTTGGGCACGGCCACGACGCGCGCGGGGTCGAGGCCGAGCTCGGCCACGACCTCGTCCCGGACGGCGTGGGACGGCGTGTGGATCCATGCGCCCTCGGCGGCGGCTCGCCGCACGAGCGACGGGAAGCGCAGGGTGGCAGCGTGGCACAGCTCGGGGTACCGGACGGTGGTCAGGTCGTGCACGGTGGCGACCCGGGCCGCCCGGGCCGGCGGGACGACGAAGTTCGGGCCGTGGACGACGTCGGGCCGCCCGACGAGGGCGTCGACGCGGGGGTGGGAGGTGCGCTGCCAGGCGGCGTGCAGGGGTCGGGCGGGCAGCGGCGGGGTCCGGGCCCGGACACCGGGCGGGAGCAGGGCCCGCAGGTCGGCCCGGCCCGAGACGCTGACGGGGAAGGCGGTGACATCGACGTCAGCGCGCTCGCCCAGCCCCCGCAGGAGCGCGTGGGTGAACACGCCCACGCCGGTCCGGGCGCCGAGCAGCGGGGTGGCGTCGACGGCGACGCGCAGCGGGGGGTCGGCGCCGGGCACGGCCGGCGAGCCTACGGGCGCGACGAGGCCCGGACCCTGAGGGCCCGGGCCTCGTTGGCAGCGTCAGGGGCCGCCGGTCGGGGGGGGACCGGTCGGGGCCTGCGCCGCTCCCGCTCGACCAGCCGGGGGAAGCAGGTCGAGCGGCGGGGGGTCAGCCCTTGTCGACCAGCACGCGGAGCTGCTGGCGGGCGTCCTTGGCGACGCTGCGGGCCTGGGACATGACCAGGCGGGCCTGGGCGGGCAGCTTCTCCTCGACGTCGTCGAGGACCTCGTCGATGCGGTGCTCGACGGCCTCGAGGCGCTCCTCGACGGTCTTGACGCTGTCGGCGACGTTGCGCTGCGCGCCCCCGAGGCCCTCCTCGAGCTGCTTGCGCAGCTCGAGGCGCTGGACCTGGGCCTTCTGGAAGGCGATGACGCCGAGGCCCACTGTCACGTAGAAGCTGTCGCGGACGGCCTTCTGGATGTCGTCGATCTTGATGTCGGCCATGGTGGTGCACCTTCTCTGCGGCGGATCGTGCTCTCTGCTTGAAAGACTAAGCAACTTTGGGAGAGATCACAAGCACCTGTGCCACAAGTCGCAATGTTACGGAATGTCATGACGGGTGGGGTGCCCCTTGTACCCTGCCCCGATCGTGGAGACGCCCGAGCAGAGCCGCCCGGCGGCGCCCGCGGTCGTCGCCGTCGTGGTCACCCGGGATCCCGGGCCGTGGCTCGACGAGACCGTGCAGGCCCTCGCTGCCCAGGACTACTCCAACCTCGCGGTCCTCTACATCGACGCGGCCAGCGGCACCGATCCGACGCCCCGCATCGCCGCCGCCCTCCCGGAGGCCTACGTCCGCCGCCTCGACGAGGACCGCGGGTTCGGCGCCTCGGCGAACCACGTGCGCGAGATCGTCGACGGGGCGGCGTTCTACTGCTTCCTCCACGACGACGCCGCGCCGATGCCCTCGGCCATCCGGACGATGGTCAACGAAGCGGTCCGCTCGAACGCCGGGATCGTCGGCTGCAAGCTCGTCCGGCTCGACGACCACCGGCGCATCCTCCAGGTGGGGGAGTCGGTCGACAAGACCGGCGAGCGCTCGACGGCGGTCGAGCCGGGCGAGCTCGACCAGGAGCAGCACGACGCCGTGCGCGACGTCTTCGTCGTCCCCGGCGCCTGCACCCTCGTCCGAGCCGACCTGTTCGACGCCATCGGTGGCTTCGACGAGGGCATCGATCTGCTCAACGACGACCTGAGCCTGTGCTGGCGGGCGCACGTCGCCGGCGCCCGCGTGGTGGTCGCGCCCGATGCGGTGGTCGGCCACGCCGAGGCGCTCGGCGAGCGCTCCGACACGTCCCTACGCCGGCAGCGGCTCGTGCGGCACCGGCTGCGCACGATGCTCGGCTGCTACTCGCGGTGGCACCTCGTGCGCGTCGTCCCGCAGGCCGCCCTGGTGGCGGTGCTCGAGATCGTGTACTCCGTGCTCGTCGGACGGCGCGACCAGGCTCGCGACATCATCGCCGCCTGGAGCTGGAACTGGCGCCGGCGGGGCGAGATCCGAGCCCTCCGCACCCAGGTCCACGAGTTCCGCAAGGTTCCCGACTACGAGATCCGGCGCTTCCAGGTCCGCGGGTTCTCCCGCTTCAACGCGTTCCTGCGGGGGACCAGCCGCGGCGGGAGCCGATCCGATCGGGCCCAGGACTCGTGGCGGGCCCTCACCGACGGCGTGCGCACCGGCGAGCTGCGGTGGCCGCTCGCCGCCTGGGTGGTCACCCTGCTCATCGTGGCGTTCGGCAGCCGCCACCTGCTGCTCGACCCCGTCCCCGCCGTCGGCGGCTTCCTGCCCTTCGACCAGGGGCCCGGCCGCCTGCTCGACGCCTTCCTCTCGGGCTGGCGCACCACCGGCCTCGGTTCCTCGGCGCCGGCGCCGACCGCCTTCGGCCTCCTGGCCGCGCTCGGCACGGTGTTCCTGGGCGCCATGGGGCTGCTGCGCCAGGTGCTCTTCCTCGGCCCGCTGCTGGCGGGGCTCGTCGGCGCGCACCGACTCCTGCGGCCCACCGGATCCCCCCGCGCGCAGGCCGCCGCCCTCGTGGTCTACGGCGCCCTCCCGCTCGCCTACGACTCGATCGCCGAGGGTCGCTGGGGGTCCCTGGTCGTGTACGGCGCCATGCCCTGGGTGCTCGGCCAGCTCGGCCGGGCGGCGGGGTGGTCTCCCTTCGGTGACGTCGGTGGCGCCGCCGGACCCACCGTGCACCCGCACCGCACGGTGCCCCGCATCGCCACCCTCGGCCTGCTCCTCGCCCTCGTGGCGGCCGTCGAGCCCGCCGTGCTCCCGGTCGTGCTCGTCGTGCTCGGCGGGCTCACGCTCGGGTCACTGCTCGCCGGTTCCGTCCACGGCGTCGGGCGGCTGCTGCTCTGCGGCGTGGGGGGCGTCGCCGCGGCCGTGGTGCTGCACCTGCCGTGGGCGCTCGACTTCCTGCTCCCGGGCTCGACGTGGACCCAGGTCGTGGGCCACGCCGGCTCTGCCGAGACGCCGACGCTCGGCACCCTGCTGCGCTTCGACCTCGGCCCGGTCGGTGGCAGCGCGCTGGCCTTCGGCTTCCCCCTGGCTGGCGCCCTCCCGCTGCTCATCGGCCGCGGCTGGCGCTTCGAGTGGGCCGTGCGGGCCTGGACGCTCGCGTTCACGCTCATGGCGCTCACCTGGGCGGCCGACGGCGACCGGCTCCCGTTGGCGCTGCCGCCGGCCGAGACCATGCTCGCCCCGGCCGCCGCCGGCCTCGCCCTCGCCCTCGGCCTCGGCGTGGTCGCCTTCGAGCAGGACCTGCGGGCCTACCACTTCGGCTGGCGCCAGATCGCCGCGATCCTCGCCGGCGTCGCCCTGCTGGTGGGCGCGCTCCCCACGCTCCTCGACGCCGGGAACGGCCGGTGGTACCTCCCGGCCGGCGACCTCGCCACCACCTTCGGCTTCCTCGACGAGGACGAGCCCGGGTTCCGGGTGCTCTGGGTCGGCCACCCCGACGTGCTTCCCCTGCCCGGCCACGCCCTCGACCTCGCCGGGGGCGACGCCACCGACGAGCACGTGGTGTTCGCCACGAGCACCGAGGGCCTGCCCTCGATCACCGACGGCTGGCCCGCCTCGCCGGAGGGGTCGACGCAGCTGATCGCCGATGCCCTGCGCCTTGCGGCCGACGGGCAGACGAGCCGGCTCGGCCGCCTCCTCGCCCCCATGGCGATCCGCTACGTCGTCGTACCCGACGCCGCCGCCCCCCGCCCCCTCGGCGGGGTCCGCCAGCCGGCACCGGCGACGGTGGTCGACACGCTCGCCGACCAGCTGGACCTGGCCGCCCTGCCGGTGAACCCGGCCTTCACCGTGTACCGGAACGACGCCGCGCTCCCGACGCCGGCGCTGGTGCCGCCCACCGCCGGCGACGGGATGGCCTTCGACGTCGGCGCCGACGATCTCGACGGTGTGGAGCCGATCCTGCCGGATCGAGACGGGCCGACGCGATGGACCGGACCGGTCCCGGCCGGTGGCCGCGTCCTGCACGCCGCCAGCGCCGACGACGGGTGGCAGCTGCGGGTCGGGGACGAGGCGGCGACGCGCACGAAGCTGTTCGGCTGGGCCCAGGGCTTCGAGCCGCAGACGAGCGGAGCCGGCGTGCTGCGCTACGACACCGACCCCCTCCGCTACGTCGTGCTCGCCGTGCAGCTCGTGCTGTGGCTGCTGGCCCTGCGCTGGGCGGTCCGGGTCCGCCGGCGCGGCGACGTCGTGCCGACCCTGCCGCCGTTCCCCGCCGAGCGCGCCGCGCCGGACGTGCCCGAGGAGGTCCGGACGTGAGGAACCGCCTGCCGGTGCTGGTCGTCCTGCTCGCCGTCGTGGTGGGCGGTGCGGTCCTCGACCGCGACGACGACCGGACCCCGGACGCCGCCGCGGCGCCCGAGATCGCCACCACGGCGTTCCCGATGACCCCTGCCGACAGCGCGGTGACGTCGAGCTGGTTCTGCGCCGGCGGCACCGCCGACGAGGAGGGCTTCGCCGACCACGTCGTCACCATGCTCAACACGACCGGTGAACCGCTCGGCGTGGAGCTCACCGTGTTCCCCGGGATCGTGGCCCCGCCGGTCGTCGACCCCGACGCCGAGGAGCTCGACCCCGAGGAGGACGGTGCCGAGGAGGACGGTGCCGAGGCGCCGGCCGAGGTGGCGGACGTCCCCGACGAGCCCATCGCCGACCGCTTGCAGATCGGTCCCCGCAGCCGGGTCCGCATCGCGCTGTCCGACATCGTCACCGCGCCGGTGGCGTCGGCGCTCGTGGAGTCGGCCGGTGCCGGCCTGGTGGTCGAGCACGAGGTGTCCAGCATCCACGGCATCGACGCGAAGCCGTGCGCCACCGCCGCCAGCGACGTATGGCACTTCGCGTGGGGCACGACCGCTCGCGAGGCTCGTCAGCTGCTGGTGCTCTTCAACCCGTTCCCCGACGACGCCATCGTCGAGGGCGTGTTCTCCACCGAGGACACGGTGCGCGAGCCCGGCCGGTTCGCCGGCGGGCTCGTCGTGCCGGCCCGCAGCACGGTGGGCATCGACCTCGGCGACGACGTCACCCGTCGCGACGAGGTCGCGGCCACGCTGCGGACCCGGGCCGGTCGCATCGTCGTCGATCGCATCGTGCGCGTCGACGAGGAGGGCGGCGAGCGCGGGCTGACCGTGCAGCTGGGCGTCCCGGAGCCCCAGCTGGCCTGGGTGTACCCGGACGGCCTGGTGTCGGAGACGGTCTCGCAGACCTTCGTCGTCTACAACCCCACCGACGAGCTCGCCGAGGCCGACATCGCCTTCATCCTCGACCGGGCCCAGGAGCTGGGCGTCCCCGAACCGGTGGAGCTCAGCATCCCCCCGGGCGACCACGTCACCGTCGACATGGGCGAGGACGGACGCCTGCCGGCCGGCGTGCCGCACTCGGCCGTCGTGCGCTCCGCGAACGGGGTGCCCATCGTCGCCGAGCGCGTCGTGGGCTCCCGGGACCGGGTCCGGCGGGGCCTGACCGTGAGCACGGGCTCGCCGGTGGAGGCCACGGAGTGGACCTTCGCCGCCGGCACCACCGAGCCGCCGGCCGCCCAGTCGCTCACCATGGTCAACCTCGACCCCCAGGTCATCACCGAGGTCGACGTGTTCGCCCTCGTGGGCGGTCGCGAGGTTCCGGTGTCCGAGCTCCAGGACCTCGTCATCGAGGCCGGCGAGCGCCGCAACGTCGACCTCACGGCGCGCATCCCGAACCGGCCCGACCTGGCCATCGTCGTGCGGGCGAGCGAGCCGATCGTGGTCGAGCGCGTCCTGGCCCAGACCGGCAGCGAGCAGCGAGGCATCTCGCTGGCTGTGGGCATCCCCGCGCCCGAAGGCCGCCGGGCCCCGGTCGACCCGGTCGAGTCCGGGGCGTCGCCGGCCGCCGACGACCTGGACGACCTGCCCACGGAGGGGGACGACGGGGACGTGCCCTCGCCGCCCGAGGACGTCGAGCTGCCCGAGCCCGACGAGACGATCGTGATCGACGATCCCGACGCCGAAGCCACGGTGCCCGACGAAGACGACGGCGACGGGGGCGGAGGCGGCGGCGCCGACGCGGGGGACGGGAGCGGCTGATGGAGCGCCTGCTCGTGGTCGCGGTGGTCGCCGTCGTGGCCGTGGTGGTCGCCGTCGTCATCCAGCGGCGCCAGCCGGCCGCACCCGTGCGCACCGGGTACAACGTGCCGGCCCAGCTGCACCGGCCCGACTTCGACCGCCCGGATGCCGAGTGGCTCGTCGCGGTGTTCACGTCGGCGACGTGCTCGACCTGCGCCGGCGTCTGGGAGAAGGCGAAGGCGCTCGACAGCGATGCCGTGGCCACCCAGGAGGTCGAGGTCTCGGCCCGCCGCGACCTGCACGACCGCTACGGGATCGACGGGGTGCCGACCACCGTGGTCGCCGACCGCGAGGGCGTCGTCCGGGCCAGCTTCCTCGGCCCGACCACGGCCACCGACCTGTGGGCGGCACTCGCGGAGCTGCGCGACCCCGGCTGATGCCCGATCTCAGCCGGTGATGGACTGGGGCTCGGGCACGTCGCCTGCGGTGCCCCGCCCGAGCTCGACCAGCCGCCTGACCTCGGCGCCGTCGATCGTCTCGTGCTCGAGCAGCGCCCGGGCCACGAGGTCGAGGCCGTTGCGGTGCTCGTTGAGGGTGTCGCGGCAGCGCTGCTCCTGCAGGCGCAGGATGCGCTCGACCTCCTCGTCGATCACCCGGGCGGTGTCGTCGGAGTACTCCTTGGCGCTCATCATCGCCTCGCCGAGGAAGACCTGGTTGCCGCTGCTCCAGGCCTGCGGCCCGACGCGCTCGGACATGCCCCACTCGCGCACCATCTTCGTGGCCAGGTCGGTGGAGCCGGTGAGGTCGTTGTTGGCTCCGGTGGAGTAGACGCCGTACACGAGCTCCTCGGCGATGCGGCCGCCCATGCGGACCACGAGGGAGTCCTCGATGTAGTCCTGGCGGTAGATGTGGCGCTCCTCGGGCAGCTGCTGGGTGACCCCGAGCGCCATGCCGGTGGGCAGGATCGTCACCTTGTGCACGGGGTCGGCGTGGGGGAGCACCGCCGCGCAGACGGCGTGGCCGGCCTCGTGGTAGGCGATGACCTCCTTCTCCTGGTCGGAGAGCGCCATCGACTCGCGCCGCTGGCCCATGAGGACGCGGTCGCGGGCCATCTCGAAGTGCCGCTGGTAGATGGCGTCGTCGCCGCCGCGCACGGCGTAGAGGGCCGCCTCGTTCACCAGGTTGGCCAGGTCGGCGCCGCTCATGCCCGGGGTGCCCTTGGAGATGGTGTGGAGGTCGATGTCGGGGCCGAGGCGCTTCGACTTGCAGTGCACCTTCAGGATCGCCAGCCGCTCCTCGTGCTCGGGCAGCGGGACCACGACCTGGCGGTCGAAGCGACCCGGCCGCAGCAGGGCGGGGTCGAGGATGTCGGGCCGGTTGGTGGCGGCGAGCATCACGATGCCCTCGGTGGCCTCGAACCCGTCCATCTCCGAGAGCATCTGGTTGAGCGTCTGCTCCCGCTCGTCGTGGCCGCCGCCCAGACCGGCCCCGCGCTTGCGGCCGATGGAGTCGATCTCGTCCACGAAGATGATCGCCTTGCCCAGCTTCTTCGCGGTCTGGAACAGGTCGCGGACGCGGCTGGCACCGACGCCCACGAACATCTCCATGAAGTCGGAGCCGGTGACGGACAGGAACGGCACGCCGGCCTCGCCGGCCACCGCCCGGGCGATGAGGGTCTTGCCCGTGCCGGGCGGACCGACGAGCAGCACGCCCTTGGGGATGCGGGCGCCGATCTCGGCGAACTTCTCGGGGTGGCGCAGGAAGTCCACAACCTCGGTGATCTCCTGCTTGACGCCCTCGTAGCCGGCGACGTCGTCGAAGGTGGTGCCGGGTCGCTCGGTGTCGTAGGTCTTCGCCTTGGAGCGGCCGATGTTCATCACGCCGCTCATCTGGCCCTGGGCCCGGCGCTGCATCCAGATGAAGAAGCCGATGAACAGGCCGAACACGATGACGTAGGGGAGGATGGCCGCGAGCAGGCTGGGCGAGGGCGTGGTGTAGCTCACCTCGACGCCCTGTTCGCGCAGGACGCGCAGGTCCTCCTCCGGGATGCCGCCGTCGACCGGACCGGTGGTGCTGAACACGGTGCCGTCGTCCAGCTCGCCGTCGATGTCGCCGTCGGTGTTGTCGATCCGGATCTCCTGGACCCGGCCCTCGACCACGGCGTCGCGGAACTGGCTGTACGTGAGGGCCTCGCGGGGCTCGCCCGGGAAGAAGCCGGCGAGGACGAAGCCGAGCAGGAGCACGCCGAGCAGCACCCACAAGGACCAGCGGGGCATCCCGCGGAGGGCGGTGCCGCGACCCGACGGTCCACCCTTGGCTTCGCGCCCGGGCGGCGGAGGCGGCGGCGGAGGCGACTGCGGCTGCATGGGAGCAGGATACGGCCGCGCGCCCCTGGTCCGGCGTGCAGCCCGGGCCGCGCCCGGCCGCCCGATGTCCGCCATCGGGCGGGACCCCACCGGTAGCGTGGCCGCCGTGAGTGCCAGCTGCTCCCGACCCGCGTGCGCCCGCCCGCCTGCGGCGACGCTCACGTACGACTACGCCTCCAGCACGGCCACGGTCGACCACCTCGCACCGCCCCACCCGATGCAGTACGACCTGTGCACCGAGCACACCGAGCGGCTGTCGGTGCCCAACGGCTGGACGCTGGTCGACCGCCGCATCGGCAACGTCGTGGACCTGCACGGTCGCATCGCGTCCTGACATCCCCGGCTGGCGGGGGGTGGCTTCGGCTGCCCGATCGCCGTCGATAGCCTCGCCGGATGACCGCCACCGAACCCGGTGCGCCGCCGGCGGGGGAGCCGCCGGACGACCTGCGGCCGCGCTGGGGGGCCCCGGACCTGGTGGTGGCGTTCCTCGTGGCCCAGTTCGCCTCCGCGCTCGGGTTCGCGCTCTACGCCACGGTGCAGGGCGTCCCCCTCTCGGAGCTCGATCGCGAGGTGCTGACGATCGGCGAGATCGCCCTGCTGCAGGCGCCGCTGTGGCTCGGCCTGCTGGGCGTGCCGCTGCTCGCCACCCGGCTGCGGGGCAACGGCGCGCGTCGCGACCTCGGGCTGTGGACGACCTGGCGGGACGCCCCGCGTGGCCTGGCCATCGGCGTGGCGTGCCAGCTCGTCCTCGTGCCGGTCGTGACGATCCCGGTCTTCCTGCTCACCGACGCCGACCAGGCCGACCTCGAGGAGCCCGCTCGCGAGCTCACCGACAAGGCCCAGGGGGCGGGCGTGCTGCTGCTCGCCCTCGTCGTCGTGGTGATGGCACCGATCGCCGAGGAGGTGTTCTTCCGGGGGATGCTCCAGCGCACGCTCGCCCGGTCCCTGCCGATCTGGCCGGCGATGGTCATCACGTCCGTGCTGTTCGGCATCAGCCACTTCCAGGCCCTGCAGCTCCCCGCCCTCGCCGCGTTCGGCCTGGTGCTGTCGGTGCTCGCCCACCGCAGCGGTCGCCTGGGCCTGTCCATCTGGGCCCACGTCGGGTTCAACGCCACCACGGTGGTGGCCCTCCTGCTCGCCCGATGAGCACCGGCCGGCGGGCGCTCGACGCCCTGGTCGTCACCGGGTGCGCCCTGTTCGTCTTCTGGCAGCTCCACCCGCAGCTGCTGCTCGCCGAGACGACGCCGGCCGGCGGTGACATGGGCGCCCACGTGTGGGCGTTCGCGTACCTGCGCGACCACCTGCTGCCCGACCTGCGCCTCGCCGGCTGGTCGCCCGACTGGTACGCCGGCTTCCCCGTCTTCCAGTTCTACATGGTGGTCCCGTTCCTCGGGATGGTGGCCCTGAACGCCGGGGTCGGTGGTGCCCTGGCCGTGCTGCCGGCGGCGGCCTCGGCGCTGCTCGCCGCCCGGGCCGCCGGGTCCTGGGTCCGCGATCGCACGCTGCTGCTCGTCGTCGCCGTCGTCTCCCTCCTGCTCGTCGCCGTCGGGGCGCTGTTCGGGTACGGGCCCACCTTCGACGCCACCCTCATCGGCGTCGGGCTGCTCACCGCCGTGCTCGCCGGCGTGCACGGCCGGCACCCGCACCGCCGGTGGCTGGCCCTGGCCGCCGCCGCCGTCGTGGTCCTCGGCGTCGCCGTGCCCTACGGGCCCGCCTTCAAGCTGGTGTCGGTCGCCGGGGTCGTCGCCATGCCCGTGTCGGCGTACGCCTTCGGCCGCCTGGCCCGCCTGCCCCACCCGGCGCCGGCGCTGCTGGCGGTCACCACGCTGGCGTTCCTGTTCGACGCCTCGTTCACGATCTACGGCGGCAACATCGCCTCGACGATGGCCGGGGAGTTCGCCTTCTCGATCAGCCTGGCGATCGCCATCGTGTACCTGGGCGTGCTCGTCCACGGCCTGCGCACCGGCACCCACCGGGCGACGGCGGCGGTGCTGCTCGCCGCCGTCGGGCTGTGCCACCTCATCCCGGCGTTCTTCGCCCTCGGCCTCACCGCCGTGCTGCTCGTCGTCCACGTCCTGGCCGAGCCCACGAGGGACGGGCACGGTGCGAGGCGGGCGGTGCTGGCCGGCGCGCTCGCCGCCCTCGCGGTCCTCCTCGCCGGTGTGGTCGCGCTCGTCGCCGACCTCGCCACCCCCGGCCCGGTCGTCGCCGTCACCGTCGCGGCCCTCGCCGTCGTCGCCCTGCTCCTCGGGACCCGGGTGGGCACCGATCCGGAGGCGCCGGCCGGACCCGGGCCGGTCGGCGCCCGGCGCACCGCCTGGGTCCTGGCGATGGGCGCCGTGGCCGCCCTGCTCGCCGCCTGGTGGGTGCTGCCCTTCGCCGCGCGGAGCACCTACGTGAACGACATGGGCTGGGAGAAGATCGCGGTGCACCGGGAGGGCACGCGCCTGTGGACCTGGTTCAGCGAGCAGGTGTGGCCCGAGCTCGTCCCCGCCGACCTGCGGCTGTGGGCCGCGCTCGCCCTGGTCGGGGCGGTGCTGTCGGTGGCGTTCCGCAGCCGCATCGGCACCGCGCTCGTCATCGCCGGCATCGGCCTCGCGCTGGCGTTCGTGTTCCTGCCCCAGTGGCGATTGTGGAACGCCCGCCTGCTGCCGTTCTGGTACCTCGTCGTGTACTGGCTCGCCGCCATCGGCCTCGCCGAGATCGCCCGGGCGCTCGGGCAGGTCCTGTCGCCCGATCCCCGCACCCCGAAGCGGGCCCCGACGCTCCTCGCCGCGCCGCTCGTGCTGCTGCTCCTCGGGGGCTTCCTGGCCGGCCAGCTCCGGAACAGCCCCGGCGGCGGCACCAACCCCGACGGCTCCTACCGCCTGCTGCGCTCGGTCGGCATCCCCGGGCTGGTCTCGGTCGACGTGCCCGAGCTCCTGGCCGTCGACGTCTCCGGCCGCAACTTCGTCACCGACTGGGCCCGGTGGAACTACAGCGGCTACGAGCGCAAGGACGCGTACCCCGAGTACCGGGGGATCGTCGACACCATGGCCCGCCTCGGCGAGGAGAACGGCTGCGGGCGCTCGCTGTGGGAGTACGCCCCCGACCTCAACGACTACGGCACGCCGATGGCGCTCATGCTCCTGCCGCACTGGACCGAGGGCTGCATCGGATCGATGGAGGGCCTCTACTTCGAGGCCTCCTCGACCACGCCGTTCCACTTCCTCGTCCAGTCCGAGCTCTCGGCCGAGCCGTCCCGGGCCCAGCGGGACATGCCCTACCGGGAGCTCGACGTCGACGCCGGGGTCGACCACCTCCAGCTCCTCGGCGTGCGGTACTACCTCGCCCGCAGCGACGAGGCGATCGCGGCTGCGGACGGGCACCGGGACCTGCGCCCCGTGGCCGCGGACGGCCCGTGGCGGGTCTACGAGGTCGCCGACTCCGAGCTCGTGGAGCCGCTCGCGCACGAGCCGGTGGTCACCACGGCCGACGAGTCCCAGGCCGAGTGGCTCGGGTGCAAGGAGGGCGAGGAGCCCTGTCCCGGCGTGGCGCTGGCGTGGTTCCAGGACGCCGAGCGCTGGGACGTCGCCCTCACCGCCGACGGTCCCGACAGCTGGGCCCGCGTGGCCCCCGGCGAGGAGCCTCCCCGGCGGCCCGTCGAGCCCGTGGACGTGTCCGACATCGAAGAGGGCGACGGATCCCTCTCCTTCCGGGTCGACCGGCCGGGCAGCCCGGTGCTGGTCAAGGCGTCCTACTTCCCCAACTGGCGGGCCGAGGGCGCCGAGGGCCCGTACCGCGCCGCGCCGAACCTGATGGTCGTCGTGCCCACCGACACCGAGGTCACGCTGCGCTACGGGCGCACGCCGATCGACCTGGCCGCCGTCGCGCTCAGCCTCCTCGGCATCGGGGGCGCGGTGGCGCTGGCCCGGCGGCCCCGCATCGGCGTCCGCCCGCTGCGCGACGCGACCGGCACCGCCACCGAGGACTGACGCCGGCCGTGGGGGTCCCGGGTTCCCGCCGGCTGCTCGCGTTCGCCGCGGTCTCGGCGGTGCCCACCGCCGTCGACGTCGGCCTGCTGGTCGCGCTGCGGGAGGGCCTCGGCTGGCCGCTCGTCCTCGCCGCCGCCGCGGCGATCGCCGTGGCCTCGGTCGTCTCCTACGCCCTGCACCGGGTGGCGACGTTCCGCTCGACCCCCTACTTCCGCTGGGTCCGCCAGCCGGGCGCCTTCGCCGGCATCGCCCTGGTGGCCGGCGCCGTCGACATCGCCGTCCTGCGGCTGACCTTCGCCGCCGCCGGCTACACCACGGTCGGGGGGCTGCTCGTCGCCAAGGCGGTCTCGCTCGCCGCGGGTGCGGTGGTCCGCGCCGCCGGGTACCGGTGGGTCCTCGACGAGGCCATCCGCGACGCCCGTGCCGTGCCCTCGGCCCGCCCGCTGGTCGACGGGCGGTGCCGCCTCAGCGTCGTCATCCCCGCGTACCGGGAGGCCGAGCGCATCGGCACGACCGTGCAGCGGATCCACGACGAGCTGGCCGACGTCGCCGCCGGCGGCGGTCTGGAGGTCGTCGTGGTCGACGACGGTTCGGGCGACCGCACGGCCGACGTCGCCCTCGCCGCCGGCGCCGAGCAGGTGGTCGTGCTGCCCCGGAACCGGGGGAAGGGGGCGGCGGTGCGCGCCGGCGTGCTCGCCTCGCAGGGGCGCGTGGTGCTGTTCACCGACGCCGACCTCGCCTACGACCCGCCCCAGCTCCGGGCCGCCCTCGAACGGGTCGAGGAGGGCTGGGACGTGGTCATCGGGAACCGGCGCCACCCGGCGTCGGTGGTCGCCCGCGCCACCGGCCTGCGGGCCTTCGGCAGCCGGGTGGTGAACCGGCTGTCGGCGGCCGTGCTGCTCGCCGCCCCACGCGACACGCAGTGCGGCCTCAAGGCGCTCCGCGGCGACGTGGCGCGCCACCTGTTCCGCTACACCCGCATCGACGGCTTCGCGTTCGACATCGAGCTGCTGCACCTGGTGGAGCGGGCCGAGCTGTCGCTCAGCGAGCTGCCCGTGCGCCTCGACGAGACCGGGGGCACCTCCACCGTGCGCATCGGCCGCGACGTCGTGCAGCTCGCCGTCGACCTCCTGCGGGTCCGCCGCTGGTCGTCGATCGGCGCCTACGACGACGTCGCCGGGCGGTGACGGACGGCCGCCCCGGTCTGCACCGCCCACAGCGAGGCGTAGGCGCCCTCGCGTGCGACGAGGCCGTCGTGCGTCCCTGACTCCACGATCCGGCCGCCGTCGAGCACGTGGATCACGTCGGCGTTGCGGACCGTGGACAGCCGGTGGGCGATGACGAGCGTCGTGCGCCCGGCCGAGATCCGCTCGAGCGACCGCTGGATGGCCGCCTCCGTCTCGTTGTCCACCGCCGAGGTCGCCTCGTCGAGCACGAGGACCGCCGGGTCCTTGAGCACGGCCCGGGCGATCGACAGCCGCTGTCGCTGGCCGCCCGAGAGCTTCTGGCCGCGCTCACCGACCAGGGTGTCGTAGCCCCGGGAGAGGGTCTCGACGAACTCGTGGACCTCGGCGACCTTGGCGGCCTCGACCACCTCGTCGAGCGGGGCGTCGGGGCGGCCGTAGGCGATGTTCTCGCGCACCGTGCCGTGGAAGAGGTAGACGTCCTGGCTCACGAGCCCGGTGAGCCGGCGCAGGTCCCCCAGGTCGAGGTCCCGCAGGTCCCGGCCCTCGAGGAGCACCCGGCCCGAGCTGGGGTCGTAGAAGCGCAGGAGCAGCTTGACGATGGTCGACTTCCCCGACCCGGTCGGACCGACCACCGCGGTGGTCCGGCCCGCCGCCAGGGTGAGCGTCACGCGCTCGAGCGCCGGGGCAGCGCCGGGTTCGTACCGGAAGGTCACGTCCTCGAAGCGGACCTCGCCCTGCCCGGTGCGCAGCGCGAGGTGGTCGGGTCCGCTGATGATGTCGGGCTCGGTGTCGAGGACGTCGAGGATGCGGTTCGTCGACGCCATCGCCCGCTGGTACTGGTCGAAGGTCTCCCCGAGGCGGGTGAGCGGCCACAGCAGCCGCTGCGACAGGAACAGCAGCACGCTGTACTGGCCGACGGTCAGCGAGCCCGAGCCGTCGTCGACGTAGCGGATGGTCTCGAACCCGCCCCACAGCATCGTGCCGGTGAAGCCGACGAGGATCGCCATGCGGATGAGCGGCGTGAACGCCGACGAGAGCGAGATCGCCCGGCGGTTGGCCTCCCGGTAGCGGTCGCTCTCCTCGGCGATGCGGGCCGCCTCCCGGTCCTCCGCCGTGAACGACTTCACGGTGGTGATGCCGAGCAGGTTGTTGGCCAGCTGCCCGTTGAGGAAGCCGGCCTGGTTGCGCACCGCCTCGTAGCGGGGCTCCAGACGCCGTTGGAACCAGAACGACCCGTAGAGGATCACCGGCATGGGCGCGATGGCCAGCAGGGCGACGATCGGGTCGAGGACGAAGAACACCGCGCCCACGGCGACGACCGTGGTCAGTACCTGGATGATCTCGTTCGCGCCGATGTCGAGGAACCGCTCGAGCTGGTTGACGTCGTCGTTCAGGACGGCCATCAGGTCACCCGTGGCCCGGTCCTGGTGCCAGGCGTGCTCCAGGCGCTGCACGTGCCCGTAGGCGTCGCCCCGCAGCTCGTGCTGCAGGTCCTGGGCCAGGTTCCGCCAGGCGACCCGGTGCAGGTACTCGAAGAGCGACTCGAGGGCCCACACCACGAACGTCAGGGCGGCGATGGCGACGATCTGGGCCCGCTGCGTGTCGATCCCGAATCGGCCGAAGGTGGGGTCGCCGTCGTTCGCCACCACGTCGACCGCCAGGCCGATCAGCAGCGGCGGGGCGAGGTCGAGGAGCTTGTTGAGGACCGAGTGCAGCGTCGCCCAGCGCACCCGGCGCCGGTGCGGGCCGGCGTAGCGCCACAGGCGGCGGAGCGGGGCGACGCGCGGTGCGGTGGGCGGAGCGTCCATCGGCAGATTCTGGCCGCCGGCCGCGCTGCCTACGATCGCCGTTCGTGCCCGATGCCGTCTCCGACCTCCTCCGGCGGCTGGGACGCATCCGGTCGTGGGCATCGACCCCGTCGCGCCGCCGCATCGCCTACCTCGTGGCGCTGGCCCTCTTCGTGGGTTCGACGGTCGCCGGCTGGCGGGCGCTGCCCGCCGACCGGGGCGACGTCGACTGGGCGCTCGTGGCGATCACCGCCGTCCTCGTGCTCCCCGGCGCGATCGTCAACGCCGAGGAGTACCGGATCTCGGCCCGGGTGGTCGGCCAGTCGGTGGCCATGCTGGCGGCCCTGCGGGTCTCGGTGATCGGGGCCGCCGTCAACCTCCTGCCGATCCCCGGCTCGGTCATCGTCCGCACGGCGGCCCTCGCCCGTGGCGGGTCGACCACGACGCAGGCCGTGGCGTCGACGCTCGCGGTCGGCCTTGCCTACATCGGCGTGGCCCTGGTCATCGTGGCGGGCGTGCAGATGGGAGCGGTGCCGGCGCAGGCCGGGGTGCTGCTCGTGCTCGGCGTGGGCCTGGTCGCGGCGGCGGCCCTGCTCATCCGGCGGATGGCGCCGGCCCGCACCACGGCTCGCCTCGTGCTCGACCTCGTCGTGGTGGAGGCCCTGTCGGTCGCGGTGAAGGCCGCTCGGCTGCTGCTCACCATCCAGGCGCTCGGCTTCGACGTCGACGTCGCCCAGGCGACGTCGCTCTCCATGGCCACCGTGGCCGGCTCCGCCATCGGGATCTTCCCCGGCGGGCTCGGCATCCGCGAGCTGCTGTCCGGGCTCATCGCTCCCGCCGTGGACCTGCCGGCGGCCGTCGGCCTCGTGGGCACCGCGTTCGAGCGGGTGATCAGCCTCGCGGCGCTGTCGGCGATCGCCGGCGTCGTGCTCGCCGTCACCCGCGAGCGCTTGCCCCTGGCGGGTGGCGGCGGCCAGCCTTCCCGGGTGGCCGACATCGATGCCGTGTTCAAGGCGTACGACATCCGGGGCACCACCCCGGACCAGCTCGACGCCGACCTCTGCCGCTCCATCGGGGTCGCCTTCGCCCGCTACGTGCGCACCCAGCCGCACCCGCACGACCGCGTGCTGGTGGCCCAGGACATGCGCCCGTCGGGCGTGGAGCTCGTCGCCGCGTTCTGCGAGGGGGTGACCAGCCAGGGCATGGACGTGACCCGGCTCGGGCTGGCCTCGACCGACCTGCTGTACTTCGCCTCCGGTCGCTTCGACGCCCCCGGCGTGATGTTCACCGCCAGCCACAACCCGGCGCAGTACAACGGCATCAAGATGACGCTGGCCGGCGCCCGCCCGATCGGGCAGGGCACCGGGCTCGACGAGATCAAGCGCATCGTGGTCGAGGACGACCTGTCGCTCCGGGGCGACCAGGGGTCGATCACCGACGACGACGTGCTCGACGCCTACGCCGACCACGTCCGCAGCTTCGTCGACGTCGACGCGCTGGTGCCCATGAAGGTCGTCGCCGACACGGCCAACGGCATGGGCGGCCTCGTGGTGCCCAAGGTCTTCGAGGGCCTCCCCATCGACCTCGAGGTGCTGTACGCGGAGCTGGACGGCACGTTCCCCAACCACCCGGCCGATCCCATCGACGTCGAGAACCTGCGCGATCTGCAGGCCCGGGTGCTCGAGGTGGGCGCCGACCTCGGCCTCGCCTTCGACGGCGACGCCGACCGGGTCTTCCTCGTCGACGACCGCGGCGAGCCGGTGTCGGGTTCGACCACGACGGCCATCGTCGCCAAGGGCGTGCTCGCCAAGGAGCCGGGCGCCACCATCCTCCACAACCTGATCTGCTCGAAGGCGGTGCCCGAGGTCGTCGAGGAGAACGGCGGCACGCCGATCCGCACCCGGGTCGGCCACAGCTTCATCAAGGCGACCATGGCCGAGACCGGCGCCGCGTTCGGCGGCGAGCACTCGGCCCACTACTACTTCCGCGAGAACTGGCGAGCCGACTCCGGCGCCATCGCGTCCCTCGTCGTGCTCGAGCAGCTCAGCCTCACCGGCCAGAAGCTGTCGGAGCTGCGGGTGCCGTTCGAGCGGTACGTGGCCTCGGGCGAGATCAACACCCAGGTTGACGATCCGGCGTCGGTCATCGAGCGGGTGGCGGCTGCCTACGCCGACCACGCCCAGGACCGCCTCGACGGGCTCACGGTCGACCTCGGCGACTGGTGGTTCAACCTGCGCCCCTCCAACACCGAGCCCCTGCTGCGCCTGAACCTCGAGGCCGCCACGCGCGAGGAGTGCGACGCCCGGGTGGCCGAGGTGCAGCAGGTGATGGTGGGCTAGAACGTCGAGCCATGGCACTCGACCAGCTGCTGCTCGACATCCTCGCCTGCCCCGAGGACAAAGGGCCGCTGTACTACTTCGAGGACGAGGACATCCTCCTCAACCCGCGGCTCAAGCGCACCTACGCCATCCGCGACGACATCCCCATCATGCTCATCGACGAGGCCACCACCGTCGACGACGCCGAGGTCGACCGGCTGCTCGCCAAGGCCGAGGCCGCGGGCATCACCCCCACCTTCGACCCGGACGCCTGATCCGATGGCGCCCCTGCTGCCCGACGGCGCCATCGACACCCTCGGCGTCCTCGACGCCCTGCTCGCCACGCCCGAGGCCGTCGCGACGGCAGCTGCCGCCGAGCTCGACATGCCCCAGCCCGCGGGCGTGCACGGCACCGTGCTCATCGCCTCCGGCGCTGACGCCCTCGTCGCCGAGGCGGCCCTCGCCATCGTGCAGCCCTGGTCCCCCGTGCCGGTCTTCCTGCACACCGGTCGGGACCTGCCGGACTTCGTGTCCGACGAGTGGCGGGTGATCTTCGTGTCCCGGGGCGCCACGGCCGAGGCCCACAGCGCCCTGCGCGCCGCCGCCGACCACCGCGCCGTGCTGACGGCCGTGGGGAGCGGCGAGATCGTCGAGGAGGTGGCCGAGCGCGACGGCGTCGTCGTCCGGTGCACGGACGACGTCCTCGCCCCCCGCTTCTCGTTCGCCCCGACCCTGGTCACCCTCCTGCGCGTCCTCGACGGCCTCGGCACGCTGGCGACGCCGTTGGAGGCGGAGGGCCTGGCCGAGGCGCTCGATGCCGCCGTCGACCAGCTGACCCGCCGCCGCGATCTCCTCGACGCCCCCGACGGCGGGGATGCCGCCCAGCTCGCCCGCCGCATCGGGCGCACGCTCCTGCTCGTCCAGGGGGCCGGACCGGTCGGCGCGGTCGCCGCCCGGCGCTGGGCGCAGCAGGCGAACACCAACGCCAAGGTGGCCGCGTTCGCCTCCGCCCTGCCCCAGCTGCTGCACGACCAGCTCGCCGGGTGGGGCCAGCACGGCGACGTCACCCGCCAGGTCTTCAGCCTGGTGCGCCTCCGCCACGACCACGAGCACCCCGACGACGCCGCCCTCGTCCCCCTGGTCGACGAGCTGGTCGAGGAGGTCGTCGCCGCCCGGCACGAGGTCCAGGCCGAGGGGGCCGGTCCCGTGGCCCAGCTCCTCGACCTGGTGCTGGTGGGCGACCTGGTCAGCTGGTACCTCGCCCAGGAGAACGAGATCGATCCCGGCCCGGTCGCCGTGCACGACCGGCTCCGGGAGAAGTGACGGTCCGGGCTGCCGGGGCCTGAGCGGGCACGGCGTCCGTCTGCTGCGGCCACGGCGCGAGGCGCCTGGGCGCTCGTCGCCCTGGCGACCGTGGCCTCCCTCGTCGGCCGGCTCGTCCTCGCCCGGTGGGTCGACGGTCCGTTCATGTTCCAGGACGAGGGCGGCTACCTGGGGGTCGCCCGCCTCCTCGCCGGCGAGGCGCCGGCGCTGTACGGACCCACCTACCACCCGCTGTGGGGCGTGCTCCTGGCCCCCGCCGCCGCCGTGTTCGGACCGGGAGGCGAGCAGAACGCCGCCCAGCTCCTCAACGCCCTGGCCGCCGCCGCCACGATCCCCGTGCTGCACCTCGTCGGTCGCCGGGCGTGCGAGCTCCCGCCGTGGACGGCCGCCGTCGCCGCCATCGCCGGGGGGCTCACCGCGGCCTCCCTCGTGCAGGCGCCGATGCTCCTGCCCGAGGCGCTGCTGACCCTCCTGGTCGCGCTGGCCGTGCTGCTCGTCCACCACCTCCTGCAGCACCCCACCGCCGGAGGGGCGCTCGCGGTCGGGTCGGCGACGGGCGCCGCGTACGGCGCGCACCCACGCGCCGCGGTGCTGCTCCTCGCGCTCGCGGTGGTCGCCCTGCTGGCGTGGCGGCGTGGCCTCCTCGACCGACGACACCTCGCCGCGCTCGGTGGCTCCGCGCTGGGCACGTCGGCGGCGGTGCAGGTGCTCCACCTGTGGGCGACCGACCGGCTCTACCCGGCAGGCACCCAGCCGTCCCTGGCCGGTTCGCCGGTCGGCGCCCTCGCCGAGCCGCTCGGCTCGGCCGTCATCGCCCTCGGGCAGCTGTGGTACCTCGTCGTCGCCTCCGTCGGGGTCGCCGCCGTGGGAGCGGTGGGTGCCGGGCGACTCGCGTGGGCCGATCCCCGCAGCGCGCGCGGCCTCACCGCCACCTTCGTCGTGCTCGGCGCCCTCGCCTCGCTCGCCCTCGGAACGAGCGGGTCCTACGACGTCGGTGTCGCCGACGACCTCACCCGGGCCGACCTGCCGGTGTACGGGCGCTACGTCGAGCAGTGGCTGCCCGTGCTGCTGGTGTGGGCACCGACGCTGGCCACGGCGTGGCGTCGGCGCGCCGCCCCGGTCGCCGCCGTGGGCCTCGTCGCCACCGCGCTCGCGCTGCGCGCCCACTACCCGCCGGCCACCTGGGAGCTGCCGGTGGCGTGGCACAACGTCGCGACCTTGCGCCTCCCCGTCGACACCTTCGGCGACGACCACGTGGTCGCCACCGCCCTGGCGGCGGGCGCCCTCGCCGTGCTCCTCGTCCTGCCCCGGCGCCCGGCCGACCTGCGGTGGGCGGTCCCCCTCGGAACCGTGCTCGCCGTGAACCTCGTCGCCGGGGTGACCCTGGTGCGCGACTGGGCCGGGCCCTCGGCGGCCCGCTGGCACGAGCGCGACGCGGTGGCGCCGGCGCTCGTCGCGGCGGCAGAGGAGGTGTGGGTCGACCTCGATGACCACCACGACGTGTCCTGGGCGTACCACGCCCAGTTCCTGCACCCCGACCTCGCCGTCCGGTACTTCGAGGGGACCCCGCCCCCCGCGGCCAGGCACCTGCTCGGCCGTGCCGGGGAGCCACCCGCACCTGGCGCCACCCCGCTGGCTGCCGAACCCCACGGCGACTACGTCCTCTGGGGCCGCCCGCCGGGCTGAGCGGGGATTCCGGCGGCGTCGAGCGCCCCTCGTACGCTGCCCGCGGTGTCCGCTGGGGTCGCCGTCGCCGTCGTGGCCTGCACCGTCGCGACCTGGATCCCGGGGGTGCCGCTCGCCCTCCTCGCGCTCCGGCGCACGTCGGCCGGCCTGGCCGTCGTGCTCGTCACGGCCGCCGGGCTGGGCCTCGGGGTCTGGATGGCGGTCGGGCTGCCGGCGGTGCACCAGGGGTGGTTCCGGCCGCCGCCGCTCGTCGCCGCCGCCACCCTCGTCGGCATCGTGGCGTGGATCCCGGCGCGCCACCAGGTGGGCCGGCTGCGACCGGGACGGCCGGGCTGGCTGGCAGCCGTGCTGGCGGTCCTCGCCGTCGTCGCCGTCGCCCTGCGCGACGCCCCGGTCTACTTCGCCTACCAGGTGGCCGACTTCGGGGAGTACGTGAACCGCGGGAACGTCATCGCCGACGGCGGGCCGTTCGGCGGTTGGTTCGTCAACGGGTTCCCGCTCGTGCTCGGCGAGGCCAACCTGCTCCTCGGGGAGTCCCGGAGCACGCACGTGATGCCGTTCCTGGGCCTGCTGGTCGGGGCGACGGTGCTCGCCGCCCTCCACCTCGCCGGGATCGGCCGGGTCGTGGTGGCGGTGGCGGCGGTGCCGTTCGCCGCCCACGTGCACGCCGTGTGGTTCTCGCAGTTCCCGGCGTCGGAGACCCTCTACGCCGCCCTGCTCGGGACGTCCATGCTCCTCGCCGTCGCCGCCCTCGCCGGTCGGGACCACGTCGCCGCCGGGCTCGGCGGGGCGTTCGGCTTCCTGCTGGTCGCCAGCCGGGGCAACGGGCTCGTGTACCTCCCGGTGGCGGCGGTCGGGCTGGCGCTCGTCTCCCTGCTCACCGACGAGGAGCGGGCGCCGGTGCTGCGCACGCACCTGCTGGTCCTCGCCGCCGGGCTGTGGGCGGGGAGCGTCTACGACGCCCGCCACAACGCCCGCTACTTCCTCGACGCCCAAGCGGTGCCCCGCCTCCCCGGGCCGGTGGCCGACCTGTTCGGGCGCGTGGACGAGCTCCCGATCGCCGCGCTGCTCACGGTCGTCGTCGTGGCCGGGCTGGCGGCGGCCGTCGGCGTCGGCGTGCTCGTCGGCCGCGCCGGGGCGCGCGGTCGTCGTCGCCTGCGCCTCGGCACGCTGGCAGTGGTCGCGGCAGCGGTGGTGGCTGCCCACCTCGTCGTCTTCCCGCCGGCCTCCTTCCTGCCCCGCTACGAGGCCCTGGGGGCCCCGGTCTGGGTCGCCGCCGGCCTGGCCCTGGCGGTCTGGCTGGCCGACGCGCCGCGCGACGGCGTCACCCGCTTCCTCGTGGGCTGGCCCTTCCTGGTCGGTGTCCTCATGGCCACCTTCCAGGTCACCCGCATGCGCAAGTCGATGACGGTCGACTCGCAGTGGTTCCTCTACTGGGACCGGTACTTCTTCAGCGAGGCCTTCCCGATGCTGCTGCTCGCCGGTGCCGCCGCCGGCGGCGTCGCGGTCGCCCACGCTGCGACGGGCCCCCGCGGCCGGCGGGTGCTGGGGGTCGCCGGGCTCGCGCTGGTGGCCGCCTTCGTCGTCGACCTGGTGCCGCCGGTGCGGCGCGCCGGCGAGCAGGCGATGTTCGCCGGCACCTACGAGGAGCTGTCGGCCATCGACGAGCTGATGCCCGAGCCGCTCCCGGTCGTGTACGACGGCCTGGTCGAGCAGCCCGACGGGTGGTTCTGGGGCAACAGCAGCCGGGTGCTGGCCGACCCCCTCTCCGAGACGTTCGGCCGGCACATCCTGAACGCGTCGCCCCCGCTCGGCCCCGACGCCCGGCCGGCGACCTCCGAGGTGCGCCGCCTGCTGGCCGGCGCGGGCGCCGGGCACGGCTACCTGCTCCAGGTCCGCCCGAGCCGCGAGTGGGGCTCCCTCCACCCGCGCCTCGAACCCGAGGTGCTCGGCGAGGTGGTGGTGCCGATCGAGCGCCTCGAGGGACGCAGCGCCGTGCGTCCCGAGGACCAGGCGTGGATCACCTCGACCGTGCACGTCCGGGTGGTCCACGTCGCGGCCGGCGCCTCGCCGGACGCCGATCCGGATGGCGACGGACCCCGCTCCGACCCGTAACCTCGCGGGCGGCCGGCTGTCACGAGAGGCGCCAGTTGCGTCCAGCCGTCTCCACCGAAGGAAGAGCCCACCGACGCGAGGAGCTGTCGCGCACATGACGACGATGGAGACCGACGGACGCGACTTCAAGGTCGCCGACCTGTCCCTGGCCCCCTGGGGCCGCAAGGAGATCGAGCTGGCCGAGGTCGAGATGCCCGGCCTCATGGCGCTGCGCGCCGAGTACGCCGACGAGCAGCCGCTCGCTGGCGCCCGGATCATGGGCAGCCTGCACATGACCATCCAGACGGCGGTGCTCATCGAGACGCTCACCGCCCTGGGCGCCGAGGTGCGCTGGGTCAGCTGCAACATCTTCTCGACCCAGGACCACGCGGCCGCCGCGGTGGCGGTCGGGCCCACCGGCACCATCGACGATCCCCGTGGCGTCCCCGTGTTCGCGTGGAAGGGCGAGACGCTCGAGGAGTACTGGTGGTGCACCGAGCAGGCGCTGCGCTGGCCGGTCGGACCCCATGGCGAGACCGGCCCGAACATGATCCTCGACGACGGCGGCGACGCCACCCTGTTGGTCCACAAGGGCCTCGAGTACGAGAAGGCCGGCGCCGTCCCCGAGCCCACCGACGACGACTCCGAGGAGTGGACCGAGGTGCTGCGGCTCCTCGCCCGCCTCCAGCAGGAGGACCCCAAGCTCTGGCACGGCATCGCCCCCGACATCAAGGGCGTGACCGAGGAGACCACCACCGGCGTGGCCCGCCTCTACCAGATGCACCAGTCGGGCCAGCTCCTGTTCCCGGCCATCAACGTCAACGACTCGGTCACCAAGTCGAAGTTCGACAACCTCTACGGCTGCCGCCAC
>Ga0208490_100138_pt1 | contig 57924 bp, 58 predicted proteins | sample SubbioAug_CSWold_FD_184818 | JGI IMG/M metagenome (GOLD analysis project Ga0208490, IMG submission 184818) | Serpentinite rock and fluid subsurface biosphere microbial communities from McLaughlin Reserve, California, USA - CR11Aug_CSWold (SPAdes) | ecosystem: Environmental > Terrestrial > Deep...
TTTCCTAGGCTACTAGGCTCTGAGGTCCTATTGCTGTAGTATTATCCGTTTTTTATTCTGAATTCTGACTACTGGCTACTGACTACTGAATAGTTACATTTGGTGCCCGACACCACGACACCAACTTATCAAGTTATTGATGATTAGCAATTAATGTAGTATAATGCTTATCGATGTCAGTAAATGTTGGTGGGGGTCGTAATGGTTGTACCCAGCCTTGCTTGGGCCCGGACAGACCCCTTTTTAGGAGATTCTGGAAGACAGCTAGAAGAGTCTCCGTGCACTGGTTTCCCTAGTTTCTAAGCCATCGCCAGACAAGTCCCTGTCCCCCTGTCTGGTTAATAAGAATTTTCTTATTTAGGAATATTCGTAGTTGTAATAAAATATAAACATATGGAGAGGAGGACGGTAAAGTGGCTATTAAAATGGTCTTAGAAAAATTAAAGGCTCATGGCTATAAATTGACGCCCCAGCGCATTAAGTTGATTCATATTTTGGCAGAAACGAATGAGCCGGCAAGCGCCAGTGAAATTTATCTGAAAGCTAAGGAGTTTTTCCCGGGCATCAGTCAAGAAACTGTCTATCGCAATTTGAAATTATTAACAAACTTAGGCTTGGTTAGTAATAGCAATATCTCCAATCGGAATGTAGAGGCGTTTGAAATATCGGATCACCACCACCACCACTTAGTCTGTCTTGCTTGTGGCAAAGTCATTTGTTTAGATATATGTCCTCTGGAAGCTAATGCTATTCTACCGGAAACAAGTGCCCATTCTTTCAAGGTTGTCAGCCACACCTTAGAGTACTATGGCTTTTGTTACAAATGTAGTCCATAAAAGTATACTTTAAATAAAACTTACACATGGAGGGGTTTTAATAAATGAAAAGCAAAATATTTTTTTTAGTTATTAGTAGTCTTGGTCTGTTATTATTAGTGGGATGCGGCAGCTCAAACCGGTCGATTCAAGAAGCAAACCAGATTGAGGAAGAGCAAGTGCCTCCAATTAAGGTAATGGCTTCTATTTTTCCGTTGGCAGATATAATCAAACAGATAGGCGGTGACCTGGTGGAGGTAAGCACATTTTTGCCTCCAGGTGCCAGTGAGCATACCTATGAACTGACTCCCCAGCAAGTTAAAGATTTCAATGAAAGTGAGCTATACGTAAAAATTGGGCACGGCTTAGAGTTTTTTGACAGCAAACTAATGGATAACCAGGAAGGGAGACAATTAAAGGAAGTTGTTTTTGCTGATATGGTAGAGTTGGTAGCAGTAGAAATTGTTACTTTAGCATCACTGACAAAGAATGACAAAAAGGGCCACAGCCACAGCCATGACGATGACGATGATGATCATGACCATGAAGGGCCGGACCCCCATGTGTGGCTTGACCCTGTGTTAGTCCGGGATATACTGGTCCCTGCTATTTATGAAAGTTTAGTTCAGCTGCGGCCAGAGGATGGTGATATTTTTGCAGAAAATAAAATTCGCTTTCAAGAACAGTTAAGTGAACTTAATGATCTAATTGTGGCAGAGACAAACACTTTTTCTCACCGTAACTTTATTGTATTTCACTCTGCTTGGCGCTATTTTTCCCAGCGATATGGTCTGACGGATGTAAATATTGAAGAGTTCCCAAGTCAAGAAGTTTCGTTGAAGCGGGTGGCGGAAGTGGTTGAAATTGCCCGTCTAACTGGAGCAAAAGCCATCTTTGCCGAGCCCCAGTTCAGCCCCCGGGCAGCCCAAGTGATAGCCCAAGAGTTCGGAGGGGAAGTGTTGATTTTAGATCCCCTGGGTGGCCCTAGTTTTCCTGGTCGGGATTCATATATTAGCTTAATGGAATATAACCTGCAGGTGTTAAAAGAGGCATTGCAATAGGAGGTAATTATGGGACTGATTGAATTGCGAAATATCCACATCCAGCTGCAAGGCAAGACGATTTTAGAAGAGGTTAATTTGACGGTTGAAAAGGGAGAATTTGTAGCTCTGATAGGACCAAATGGGGCAGGAAAAACCACCATCCTTAAGGTTATCCTCGGTTTGCTGCCACCCACCGGTGGCCAAGTGCTCTTATTTAGTCAGCTATTGCCCTTGCCTAGGAAAATGCGCCACTTGATTGGTTACTTACCCCAAAGACTTATCTTTGACCGGAGAGCACCCTTGTTAGTGAGGGATGTGGTATTAATGGGCCGAACCTCTAAAGTTGGTTTTGGCCGGTTATTCAGAAGGGAAGATTACCAGGCGGTAGAAATTACTCTGGAGCGAGCAGGGATTGGGCATTTGGCAGAAAGGCCAATTGGGCAATTGTCCGGGGGGCAGCAGCAATTGGTCTTTCTAGCCCGGGCCATCGTAGGGGAACCAGAAATTTTATTATTGGATGAACCTACTACAGGGCTGGATATAGCTGCCCAAGCCCGCTTCTATCAATTAGTTAAACAAACCCAAAGAGAGATGGGGCTGACTGTGTTAGGGGTTTCCCATGACCTAGCGGGGATAGTGCAAGAGACTGATCGGCTGATAGCTGTGAATAAACGCATCCTGGCAACAGGTGCCCCCGATGTAGTGGTGGGAGCCCTCTTCCCCCAAGCAACAAAAAACAACTCTTTAAGGGAGAAGGTGCAGGTATGCTGGAGTTAAGAGAAATGCTGGCATTCTCATTTATGCAAAGGGCTTTTCTGGCGGCATTACTCTTAGGAGCACTTTGCTCTCTTGTTTCCTTCTTTGTAGTCTTTAACAGGCTTGCTTTTATCGGGGTAGGTGTATCCCATTCTACTTTAGGAGGAATTGCCTTAGGACTAATTTTAAGCATTAATCCCTTAACTTCAGGGATAGTATTTGGTATTGTAATGGCCTGGTCAATCGGAATAATCAGTAAAAAAGGCGGCATAGATGAGGATACCACCATTGGCATTCTCTTTTCAGCAGCCATGGCCTTGGGAATAGTCTTAATCAGCTCGGCTAAGGGATACTATCAAGACCTGTTCAGCTTTCTTTTTGGCAGCATAGTTGCAGTCAGCCGGCAGGATATATATATCTTAGTAGGGTTCTTAACCATAACCGTCATCTTGGTAGGTTTATTTTTTAAAGAATTGCTATATTTCTCATTTGATGAAGAAGCTGCCAGGGCCAGCGGGCTGCCCACTGGACTGATTTATTACAGTTTGCTGACTGTTTTAGCAATCACTGTGGTGATTTCAGTAAAAATAGTTGGCATTATCTTGGCTTCAGCCCTGCTGGTGATACCAGCGGCCACCGGCTGGCAAATTAGCAGCAATTACCGCTATGTATTAGTTATTTCCTTCATATCTGCTATTCTTTCAGGCCTGTTAGGGTTAGCCCTCTCCTATCGCTTTGATTTGGCACCAGGGGCCACCATCGTGTTGGTATCAGCCAGTTGCTTTTTTGTCGCCGTTATTATAAAAAATTTCCAAAGAACCTGCTTGTAACGGGGGATGCGTTGAACATCGGCTTTTTTAGCTGTTGAATTTTTATACATAGGGATGTATAATTATGCTTAACTGATATAAATGATTTGGGGGCGGTATGAATGACCATGACGGTTTGTTTAAAGGGAAGAGATTTTCTGTCCCTCTATGATTTTACCCAGGAAGAAATAAATTATTTACTGGATTTAGCTGGGAGCTTGAAGGAGCGTCAGAAGCGGGGTGAAGAACACCGATTGCTGCCAGGGAAGACCATGGGGATGATTTTTCAGAAATCATCCACCCGGACTAGGGTATCCTTTGAGGTGGGTATTTACCAATTAGGAGGTCAGGGTTTGTTTTTGAGCAGCAATGATTTACAGATTGGGCGAGGTGAGCCCATCTGTGATACAGCCCGGACATTATCCCGCTACCTAGACGGGATTATGATTAGAACCTTCAGCCACCAGGAGGTAGAGGAATTGGCTCAATACGCCACTATACCCATAATCAACGGTCTGACTGATTTACTTCACCCCTGTCAGGTACTAGCTGACTTACTTACTATTAAAGAGTATAAGGGCTGCTTATCAGGGCTAAAATTAACTTATATTGGTGACGGCAACAATATGGCCCACTCTCTGATGTTGGGTGGGGCTAAAATGGGAATGGAGATTGTGATAGCATCTCCTAAAGGTTATGAGCCCCTGGTGGAAATAAAAGAAAAGGCCATGAGAATTGCTAGAGAAACAGGTGGCTCAATTGTGCTAATGAATGATCCTTTAGAGGCTGCCAGGGGGGCTGAGGTGGTGTATACTGACGTCTGGGCCAGTATGGGTCAGGAGCAGGAGCAGGCAGTCAGGGCCAAGGCTTTTACCGGGTTTCAGGTTAACCGGCAGATAATGGCATTGGCAAATAAAGAAGCCATGGTGCTCCACTGTTTGCCGGCTCACCGGGAAGAGGAAATCACCGGAGAAATCATGGAGAAATACCAGCAGATGATTTTTGACCAGGCTGAAAATCGCCTTCATGCTCAAAAGGCTATTATGGCAGCAATTATGGGGTAATAGATTAATTTGCTAGCTTGGTTTGTGTCTATTGTCACCGGGCTATAAATTAGCTAGAATAGAAATATTAAATGTAACTATTCAGGAGTCAGGAGCCAGAATTCAGGAGTCAGAATAAAAGAATCGACTAAAAGCTCTTGTTCTTTTTGTATTCTGACTACTGACTACTGAATTCTGAATACCTGAGTAGTAACTATTAAGTTATATTTTAAAAGGAGAAGTGAGCAGGTAATGAGTAAAAAAATTGTCTTAGCTTATTCAGGAGGGTTAGATACCTCCATCATTATTCCATGGTTGAAGGAAAACTATGGCTATGAAGTCATTGCCATGGCTGCCGATTTAGGGCAGGGAGAAGAGCTGGCTCCTTTAAAGGAAAAAGCTATCGCCACCGGGGCTAGCAAGATTTTTATCGAAGATTTAAAAGAAGAATTTATCACAGATTTTGTTTACCCCACCTTAAAAGCAGGAGCAATTTACGAAGGAAAATACTTGCTGGGAACCTCCTTTGCCAGGCCTTTAATTGCTAAACGCATGGTGGAAATTGCTGAGCAGGAAGGGGCAGAGGCGGTAGCCCATGGTGCCACCGGCAAGGGCAATGACCAGGTGCGGTTTGAGCTGACGGTGAAAGCCCTAAACCCAGATTTGAAGATTGTGGCCCCTTGGCGGGAGTGGGATATTAAGTCCCGGGAGGATGCCATCGATTATGCCATGGCCCGGGGTATTCCCATTCCGGTGACCAAAGAAAAGAATTACAGCATGGATCGAAATCTTTGGCACCTGTCCCACGAGGGCTCAGATCTTGAGGATCCCTGGAATGAACCCAAAAACGAGATGTTGATGCTGACTGTACCTCCCGAGGAGGCTCCCGACACCCCTGCTTATGTGGAGTTGGAGTTTGAACAGGGGATTCCCGTGAAGTTTAATGGGGAAGCTTTGGGGCCGGTGGAACTGTTGGAAAAGCTAAATGTCATTGGTGGGGCTAATGGCATCGGTATCGTGGATATGGTGGAAAATCGGCTGGTGGGGATGAAATCCCGGGGGGTCTATGAAACTCCCGGTGGTGCCATCCTCTATGCAGCCCACGCCCAGCTTGAGCGGTTGACTTTAGACAGGCAGACCCTCCATTACAAGGAATTGATTGCTTCCAGATACGCTGAATTAGTTTATGACGGAGTATGGTATGCCCCCATCCGGGAGGCTTTGGATGCTTTTGTAAACGTGACCCAGGAAACAGTGACGGGAACAGTGCGGATGAAGCTTTACAAAGGGAACTGTACTCCTGCCGGAACAAAATCTCCCTACTCCCTGTATAGTGAGGAATTTGCCACCTTTGGCAAGGATGCTGTCTATAACCAGAAGGATGCAGAGGGCTTTATCAATTTATTTGGTCTGCCTTTAAAAGTACGGGCAATGATGAAAAAGAAGGCTGGGTTGAAGTAATGAGCAAGCTATGGGGAGGCCGGTTTCAAAAGACAACTAACTCTCTGGTGGAAGACTTCCACTCCTCTATTACCTTTGACTGCCGACTATTCCGTCAGGACATCAAAGGCAGCATAGCCCATGCCAACATGCTGGGTAAACAGGGAATAATAACTGGGGTAGAAGCAGAGGAGATTGTGGCAGGGCTCAAGGAAGTCTTGGCAGACATAGAGTCAGGGAAGGTTGATTTTACAGTTCAGGACGAAGATATTCACATGAATGTGGAGCGGCTGCTGACGGAAAAAATCGGCCCGGTGGGGAAAAAACTGCATACTGCCAGGAGCAGAAATGACCAGGTAGCCCTAGATGTGCGAATATACTTAAAGGATGAAATTATTGAAGTAAATGACTTATTAAAAGAGTTGATCAAGGTACTGGTGGCAGTTGCTAAGGATAATCTGGACACTTATATGCCCGGGTATACCCACCTGCAAAAGGCCCAGCCCATCACACTGGCCCATCATTTGTTGGCCTATTGCCAAATGTTTCATCGGGATATGGGCCGGTTTAAGGATTGCTTTAACAGGGTGGATGTATTGCCCCTGGGTTCCGGCGCTCTGGCAGGAACCACTTTTCCCATTGACCGGGAGCTGGTAGCCAAAGAGCTGGGGTTTGCCGCAGTGAGTGACAACAGCCTGGATGCGGTGAGCGACCGGGATTTTGCCATCGAGTTTTTGGGTGCTGCTTCCATTTTGATGATGCACCTGAGTCGCTTTTGCGAGGAATTGATTATCTGGTCCACCGACGAATTCAAATTTGTGGAAATGGATGATGCCTACAGCACCGGTTCAAGCATCATGCCCCAGAAGAAAAATCCCGATGTGGCTGAATTAATTCGGGGCAAAACCGGTCGGGTATACGGCAGCCTGATGACCCTGCTGACGGTAATGAAATCCTTGCCCTTAGCCTATAATAAGGATATGCAGGAGGATAAGGAACCCCTCTTTGACGGGATTGATACAGTGAAAAAGTCCCTCCTGGTGTTTACGCCAATGGTTAATACCATGAGTATCAACAAGGCAGCCATGGCTCAAGGTGCTAAGGGGGGATTTACCAATGCCACCGATGTAGCTGACTACCTGGCTAAAAAAGGAGTTTCCTTCCGGGAAGCCCATGAAATTGTGGGCAAAATGGTATTTTACTGCCTAGAGCATCAGAAGAACCTGGAAGGTCTTACTCTGGATGAATATCAGCAGCACTCGCAGTTGTTTGACGAAGATATCTTCGGAGCCATATCCCTGGAGACTTGTGTCAACCAGCGCAGGGTAATCGGCGGCCCGGCGAAAGAGGCAGTGCTGGCAGCCATCGCCAAGCTTGAGCAGCAGCTTTAACCCCACCATACAAACAATCGAATATCTAGAAAAATTGTGCCTAGGGTAGAGAAAATTCACCTAGGCTTTTTCTATGGGAAAATTTACACAAAGGAAATTGTTCACTTTTGCCGAAAAGTATCCTTAAAGCCAGAAACGGGTGCGTAGAGTTTATTAGGTACCCGCTCTGGATAACAATAAAACTAAGATGGAAAGGGAGTAAATATCATGCTGAAAAAGTTTATAGCAATTTTGGTGATGATGTTATTGTTTATGCCCGCCGTATATGCCAGTGATATTTCGGTGTACATAAACAGCAACAAAGTACAATTTACCCCGGCTCCAAGAATAACAGATGGAACAACTATTGTGCCCATGAGAGACTTTTTTGAGGCATTGGGGGCAAGAGTAATTTGGGATGAAAAAAACCGTACCGTTGTAGGAATCAAAGGGAATGTATGGGTTTTACTGCAAGTTGACAACAAAACTGCTATAGTAAATGGAAAATATCAGACCCTGGCAGTGCCTGTCCGGATAATTGATGACCGGACCTTTATCCCGCTGCGGTTTGTGGGAGAAACACTAGGGGAGAATGTTGCTTGGGAGCCGGTTTCCCGGAAGATTATTATTAACGACGGCAATATTGCTAATTCGGCTGATGGAGCTAACCCTAGCAATCCCATTAATCCAGCAAACAGTCCAGGGACAAGTCCCGGCAGCCAGGACACAACTCCGGGTAATACTGGCAGCACGAACCCAAATACTGACCAGACGACCTCAGGACTACATCAGTTTGAAGCCCAGGTGGTAAAACTGGTAAATGATGAGCGGGCCAAGCACGGGTTGGCGCCGTTGAAGGCTAATCTAAAATTATCTCAGGTAGCTAGAATTAAATCAGAGGATATGCGAGACAATAAGTATTTTGCCCATAATTCTCCAACCTATGGTTCCCCCTTTGATATGATGAAACGGTTTGGCATAAGCTACAGAACAGCAGGGGAGAATATTGCGGCAGGTCAGACTACCCCTGAACATGTTGTGAATAGCTGGATGAATTCCCCTGGCCACAGGGCCAATATCTTAAATAGCAACTACACAGAAATTGGGGTGGGCTATGCCCAGGGCGGCTCTTACAGACATTATTGGACCCAGATGTTTATCAGGCCGTAGTATGGTTCTATAATGCAATGGGAAAAAACCTTCGTACCCTCGATTATGAGCCTGCCTAAAAAGGCAGCTGCTTTAATTAGAGTAGTGCGGAGGTTTTTTTGCTGTAAAAAATTCAGCTTAATATTATTCATAGGCAGGAAAAGGCTGGTTGCAGCAAGAAAAGAATAGTTATTGTGACGGGTGTGGGGTAAAATAACTTAAGAAGTGAAATGATATAGTGAGGTGATTATTTATGAGTGAACTAGGTGAGATAAAGGAAAAAGAATTGGTAAGGCTTACTCAACTGGTGGAATGCGCCGGCTGAGCTGCCAAAATAAGTCCGGCGGACTTAACTCATGTATTGGGTTTATTGCCCGTTTTTGATGATCCCAATTTGCTGGTGGGAACTTCAACTGCGGATGATGCAGGGGTCTATAAAATTAATGATCAAATGGCCTTGGTGCAAACCGTGGATTTCTTTACCCCGGTGGTGGATGACCCCTATGTATTCGGACAGATCACTGCGGCAAACGCACTAAGTGATATTTATGCAATGGGGGCCAAGCCTCTAACGGTGCTAAACATTATCGCCTTTCCCACTAACAGTCTGCCCTTGTCTGATATGGCATTAACACTTCAGGGCGGTGCCGACAAGGTGCGGGAGGCGGGCGCCTGCGTAGTTGGAGGTCACTCCATTAGTGACCGGGAACCTAAATTTGGCATGGCCGTAACCGCCATCATTCACCCGGATCAGGTTATTGCTAATGCGGGAGCCAAGGAAGGCGACTGGCTGGTGTTGACTAAGCCCCTTGGACTAGGTATTATTACTACTGCCATGAAACAAGGCAAGGCTTCGGTGGAAGGGGAACGGGAAGCCATTCAGGTGATGACTACGTTGAATAAAGACGGGGCAGAAGTGATGATCCGGGTGGGGGTACATAGCTGTACCGATATCACCGGCTTTGGCTTTCTTGGTCACCTTTGGGAAATGACCAGGGCCAGCAAGGTGGGAGCTAAGGTTTATGCAAATAGTGTCCCAGTACTGGAGGAGGCGAAAGCTTTGGTTGCTCAGGGAATTTGTCCCGGTGGAACCAAGAAGAACCTGGAATTTTTAGCCCAGGCAGTAGAATTTGCAGCAGAAATTACCAGTGAAACCAGGCTCATTTTAGCCGATGCCCAGACCTCTGGAGGATTATTGATTTCCGTCAGCCCAGAAAAAGGGCGGCACTTGGTAAGGGAGCTGGTTGCTGCCGGTGTTCCCGCCCATGTGGTAGGGGAAATAGTTAAAGACGATACCGTTACAGGAAAAATCAGCGTAATAGAATAAAATAAAGCTTATCATAATATGGTGTACTCTGAGAATGTCATAGAAATAAGTTAAAACTTAATAAGTACATGTGCAGATAATGGAGCTAAAGGAGAGACTTGGCTCCATTATTGTCGGATAAAAAAAGACAGCTTGAGCTTTAGTAACAGCAATATATTAGGGTATTATCTTATTATGCAGCATTTAATCAGCCTGGGGAAGGCTGAGGAAAGCGACAAAGAATTTGTGCTTACCATTTGCACAGACAGAGCCATAATTTTGCAGGATATCTAATTTGACAAAATTGATGAGATATTTGAAGCAGTTAAGGAGATCGGATTTAAGTTAGAAGAAGACCTAGGTTATGTTGCTGTTTCTGCCCTGCCGAAGTGAATATTTCCTATTTGAATCATAGGAGCACCTCGCTAAATAATTAGTAGTATTATTCTACCTGCTTGTTTTAATTTTATGTAAAAGGGTTTTTCGTCCATCATATAATACTGCTCATTCCCCTATACCACTTAATATTTTGGCATTATATTTATGCTTTAGCAGGTATTTACCTTTAAACGTCGAAGTTTGTGAAATATATATCTTTTAGGGATAGCGTTACCAAACTAGATAATTTTTATTGTCACACCAGTTTAAGTTTAGGCTTATAGAGGGGGATTTTTATGGCTGACAGCATTGAGTTAGGTAAAATAAAGATGGAGAAATTGCTTAATTGCGCAGGAGTGGAGTATTTATCTTACTAGTAGCTATTATAATGAGGAGATGCCATGGCTGACACTTCAAATTTACTTGCCGAAAAACTGAATACACTACATTTACTGGCTGCTTTGGATGCCTTGCCTGATGGGGTTCTTTTATTGGACAAACAAGGGAAGGTTATTTTTGCCAACCAAAAGTTTACCAGCATAACCGGTTATGAAAAAAGTGATTTGCTAGGCAATTTGTATGAAAAATTATTAACACTTTTGGTAAAGCAAGAAGAAAATAAAGCAGGTTCAATTATTAGGAAGGTAATACAATTGCTGCAGGGGACCGGATTTAGTGCAAAAATAAGGCTTTATCATAAGAAGGGTTTTACTACTCCCGTTGAAGTTATCGGTTATCCCTTATTGCCTCAAGCAAAAGACCAGTTTTTTATTTTAGTTTACCGGGAACTACATGCTGATTTACTGGCTCTAATCACAGCTGCTATAAATTCTTCGTTAAAATTGCAGGAGGTATTAGAGCAAACTACCAAGACAGTGGTTGACTACCTGGACTTATCATCTGTGGCCATCTTCCTTAAAGAAAAAGACAATTTGCATTTAGTTTCCTGCAATGCTTTTGCTAACGAAGAAGATTTAGCTAAAGTAGTTATTCCCATTGAACAAGGGGCACCCGGTCTGATAGCCAGGGACAAAAAACCTATTTATGTGGCAAATTTACGAACAGACCCTCTAATAGATGATTTTTCTCGGGGTAAACATAGTGAAAAATCCAGTATTGGGTATCCTTTGATCTGTAAAGATGAGCTGTTAGGAGTTATTGCCTTTGATGCCAAAACAGTAAGAGATTTTACCCAAGATGAAAAAAACTTGTTTGAGAGTATCGCCAATCAGGTGGCTATTGCCGTCTTCAACGCAAAACTATATAAAAAACTGGAATACTTATCAAATACCGACAGTCTTACCGGTCTATATAACGTTCGCTACTTCTATAATTCTTTAACGCAAGAACTTATGCGAGCTGAAAGAAACGAAGGCTTTTTAAGTATTTTAATGTTAGATATAGATTTCTTTAAAAATTATAACGACACTTTCGGTCATCCTGCTGGTGATCTGGTATTAAAAAAATTCTCTGAACTGCTGCTAGCTAACATTAGAAGCTATGACACAGCTTGCCGTTATGGCGGAGAAGAGTTTAGTGTAATTTTACAAGATTGTTCATTGGATAATGCCATAGAAATTGCTGAAAGAATCCGGCAGGATGTAGAAAAATATAAATTTGCCGGCAGGGAAAAACAACCTAGTGGGAAGCTTACTGTTTCTATAGGGATAAGTTGTTACCCCCAAGTAAAATCAATAAGCGGGTTGATAAGCAGCGCAGATAAAGCGTTATATAAAGCTAAAAGTTTAGGACGTAACCGGGTAGAATGCTTTCACGACTAATATTTATTTGCAAGGGAGCTGTCTATTTTGAGGGAAAATGACATGACTGGCCGCATTTCGTATTTGATTACTAGCAGCAAAATTATTAGAATTGGTCTAGATACCAAAAGAAAATTTCCTGAACTATATAATGACTTCAGTGCAATTAATGCCCCCTCCCCGTTAGCGTTTTTTCTTTTCTTATTTGTCACTAAGCTCTGCTGCTGGCAGCGGAAAAGGGCTAAAGGAAATGGACCGGCAGGTAGGTGGGCTTAAGCTGGATGAGGAGGGAGTGACCTATCAAGGCCTAATCATCAGGCACCTGGTGATAATGTTTACCTTCAGATCAGGAAACGCTAGTAGTTTTCTTTCCTACCACACCGCCTGAAACAATAAAAGTCATCACTGAAGAACTATCTAATTCAATTAGCGTAACTTTGTTTGATGGTACTATTATTAAGTTACCCGCAAAGTTATATGACTGGGGTAAATACACTGTCACATGCTCTATTAGACCTAATAAAGTCAAGTCCTCCTGAGTAACAAAACCTATTATCTTTATTCCATCAGAGGAGATATCTACAAAAACAGGTTTATCAAAGCTTTTCTTATCCCCTACAAAGGCACCCATTAAGTCTTTAAGAGAGGAATAGACAAGTTTAATCACCGGTAATTTATTAAAAAATTTATCGATGTAAGATATGATTTTATGGGAAAAAATAGTTGATGTTAAATAACCAATAATAATTATTAATATTAATGTCGTTAGAAAACCTACTCCAGGAATAGTAATATTTAATAAACCGTCAATGCTAATAAAGATGGTAAAAAAAACATAGATTGTCACTGCAACTGGAACTGTAAAAAGTAATCCTTTTAAAAAATAAGTTGCTATCTGTTTCATTAAAATTCCTCCCCAATAATTCCTTATTTTATGTGTTATTTTTTCTTATACCAGACAATTTAATTTCTTAAAACAATAAAGATCATATAACCTAAATACGACATGAATAATACAGTTCCTTCAAATTTATTGATTGTATGCTGCGTACGTGAAAAAATAAATAAGATTATTGTATAAAAAATCAATATTATTGTATCAGTGATAAGCTTTTCATCTACAGCTAAAGGATTTATAATAGAAGATACGCCCAAAATAAATAAAATATTAAATATATTGCTTCCAATTACATTTCCTATGGCGATTTCAGTCTCTTTTTTGATAGCTGCTGTAATTGATGTAATGAGTTCAGGTAAAGAAGTTCCAATTGCTATAATTGTCAGGCCGATCAGGGCCTCAGACATCCCCAGTGCTAGAGCAACAGCAGTACTTCCTTTGACTGCAAAGTTACCGCCTAGTATTATTCCGGCAAGTCCACCCAGGGTAAACAAAAGATTTGTACCTAAAGGTTTTATAAATTCACTATTTTCATGAATCACGACTGTCTTTTCTCTATTGTTTCTTGCCATTTCAAATAGATAATAGATAAAAACCGAGAAAACTAGGAGCAGGATAAATCCGTCAGCTCTAGATACAAGATTTGTACCATATGATTGTAGTGTCTTATCCGCAATTACTACCAACAGCATTATACTTGCTAAAAGAGTAAAAGGAATTTCTTTTCGTATCGTTTCTTGCTCAATTTTCATAGGGTACATTAAGGCTGTTAAACCTATAATAAATGCTGTATTAAAAATGTTGCTTCCAAGCACATTTCCCAAACTAATTCCGCTAAGTCCCTCTAAAGAAGCAGTGATACTGACGGCGGCTTCAGGAGTGCTTGTACCAAAGGCAACTATTGTAAGACCTATCAGTAGTGGAGGTACCCTTAAAGATTTTGCAATACCTGATGAGCCTTCGACAAAAAAACCTGCTCCCTTAATTAACATATAAAGACCAAGAAATAACAACAAATATGCCACAGTTCTTCCTCCCTTTCCTTGTTCATAATTTACCCATTTTTAAAGTTACTTAAACTCAACTCAGGGTAACCTTATATATAAAAAAAGACTTTTGACAGGATTATCCTGTCAAAAGTCTCGTTAAATACTTATCCGTATCAGTAAGACCAGACTATTATAGTCGGTTGTTGACCTTACTTTCCTTTACAAAAAGGTAACTACTCCCCTTTGACTACTTTTAGATATTTAATTAACCTTATAATATAACATTTGTGTTAAAATAGCAAGAGATAATTTCGATCGATGGAGTAAGCAAGCAGGGACTAATCTTAGGGGATTAGGTCCTCCATCAAGTCACCGGCCTCTTCCAAGCCCACCGACAGGCGGATTAAGGCGTCGGATATGCCTAATCGGGCTCGTTCTGCCGGGGGAATAGCGGCATGGGACATTTTCACCGGGTAGGACAAGATGGACTCCACTCCACCAAGGCTGACGGCAACAGACCAGAGCTTAGTCTTGGTCATAATTTTTTTAGCCAGCTCCACTGTTGCTGTTTCAAAAGATACCACGCAGCCAAAGCCATAGGCCTGTTCCTTTAGCAATGAATGGCCCGGGTGGTCAGGAAGTCCGGGGTAGTATACTTGTTTTACCCAGGATTGGGCAGTAAGCCACTGGGCGATGGCTAAGGTCGATTGCTGCTGCATTTCCATCCTGGCCCTCAAGGTTTTAATTCCCCGTAAGATTAGCCAGCAGTCCTGGGGACCTAACACCGCCCCAAAACAATTTTGCACAAAATAAACCTTTTTAGCCAACTCTTCGGAAGCGGTTACCACGATCCCGCCGATGACATCACTGTGGCCACCTAAAAATTTAGTGGCGCTGTGGATGGAAATATCTACTCCCAGCTCCAGTGGGCGCTGAAAATAAGGGGACATGAAGGTGTTATCTATAATGGTGATTAGACCGTGTTTTTTGGCCAGTTGAACGGCACCTTTAATGTCAGTTACTTTAAGCAGAGGGTTAGAAGGGCTTTCCAGAAACAAGGCCTTGGTGTTAGGGCCAATGGCTTGACTAATGCTGCTTAAGATGTTGGTATTGACAAAGGTAACGGTAATGCCAAAGTTATTAAAAAGTTTGGTTAGGGCCCGGTAGGTTCCTCCATAAATATCTTCAGCCACCACCAGATGATCTCCCTGTTGGAACATGGCTAGCACCGAAGAAGTGGCAGCCATTCCTGAAGAAAAGGCAAAGGCCTTTAAGCCACCCTCCAAGACAGCCACGGTGTTTTCCAGGGCAGCTCTGGTTGGATTGCCTGAACGGGAGTAGTCGTACTGCCCCGGGTTATCAATATCAAACTGATGGTAGGTGGATGCCTGGTAGATGGGAATGCTGAGGGCCCCTGTATGGGGGTCTATTTCATTCCCGTTGTGAAGAATAAGGCTATTATACTTCATTTAAATTCTTCCCTTCTAAATAAGTAATGAATCATTAGTTGTAACTATTCAGCAAAAGGCGAAGCCTGAAAATTTTCCACTAATAGATTTTTAGGCCATGGCCTGGTCTAAATCATTAATTAAATCATCTATATCCTCAATTCCCACCGAGAGTCTTAATAGGTCATCATTGATTCCTAATTTTTCCCTCATTTCCACCGGAATATCCCCATGGGTCTGTTTGGCCGGGTGGGTAATTAAACTTTCCACCCCTCCTAAACTTTCAGCAAAAGGTATTACTTTAAGGCTATTAATTATTTTGGCAGCCAGGTCAACTGTTTCTACCCTGAAGGAGAGCATGGCTCCAAAGCCGGAGGATTGTTGTTTTTGAATTTCATGGTCAGGGTGATTAGGCAGACCAGGATAATAAAGGCCGGTAACCCTGGGGTGGGCAGCAAGCCAAGCAGCTATTCTTTGGGCATTCTCCTGCTGCCTGTCTAACCGGACAGATAGTGTTTTTATACCCCGGAGCATCAGCCAGCTATCCTGAGGCCCTAGAACCCCTCCCGTAGAATTTTGGATGAAGCCTATTTGTTCGCTTAATTCCGGTGTGCTGGTGACAATAAGGCCGGCCAACACATCGTTATGACCACCTAAAAATTTGGTGCCGCTGTGAATTACCAAGTCCACTCCCAGGCTTAAGGGCTTTTGCAAGTAAGGAGTGAGAAAGGTATTATCCACCATGGTAATTAACTTGTGTTTTTTGGCCAGGGCAACCAACTTTGCTAAATCTGTAATCTTCATCAGTGGATTAGTAGGGGTTTCCACCAGAATTCCTTTAGTTTTTCCTAAAACAATTGCCTGTTCAATTTCAGCCGGGTCGGCAGTATCAACATAACTGGCAGTCAGGCCGAACTGCTTAAAATTTTTCTCCAGAATCCGGTATGTTCCTCCGTAAAGGTCGTCGCAAACAATTAAGTGATCACCGCTGGCAAAGGTCATTAAGAGAGCGGTGATTGCAGCCATACCGGTGGCAAAGGCAAACCCTTTATGTCCTCCTTCCAGCAGGGCAATAGTTTCTTCCAGGGCAGCTCGGGTTGGATTAGCTGTCCGGGAATAGTCATATCCGGTGGAGACACCTAAAGCCAGGTGCCTGAAGGTAGCGGTTTGATAAATAGGGGTGCTGATGGCTCCCGTCTGTTTATCGGTGCACATTCCTGCCTGGGCCGCAATAGTATTAAATTTCAAAATAATGACCTCCTTAAGCAAAATAAGTAGAACTAATAGTTGCAAAAAAGCAAAAAAGTCCTATTCTTCGTATGAGAATAGGACTTTACCAGTTATCTCATCTCTCAGAAATAATTCTGACGGAATTGGCACCTTGCAAATATGTTGGTTGCCGGGCTTCACAGGGCCGATCCCTCCACCTCTCTGGATAAGATTGAGTTTTATTTTAATTTGAACTTATGTTACAACAAAAAAATGATTGTGTCAAGCAATTTAATTGTTGACATTCAGACAGGATTACTTTAAAATAAAGTTAAATCAAATTAAATCAAAGTAAAACGATAGGAATTAAAGAGTATCTTCCGGAAATTAATTTTTTACTAAGAAAGGATTGATAAGAGATGATCTACAACGACATTACGGAACTTATTGGAGGAACTCCCATAGTCAGATTAAACAGATTGGAAACAGGGGAGGCTCAGGTGTTAGTCAAGCTGGAATCCTTTAACCCAGGAGGAAGCGTCAAAGACAGAATCGGAATTGCCATGATTAAAGCTGCTGAGGAACTAGGTCTAATCAATGAAAATACGGTACTTATTGAACCTACCAGTGGAAATACGGGTATTGCCTTAGCCCTGGTGGCAGCAGCTAAGGGTTATAAACTTATTCTTACAATGCCAGAGACCATGAGCAAGGAAAGAAGAAATCTTCTCAAGGCCTATGGGGCTGAGCTAGTGCTGACTCCCGGTGGAGAAGGAATGAAGGGGGCTATCCGCAAAGCAGAGCAGTTGGCGGCAGAAAACCCAAACGCTTTTATTCTTCAACAGTTTGCCAACCCGGCTAACCCGGAAATTCACCGGCAAACCACTGCTGGGGAGATTTGGGAGCATACCCAGGGGCGGGTGGATATCTTTATCAGTGGGGTAGGTACCGGAGGCACTATTACCGGGGTAGGAGAAACACTAAAAAAATATAACCCAGACATTCAGGTTATTGCTGTTGAGCCCGAGGATTCTCCGGTACTGTCGGGAGGAATGCCCGGTCCCCATGAAATTCAAGGCATAGGTGCTGGATTTGTGCCTGAGGTTTTAAACATAGACGTTATGGATGAAATATACCGGGTAACGGCTAATCAGGCCATCGAAACAGCTCGGGAACTGGCCAAAAAAGAAGGCCTGCTGGTGGGTATTTCTGCTGGAGCTGCCGCCTACGCTGCTTTGGAAGTTGCCAAACGAAAGGAAAATAAGGGGAAGACAATTGTGGTAGTGCTACCTGATACAGGAGAGCGATATCTCTCCACCAGGTTATTTCAGGAAAAATAAGGCTGTAACTACACAGCATAGTACTTTTTGGGAGGACTGGAATGTGAAGTATTTATATCCTAATTTAAACACAGAGATGCCAGGACGGGAAGATGTAATTAAGCTTACGCCAAACCCAGCCAGCAAAATATTATTTAATCGGCTGAAAGAAGACGGGGTGGAGACATATTTGGACCGGTTTGAGGCCCAGCAGCCCCAGTGTGGTTTTGGACTGAGGGGTGTTTGTTGCCGCATGTGCCAGTGGGGGCCCTGTCGGATTAGTCCCAAATCTCCCCGGGGCATCTGTGGTAAAGACCAAAATTCCATTGTGTTGGGGAATATTCTCCGGGCGCTGGCAGCCGGCTTGGCGGGTCATGGTCGTCATGCCCACGAATGTATTATGACCATTATGGCAGTGGCAGACGGTAAGCTTGATATCCCCCTGGTTGGGGAGGAACGGGTATGGGAGTTAGCGGAAAAATTTGGCCTAAATATGGAAGGTAAAGAATTGAATCAGGCAGCTAAAGAAGTGGCCCAAGTTTTATTAGATGACCTGGGTCGAATGATTGATACGCCGATTAAAATGCTGGAGGCATTTGCTCCGGAGGAACGGAAAAAAGTCTGGCGAGAGCTGGGGGTTATTCCCCGATCAGGAGCTTACGAAATAATGGAAGCACTGCATATGACTACTCTGGGAAGCTGCAGTGACTGGACTGCCCTGGCGGCACAGGAGCTGCGTTCAGCCCTGGCCTATTGCTACAGCACTCTTTTTGGCTCATCCATGGCCACGGAGATTTTGTATGGCATTCCTAAACCTAAGGTAACGGAAGTAAACTATGGCATTTTAAAAGAGGATCATGTCAATATTCTAATCCATGGACATTCCCCCATCATGGCGGAAAAAGTGTTGGAAAAAGTAGAGAGTTCAATAATGAAAGAGCTGGCAAAAAAGTTAGGGGCCAAAGGGATTATAGTTGGCGGTATGTGCTGTACCGGCAATGAACTATTAGCTCGCTACGGCACCCCAACCGTCACTAATATTTTGGGACAGGAGCTGGCTTTAGGAACAGGGGCGGTGGATGCCCTTGTGGCGGATATGCAATGTGTCATACCCGGAGTTAAGCATGTGGCGGATTGCTTTGGCACGGAGGTTATTACCACTTCCAACTCTAACCGGATTCCTGGGGCTACCCATATCCCCTTTGACCCGGAAAAGACTGGGCAGATAGATAGGGATGCAGAACAAGTGGTTCGCCTGGCCATTGAGAATTTTGGCAAACGGGACCGCTCCAAAATACAAATTCCCCAGAAAACTACTAAGGCCATGACGGGCTTCAGCTATGAGGCTATCCTGGAGAACTTCGGTGGACGGGAAAAGCTGTTGGAATTGCTGAAATCAGGGAAAATTAAAGGAATTGCCACTGTGGTAGGCTGTAATTCTCCCAAAGTTACTTACGAATACAACCATGTTACCATAGTTAAAAAGCTAATCGAAGGCAATATTTTAGTTACCACCACCGGTTGCAGTGCCCATGCCCTGCTGAATGCAGGCCTATGCTCACCTGATGCCGCTGACTGGGTGGGAGAAGGATTGAAGGAGATCTGCCGTGAGCACGGTATTCCACCGGTATTGACAGTGGGCGGCTGTGTGGACAATACCCGTTCCTTGCGCCTGTTCATAGCTTTGGCTGAGGAAGCAGGCTTGCCCTTAAAGGATATGCCCTTTATGTTTGTGGGGCCGGAACCAGGAAACGAAAAGACAATTGGACAAGGAGTTACCTTCCTTTCCCATGGCATCAGCAATCTAGTAGGGTTCCCGGCTCCCATCCCGGTGCCCATACCCAAGCGGGTAGAAGGCGGGGAAGATTGGGAGATGGATCGGGGAAGCAATGATATAGCAGACTTTTTTGCCGGAGATTACGGTGTCTTGCCTAAGCTGGGGGCTAAAATATATACGGAGCCAAATCCCCAGCTGGCAGCTCAGACCATCAGACTGCACATTAAAAGAAAAAGACTGGCCTTAGGCTGGAAATAGGAGGATAACGGAAATGAGCAGATTAACTAGACGTCAATTTGTTAAATTAAGTGCAGGGGCTATCTTGGTCAGCAGCTTAGGCTTTGGTTTAATGGGTTGCAGCAGCAATAAGCAGGCGGGGGATAAGGTTAATATTAAATTGGGGTATTTGCCCATTACCGATCATTTAACCTTAATTGGCAGTGGTAATTATAATTTTGAGAAGGTAAATATTGAACCGGTGAAATTTTCTAGCTGGCCGGAAATAGCCGAAGCTTTAAGAGCTGGTGCCATTGATGCAGCCTTTCTGTTAACTCCCATCGGCTTGAGATTACGACAGCAGGAGGTACCAGTTCAGGCAATTCTCCTGGGACACCGTAATGGCAGCGTGCTGACGGTGGAGGCGGGAAACCGGATTAATAAAGTTAGTGATCTGGCTGGAAAGACTATTGCCATTCCCAGCAGGTTTTCCACCCATTATATTCTGTTGCAGCGGTTGTTAGCTGATAATGGGCTTGACCCTGATGGGGTAAAATACCTGGACATGGCCCCGCCGGAAATGGTGCAGGCCTTAGCTGCTAAGCAGATTGACGGGTTTATTGTGGCGGAACCCTTTGGTGGGCAAGCTGAGATACAGCAAGTAGGCAAGGTGCTGACCTTGTCCAAGGATATTTGGCCAAACCACATTTGCTGTGTGCTGAATATCCAAGAATCAGTTATTCAAGCTCACCCGGAGGCTGTGCAGGAGTTGGCCACCGGACTGGTGGCTACGGGACAGTTTATCGAAGCTAATCGGGTTGATGCATCCAAGCAGTCTGTCAGATATCTGGGTCAAAAACAGGAAGTGGTGGAGTTTGTGTTGACTAACCCCTTAGACCGGGTGACCTACAATGATCTTTTCCCAAGCATGGAGGACTTTGCTGCTACCCAGGATTACATGCTGGAATTTAAAGTAACTGATAAGACGGTGGACCTGGGCAAGTACCTGGAGCCGGCCTTTGCCAAGAAAGCCTATAGCTAGGAGTGGAGCGGTATGGATCTTAACGGGGGAGTAAGGGGAAAAAAAGGGTTAATACCTAAATTACCAGGGGAAAAATTACTTTTTCCCCTGGTAACTTTAATCATTTTTCTAACAATTTGGTACTTAGTGGCCAATTCAGGCAAATACACCGAACACCAGCTGCCTGGACCTGATAAAGTGGCCCTGGCTATTGTAGAAATCCTGGAAACGGGGATAATCTGGGAGCATATTGGCATCAGTATGTACCGGTTTGGAGCAGCATATTTGTTGGGGATAGTAGCAGCCATTCCCCTGGGGCTGGTATTTGGCTGGTATACCAGGATGTATACGGCTTTTGACCCGTTTATTCAAGTATTGAGGCCAATCTCTCCCATTGCCTGGTTTCCCCTGGCGATGCTCTGGTTTAAAATCGGTGACGCGCCGGCTATCTTTATCATTTTCTTGTCTGTTTTTTTTCCAATTTTACTGGCCACCATCGCTGCGGTGCGCAATGTGGACCGAACCTATCTCAAGGTGGCAGTTAATTTCGGCACATCCGAATTTGATATCCTCCGGAAAGTTGTTATCCCGGCAACTTTTCCCTACATCACCGTGGGGCTCCATATTGCTCTGGGGACAGGGTGGATTCATTTGGTGGCTGGGGAAATGCTAGGTGCTCAATCGGGCTTGGGCTACTTGATCGTGGACTCCCGGAACTTTTTAAGAACAGATAAAGTTATAGTGGGGATGCTATTGGTGGGAACCCTGGGCTTAATCCTGGATAAATTGATGACCTGGGCGGAAAACAGGGTAAAAGCCAGTTGGGGCTTATAGATAGGGGCGTGAACAAATGACAACAGCTAAAATTGTGGTGTCGGAAGTGGAAAAAACTTTCAGCGATAAACAGGGTGGGGAAAAGCAAGTGCTGGTTCCCGTAAATCTCACTGTCCACCAGGGTGAGTTTCTGTGTCTATTGGGCCCTAGTGGTTGTGGGAAGACTACTTTGCTAAACATGATGGCAGGATTTGATTTTCCAACCCGGGGAACGATTAAAATAGACGGGGAAGAAGTGGTGGCCCCTACTCCAAAGCACCTGACTATATTCCAGAATTACGGACTTTATCCCTGGCGCAGCGTGCTGGGCAATGTGGAATATGGTCTGGAAGTACAAGGGATTCCCAAAGTAGAGCGTCGGCAGAAAGCCATGGAATTAATCAAGCTGGTGGGACTTACGGGAGCCGTTCATAACCATCCCCATGAGCTATCCGGTGGGATGCAGCAGCGGGTGGCCATCGCCAGAGCTCTGGCGGTAGACCCGGAGATTTTGTTTATGGATGAGCCCTTTGGGGCGTTAGATGCCATGACCAGGTACAAAATGCAGGAGGAGTTAATTCGTATCTGGCAAGAAAAGAATAAAACCATTATTTTTGTCACCCATGATATTGATGAAGCAGTGTATCTTGCTCACCGGGTAGCCATTATGACTACCCACCCAGGTAAAATAGAGGAAATTATGCCCATTGAGTTGGGCAGGCCTCGGGATAGAACCAGCTATGACTTTATCAGGATTAGAGATAAGGTGTACCAGGTTTTTCAACTGGTGCAAAGGGTAGAACCTGATTACCACATCTAAGCTAACAGCAAAGAAAGTCCTAAGAGGAATATTATCCTTCGGGGCTTTTTTGTTTTTTATTGAAATAGTTCTGCCTGTCATGTATGTTTAGGTGGGTGGCCTTGCGCTTAATTAAAGGGAATGTATTACTTTTAGAGATATATATAAAAACAATTGCCAGTTTGATTTCATGGGCTTGGAAGACGATATTATGCTGCCAGGGTAGTTAAGGAACCCAGTTTGATCCGTTTTTAGTCGGGGAGTTTATTACCCTGCTAAAAAAAAATTTTCTGCTGAATTAAGTCAAGTAATAATTAGGGAAAATTAATTGTACGTGATGTATGGACATGTGTCAAAGAAGTTGTTGGAGTGGGCCGGGCGGATAACTACAGCGGTGTCTGCTCCGCTGCTATTTTCGCTGGTTCTCTTATTCTGACTCCTGACTCCTGACTCCTGACTCCTGACTCCTGACTCCTGAGTTTATACCTGGAAATATTCCGGATCCTCAGGCTTGATTACTCTTTCAATTATGACAGTGGGATATTTGCATAAATCTAGTTCTGCACCCTTCCCGTGGGCTTGTCTTCCTATGCCACTTAATATTTTTACGATGGGTCTGGTGTATAGCTCCCGATTCACATCTACAACCACTGCTATCTCGCCGGTATTTAGCTTTACCAGTGAGCCGATGGGGAAGATGGCAATATTTTTCAAAAACGCTTTGGTAACAATTTTATCAAAATATACATTTGCCCCATGGGCAATCACTTCCGAGGCTTCATGTGAAGAAAAGGCATGACGGTAAACTCGGTCTGCCACTAAGGCATCATAGACATCTGCCACGGCCACAATTTTGGCGTACTGGTGAATGTCTTTTCCCTTTAATCCCCTGGGATAGCCACTGCCATCAAGCTTCTCATGGTGCTGAAAAGGTACATGAGCCGACAGGGTTGAAATACCTTCAATTTTTCGGGTAAGTTCAAAACCGGAGGTGCTATGCTCCTTTATTGCGGCAAATTCCTCATCCGTCAGCTTAGCTGGCTTATTTAATATGTTCTTGTCAATGGTAATTTTTCCGATATCATGGAGAATGGCACCTATGCCTAATTCCTTTAGCTGGAGTTGGTTAAGCCCTAGGTTGATACCCGTCAGTACTGACAATACACATACATTGGTACAATGGGCAAAGGTATAATTATCATGGGAGCGAACATCGGTTAAATTCACCAGCACTTTTGGATTAGCTAATAGTTCATCGATGATGTTGTTTACAGATTGGGTCACCTTTCTTAAGTCAACCGTACCAGTGAGGCTAAGCTGGTGAAAAGCATCCTTGACGTTGGCTATAGCCATTTGCCGGGTTTTCTCGCTGATTATCTCAGAAATTTCAACCACCGGCAATAGGTCGTCTTTGATGTAAATTGCCGGAATATCTAATGCTTTCAGTTTTTCCAGATAGATTGCCTTTAAGGTGATCCCGCCGGCTAATAAAATACGGCCGTCGTCACTGTAAATATTTTTTCCCAAGGTCATACCGGGTTTAGCATCGGATAATAAGGTTTTGCGCATATGGTTACTCCTTATAAATAGCACAAGTTTATTAATATTCAGGCTAATAATATTATTCATGTTCTACTTTTATCGACAGTTTCCTGCTAATACCTGGGATAAACCAGAAAATTCCTTGCTAAATATTAGCCTATCTTGGATGAGAAAGGCGGGCATGGCTAATAATAATAACGGAGGTGGTAGGTTTGACCGTGTTTAAATTTGACCGATTAGGTAACGGCAAGTTGTTCTTAATATTATTAGGGGTAATGCTGTTGGCAGCAATATTAATAGCATTGGTACTTTGGTATCCCAATGTTGCGGGTACTTCAAAAGGGCCCTGGTTTTGGCGACAAGGTTAATAAAAATAAGATGGTTTTCCACATAAAAAAACCTCTGACAAGATAAATCAGAGGTTTTGTAAAGCGTTACTAACGCTTATGGCGCAGCTTATGCAATTCTTGCTTTAATAAAGGATTCAATATCCTGATATAAGTTCCCTTCATGCCCAGGGATCTAACTTCGATAACTCCTGCACTCTCAATTTTTCGGAGAGAATTGACGATAACAGACCGGGCGATATTGGCTGAGTCAGCAATTTTACTAGCAACCAAAACACCTTCTTCTCCTTCAACTGCATCAAAGATATGCTCCGCTGCTTCCAGTTCAGTGTAGGATAAAGCACCTAAAGCGATATGAATAGTAGCCCGGCGTCTGGCCTCTTCTTCAATTTTCTCCGCATGAATCCGGAATATCTCCATTCCAACAACAGTAGAACCATATTCAGCTAAAACCAGATCATAATCTGTAAACTCTATATTAAATTTGGAAAGAACTAAGGTTCCCATCCGTCTACCGCCGGCAAAAATGGGGACATAGGTAGAAATTTTATTTTGAAAACAGCAACTCTCCTGAAGGGTAAACACACAGGCATTCATCGGCCTGGAGTAGTTAGCCTTTGTTTCATTAACTGTAATTAGTTCAGTATAATATTTTTCAGGGAACTGCTGGAACTCATTGACGATTTCATCCATTGGCGGACAATCAAAACCAGGAATAAAAGAATAGCCTAACACTTTGCCTTCTTTGCCGATAAGATAGCAATTCGCATTAATTATTTCACTTAACACCTTGGTTATTGCCTTGTAATCCAGTGGGTGTCCCACCGGTTTATGGATAGATTTATTCATCAAACTTAACTTAGCCAGTAATGTCTCCATAGGTTTTCCCCCTTGACGATATCCTTTTCACTGTTAATACTATCCTTTTATTAAAATAATGTCAATAAGCGTGAGGGGTTAAATTGTAAAAATTTAAACAAATTATGTCAAAGTTGTCATTAATATTATGTCCATATCAGGGTAAACATATGTTGAAACTATTTCTAGAAATCATCTGCCAAATAATTTAAGAATTTCCAGGAAGATAACGGTAATACCTGCTGCCATCAATGGACCTACAGGTACGCCTCCAAAGAAAACAATACCGATAATTGAACCCACCACCAGTCCAATCATTAGCTGAGGTTCCAAGGTCAACAGATCCAAACCTTTGCCATTTAGATGGGTAGCAATTACTCCGCTTAATATGGCCATTAGGCCAGCCAAGCTAGTTAAGGATAGGCTGATATCCTTTAGCTGAACCTTTCCTGTGGCAAAAGGCACTAAAACTGACAAAATCAAAAACAGAAGCCCTAGCTCCAACCCCCGTCGCTCAATTACCGGAAGTAGCCAGGGAATATTAATCATCTTTATCACCAAGAGAATTCCCGCTGCCGCTGCAATTACGTTTGACTTGCTCAGTATGCCAAGAAACAAGAGTGTCAGCAAGATTCCATTTGCTACAGTCATAAATATACCCTCTCCAATAAGCTGTTTTGACAAGTATATGCTAAAAGGAGAGGGATTAGAATCAGGTCAAGGAAGCTGCATCCCCTTTCCATGAGGGAACCACTGAAGAAACATTCATCTGGGCGCAATAGCGAATGTCTGACTCTAAGCCCAGTTCCAAAAGGGTTCGGCCAGCTTTTGACTGGTAAAATAGCTTAGGACCATCCTGCTTGTTATCACAAAAAAATTTATAGGAAAAGTACCCAAGATCATTTAAATGGCATGATTTAAATTGTAGCAAATGAAAAATGATCATTCCGGCAGCAAAAGTGTCCTCCAGGGAAAACTCTTCCCTTGTGCCGGCACAGGCAATCACTAAATCTAAGTTTGAGTTCTTCAGTTCACAGGCTACTGCCTTGCCATTAAGAAGAGAACCTATTACAAGCTTATTAGCATTAAGTGATGCAGTAATGGTCTGAGCTCCGTTGGTGGAGGTAAAGACAATCTTTTTACCCCTCACCATGTCCGGTGAATATTCCTTGGGAGAGTTGCCCAAATGAAAGCCCTCAATTTTTTGGCAATATTTCTCACCCCCCAGAAGGAAGGACTCGGGGGAGAGCTTGCTTGCCTTCAAAAAAGCTTTTTCCGTAGTTTCTACAGGAATTACTTCTTTGGCACCATTGGCTAGGGCAGTTACGATGGTACTGGTAGCCCGCAGCACATCAATGGCCACCACTGTCTTTCCGCTCAAATCCCACCTGTTCAACTCATTATACGTGGAAAATACCTGAATTTCCATATTTTGTTCCTTTACTTGGAAACTGCTTGGCTGGGGGGGATGAAACTATAGCTATGGTCATCGCTGTTTTTAACCACCTGGCGCAGGGTATCTCCCCTCAGGCCAACTCGCAAGGCTTCCAGGGCCAGAATTTCATTTGTTGGAATGTTGCCCAGGTTAATGTTTACCCCAAAGCGTTCAATCAAGTACTGCTGCTGATTTTTTAACGGAGCTTCCCAAATCAAGGTGCTTTGCTCAGGCAGGCTATCTACTATATCCTCTAGAGACTTTTCATCTATTTCCCCTTGCTGGTTATATACTCCAACACCCTTTCCTGACTCCCGGCCTTCAACGATAACTTTCCAGGCTCCGTTTTCCAAGTCAGATAATATTTGCTGAACTATTTTTGTCCGGCTGATTTTGTCCTGGGGATTTTTTTTGCCAACTTCGGTAATTACTTGGAAGCCGGCGGATAAAACAGTGTGGATAATGTTTTTTCGTACTTCATCAGTCATGGGTATTGTTCCGTCGGAAATTTCGATTATTCGAAAGCCAAACTCTTTGGCCCTGTTGAGGAAACTGGATAGTTTTCCTTGCATGATGGCTACCTCTAAAAATGTACCGCCGGGATACGCTTCAGTCTGATAGCTTTGAATGAGTCTGACCTTTTCCTTTAGAAATTCAGGGCTATAAAAAGCAGAAGTGCCGAACCCGAATTTAATTAGATCAACATAGTCACTGCCTACAGATAAAAGGTTAGCAGTTTCTTCAAGACTCAGCCCTTTGTCAATGGTCATGGTAATGCCATTATTGCGCAGGACATTCGGTTTCTTGGGAACCCGTCCCTGGAGCGGAAAAGAAATAATATCATCCCAGGCTTTAAGTTGATGACTCAAATTTGTCTACCCCCTAATAAATATTCTGCATGTGAGCTATTCTCTGATTCAGCAGTAATTTAGATTGAGGTACCAGGAAGTGCTGATTATCTTAGATAGCTGCCTGCTTATTAGCATATTCAGTTCCAGGGGAATATGTTACCTGGGGGATAGGGGAATAGGTCGATTTAGATACCCTTTAAGCCGAAAAAAATCAAAAAAACACCCAGAAAAATCATTATAAAACGACTCAAGGGCAGTTGGTCCGCCAGACCGACTAACCCTAGACTGGTGACGATAATTAACACAGTAGGCCCTATTAGAGCCAAAATTGCATTAATTTTAAAGGCTGTTTCCACTGTTTTGAAATGTAATATCAGCATGGCGGCGATGATTTCAATGGTGCCCGAGAGCATCCTAATTAAACCCATCATCAGTGCTAATTTCTCCAAAAAAACCCCTCCCGGATAGTTTGTAGTAGTACTACTACTACCAACTATTATGCGGAAAAGGGGGAAAATAGTTCTTAGTGGGTATTAAAATGAAATATCACTTGAAATAAATTTTTCTCTGGGCGGTTGTTAAACTTTATTACCAACTGAGGGGGTAGATCCCGGCGCATTTTTTCCAGGCCCAGTCCTGAACGCAAAAACCTCTTTTTAGGATCCAGTGTAATCAGGTTCTGAAATAACCAGGGGTTGCGGACCGGGTGATTCAAGCCTCCTTCTCCTGAGGCCAGGGAGTCTGGATCTAACAAGGAGCCTGGATTTGTAATACTGATCCAGCTTGGATTAAGCTGAATTACTATATAACGATGAAGCTGCCAATAGTCACGGTGTACCAGAGCATTGGCCAAGGCTTCATTTAAAGAGGATAAGGGAAGTGGGTTATCCTTGGTATGCCAGGTTATTAATTCCTGAAACTCGTCCAGAATCTGCAAAACCGTACCAGTAAGGTAGTAGAGTTGACCGGTCTTACTGACCACCAGCTTAACCATGGCATGGGGCAAATATTTTTCAACCTCCTTACCAAAGAGGAGCATCCCCCCCAGGGTGGGATGAGTTTTGCCCGTATCCGAATCCCGGTAGCTAAAGCCGTTACTGGTTAAATTCAGCAGCAGGGCATCTTGGGGCAGATGTTGTAATCCGGGGATAAAGCTGAAAATGCTGTTCAGGTCAAGTTGATCTATGTTCGCCCGGTAAATTGGCGTGGTTTCATGGGAAACTAATCCTGTCTCTTGCAGCATGGAGGCAATTTCCCCCCGTTGAGCCACATCGGTGGTGGAGCCACGGCGGATAAAAAAGCTGCCTGTATCCTGGAGCTGATGAGGGCGCTGGTCGCTCCGGTAGATGGTGATAGCTGCTACATGCTTGCCTTGAATAAGCAATACATCAACTCTAATGGGAATTGGTGGGGTGCAACGGGAGCTGATAATCTGTTGGATTTTCTCTTCTTGAAAGTTCTTTGGGTTGATTCCTGTGATGCGCTTGGTCTTATCTTCAACTCCAAAAACTATGTAGCCTCTTCCTCCCCTGGAATTAGCAATTGCAGAGACTAGCTTGGACAGTTCCTTTTTTTCTCCTTCAGTACGCAGTGAAAGCTGGGATTTAAAGTCTAGCTTGGGTCCTTCATCTCTCGTTAGCAGCTGTTGAAGCCGGGCAAGATCCATCGGGTAATCTCCCTTTCAGGTAATAAAGTATCTTGCTATATAATATAATTATAGCAGGTTACGCATCATTCTTTCAAGGAATAATCGCCCACAAATCGCTCCAGCCTGCCAATGGCCACCGGCTCGCCTTTAAAAGTAATATTGTGAAAATAAAAAAAACAGCAGGATAATTGAGTAGGTAAGGAGAATATTTTTTTAATGCATCAGGTCAGACCAGCAGTCCATCAAACCTTATCGACAGTGGTAAGACGGGATGCTGAATAGGAAGTTGAAAGCTGTCATGGAAGGTATTGCTATGAAAGAGATGTTAATGATGGAGGGAGTAACCATGTTAGACAAAGAAATAATCGCTAAACTAAAGGAAATTTTGGGGGCAGACAATGTAACCACTGACCGGGAAGACTTGGTGACTTACAGCTTTGATGCCACCGCTGATATGCCTAGCCAATTGCCGGATGCAGTTGTAACTCCGGAGACAACAGAGCAGATACAAGCAATCGTTAATTTGGTCAAGGACCACAAGGCTAAGGGATGGGAAAATGAAGGTTGCCTTTTTCACCGGTTGTGTGACTAATTACATTTATACTGGTGTTGGGCAGGCCACCATAAATGTATTGGCAAAAAACAGGATCGATGTGGTGGTGCCAAAAACCCAGCATTGCTGCGGGGCACCTATTCTCATTCATGGGGACAGAAATGACAGGGGCAGAGGCAGTGGTGACTGGCTGCGGCTCCTGTAGAATGCAGTTGGAAGACGGCTTATATCAAGAGAAAATGAATTTACCAGTTTATCACACCGTTGAAATTTTAAATATGGCTTATAAATAATCTAGGGGGGTGAGCAGGGTGACCAGGGAGCAGCTATATGTTCAATTTAAAGAAAAGGCGGAGCTGCTGTCGGCGGAAGTCCATCGCTTCCAAACGGCGGAAGCTGCCCTTAACTATATCATGGTTTTTATTAATGAGTTTACCCGTGAGCAGGGAAAAGAAGTAAAAACAGTCTGGGCTGATACACCGGCTTTGGCAAAGGTGTTGGATCAGTTGGTGGGGGTGCCTGGAGTTTACTTTGGTGACGATATTCCAGCCCAGGCGGAGCAGAGTTTAATCGGGGTATCCCAGTTGGATTTTGCCATCGCCGAAAGCGGTACTCTGGCTCAGGATGCTACTGATGTACTAAAGAGGCTGGTTTCCACCCTGTCCTTTGTGCACATTGCCCTAGTGCCTACCAAAGGATTAGTGGCAACAATTGCAGAAACTATTGATTATTTTCACCACACCTTGCCGGGATATGTGGCCTATATTTCTGGACCCAGCAGGACTGCTGATATTGAGCGGGTGTTAACCATCGGCGTCCACGGTCCGGAGCGACTGGTTATCGTCCTGGTTGATGAGGCAGGAGGTGAGATGGATGGCTAAAGATAGTTTTAAACAGGGAATAGAGAAGGCCCTGCAAAATAAAAACCTGACCGGGGCCCTAGACAGGTTCCAGGAGGCTTATGTTGAATCCCGGAAAAAAGCTTTTGCCGGGGTAGACCTGGAGGCCTTAAGGGAACAGGTTAAATGCACTAAGGCAATGGCCGCCGAAAATATGGAAGAACTAGCTGCTCAATTTAAGGAGCAGGCAGAAAAAAGAGGAGCCAAGGTGTATGTGGCTCGAACGGGACAGGAAGCTAAGGATTATATTTTAAATCTGGTCAGGGAAAAAGAAGTTAAGACTATTGTCAAATCCAAGTCCATGGCCACTGAGGAAATCCACTTAAATGAGTATCTCCGGGATAACACCGATGTCACAGTGAAGGAGACGGATTTAGGAGAGTGGATTATCCAGTTGGCAGGACAAAAGCCTTCCCATATGGTAATGCCGGCTATTCACTTGACTAAGGAGGAAGTGGCGGATATTTTTAGCAAGGAAGTGGATGAACGGCTAACCTCAGATATCCCAAGGCTAGTCAAGGTAGCTAGAAATGAGCTGCGAAAATACTTTATCCAGGCAGAAATGGGTATATCCGGTGCCAATATCGCCGTAGCTGAAACGGGAACCCTGGTCTTACTCACAAACGAAGGAAATGCTCGACTGGTAACTACCCTGCCCAAAATTCATGTGGCTTTAGTGGGAATGGAAAAGCTCGCAGCCAAATTTAGCGATATAAATCATGTGCTGCAGGCCTTGCCTAGGAGTGCTACGGGACAGCAATTGACCAGCTATGTCACCATGATCACAGGTGTTACTCCGGTGGCAACTGAAGAGGGGTACGGGGAGAAGGAATTGCATATTATCCTGATGGACAATGGGCGAACTGCCATGCGGGATGACCCGGTGTTTAAACAGGCGCTCCAGTGTGTGCGCTGTGCCGCCTGCCTTAATGTTTGTCCCGTCTATCGGATGGTGGGGGGACATGTTTTCGGTCATGTCTATGCAGGAGGGATTGGCACAATTTTAACTGCTTTTTTCAATGAAATGAAGGAATCGGCAGATATTCAGGGCTTATGCATCCAATGTGGCCAGTGTAAAGAGGTTTGTCCAGGGAAGATAGATATCCCCCGGCTGATTTTGGAGCTGCGAAAACAGATTACTAAGGAAAAAGGCCAGCCTTTTGCCCAGAAGATAATTTTGGAAAGTGTGTTGACAGACAGAAAAAGATTCCACTCACTGCTCCGGTTGGTCAGTAAAACCCAAGGGCTAGTGGGGGCTAAAGACGGATTTATCAGGCATTTGCCCCTCTTTTTCTCCAATTTGACGGAAAACCGCAGTCTGCCGGCGGTGGCAGAGGTACCCTTCAGAGATATCATTAAAAAGCCTCAGCAGGTGGAAAACAAAAAGGGGACAGTAGTTTTTTATGCGGGCTGTCTAATAGACTTTGTTTATCCGGAGGTGGGAGAAGCGGTAGTGAAGGTGATGAACCAGCAGGGTTATGAAGTGGCTTTTCCAGAGGAGCAAACCTGTTGTGGTGCTCCCGCCAAGTATAGCGGCGTGGAAGAGGTGGCTAAAAAGTTAGCAAGGCAGAACTTGGATGCCCTGCTCAGTGTGGACGCAGACTATGTAATTTCTGCTTGTCCCACCTGTACCGGTGCGTTAATTCATGACTTTGGTGAGCAATGGGCCGGAGATTCGGAGTATGAAGAAAAAGCAAAAAAACTGGCCAATAAAACCAAGGACTTTGCCTGGCTGGTGCACCAACTAAATCAACAAGGCAATTTAGACGATAGTAAAAAAACAGGTGCTGTAGGTGTTGTTCCAAGGAAAGCCAGCCCCTGCCAAATAACCTATCATGATTCTTGCCATTTGAAGCGAGTGCTGGGCATATTTAAAGAGCCACGGGAGCTATTAAATGGTGTGGCCGGTTGCGATGTAGTGGAAATGCATGCCAGTGATGTGTGTTGTGGGATGGGTGGCTCTTATAGTATAAAATTCCCAGAAATATCAAAACCTATTCTTGAACTAAAACTAAAAAATATTGAAGCCACCGGTGCGCCGGTGGTGGCCATGGACTGCCCGGGATGTATGCTGCAAATCGGCGGAGGATTGGACAAAAAAGGCTCCTGGATAAAGGTGAAACATACGGCCCAAATTTTGGCAGAGGGACTTGGCAAATAGATATTCTGAATGCTGACTACTGAATTCTGAGTACGCTATATATTATGATTTAATAGATAGGGGGTCAGACTCCGGGTGGTTACATGATACCCTGAGTTGACCCATGAATTTTTTTACACCCGGCATGAATTTAAAAAAGAAATCAAAAGGAAACAAATAAGCCCTTGGCGAAAACTTGCTAGAGGGAAGTGGTTTAAAGGGGGAGAAAATGATGCAAATATATTTAGACTTATTTATGGCTATGGTTAGGTCCGGATTGGTGGGCTTTGGCGGGGGTCTTGGTTCTGTTCCAATTATCAGAGCAGAGGTGGTAGACGTATATGAATGGATGAGCAATGAGGAATTTGCAGAAGTTTTGGCACTGGGGAATACTTTGCCAGGACCGATAGCAACAAAATTAGCGGTTTTTATCGGATATAAGCAGGCTGGTATTATGGGTGCATTTGCGGGAGTAGTAGGAATAGTGCTACCCACAGCTATCTTAATTATTATTTTGGCAAAACAGTATATAACCTACAAAGATTCACCTATAATAGCTGGAATGATGACAGCAGTTAAACCTGTAGTAGTTATATTGATGCTGCAGGTGGCTTTTGAAATAGGGCAAAAATCATTTCCAAATTATTTTAACTATGCATTGGCTGGGTTATCTGCCATCGCCATATTTTATTTTAAAATACATCCCGGATATGTGATTTTAGGTGCATTAGTTTTTGGAGCCCTACTGGTTAGATAGAAAGCTTATCATATTATTGTTCGTAGTCATAAAACTTTTCTATTTCTGATTCCACTTTGATTAAATGATCATACATTAATTGGCGGGAAGCCTTTTTATCTTTATTTTTAATAGCTAAAAAAACAGCTTTATGCTCCTCAAATAATCGTTCTGGAGTACCCACAGTATTGGCCATCCAGAGCTGACGAGTGGTATGTAAAGTCTGCCTCATAGAGTCGTGGACTGTGTACATTAACCTGATTAGTATCGCATTATGACTGGCTTCAGCAATGGCATAGTGGAATTTTAAGTCAGCAACTTCACCAGAATCATTATTACAGATATCATTTTCCATTTCAGTTAATGCGTCTTGAATAGCTTGCAAGTCTGTTTCTTCAGCTCTTTCAGCCGCAAGACCTGCTGCTTCAACCTCCAGACCTTTGCGGACCTCCAGCAACTCCTTGGCTCTATCCTGTTCTAAGACAAAAATTAAGGCCAAAGGTTCAATAATCGTATTAATGTCAGCCTGGCGAATGAAGGTTCCTTCTCCAGGCTTAATTTCTAGAAGACCCATAATTTCTAAAGCACGCAGAGCTTCCCGTACTGAAGCACGACTAACCTTTAAATGTTCGGCCAACTCCCGTTCAGAAAGCAATTTATCTCCTGGATGAAGATTGCCTTTTGAGATCAAACCTTTTATTTGATCTACAATTTGTTCATAAATTTTACGAGTTTTTATTGGTTTTAATTCCATAGCTTAGAACCTCATTTTCATAAGTTTATAAAATATACGTGTATTCCTCAATTATACTACCCTAAAGATAGAGCTGCAATACTTCTCTATAATATGCAGCTCTGAGGAGTAAATTTAATTATAGTCCTCTAAGTAAGCTAAATACTTTAAGTTTGCCATGTAAAAAATTAACATATGAAAAATTTATTTTTTTGCCAAAAAGAGTAAGCCAAAAACTTGCTCTTTCTTACTTTCTTCAACATCACATCCTTGCTATAATGTTATTGTCAGTAAAACCTCACTTGCGTACAGCAAAACACTCATCTTTATTGAAACTTTCAATCATATAAGATTACTTCATAATTTTCCTCCTTTGGGTTACACTAATATGTAGCTTAGTGTTAAGGGGGTATTCTTTTGTTTAATAATATGGTTACTTTTATAAGGCATAGATTTTACTTTGCATTACTCCGATTAAAAAAAGAAGAACAATCACTTTTAAAAATGGGTATCTCCCAGGAACAGATTAAAAAGTTAATTATTCATTGGTTGCAGCATCAAACGCTTCAGGAAAGCCTGGGGCAAATAATTTGGCAGACGGCAAAGCTGAAAAGCATTTCTCCCAGGGAAGCTGGAAAACGGTTAAGTACCGGAATGTACTGGGATGAATGGAAAAAAAATGTTTTTTCAGAAAGGCGAATACGCTAAATGATATCCTGACCTCATCCACCAGCAGTGTTTCACCCAAGATAAGCATGGTTGAATTTTCAACGCAGTTTATTGATATAATAAGGGGGAATAACTAAAAAAGGTCAGCTGGGGCAAACCTGATGAGAGTACGGAGCTGATATTACTCTTATTTTTCAGATAAATTGCACCGTAGGGAAAAATGTAATCAAAAAATTTGCAAATTAAAGTTGGAGGTGAGAGTATTTGTGCAATTTCATACAAAGAGGATAAATAAGATAATTAGGAGGAGTGAGGAAAATGATAGCATGCCAGATGGCATATACCCTTTAGGTACTGTGATAGAATAGATGTAAAATAGTAAAATAAAAATTAGGAATATTTTGAAAATGTCTTTACAACCAGAATAGTTCTTGGTATACTTGGGATACCAAGAAAACATAAATGAATATAGAAAATGCTAGGGGTGCCTTTAGTGGCTGAGAAAGAGAAATCTTACCCTCTGAACCTGAGATGGATAATACCAGCGTAGGGAAGCAGATGTGAACATTAGTTTACAAAAAGCTTACCCTTGGGTAAGCTTTTTTGCTTTAGCAATAATTTTACAAAGAAAGGGGTGAAACCACCACCTAGTGAAGTCATTTCAAATATTTTAATAAATAACAGAAAGCAGGTGATTAGATGGATAAGTTAATTATTGCCGGTCGGGAGATTTCAAACAGACTATTTATTGGTACAGGCAAATTTTCTCCTAACACAATTATTCCTAAGGTGATTGAGAAATCTGAAGCTGAGGTTATAACAATTGCCCTGCGACGGGTAGACTTGAAAGGCAAGGACGAAAATATTTTAAAATATATACCAAAGAAGTGCCTGTTGCTGCCAAATACCTCAGGGGCAAGGACTGCTGAAGAAGCAGTAAAAATAGCCAGAATTGCCAGGGAGGCTGGCTGTGGCAACTGGGTCAAAATAGAAGTAGTTTCCGATAATAAGTATCTGTTGCCAGATAACAATGAAACTGTTAAGGCAACAGAAATATTAGTTAAAGAGGGCTTTGTAGTATTACCTTATATGAGCCCTGATTTGATGGTAGCTAAACAATTAGAAGCTGTTGGCGCTGCAGCAGTAATGCCGCTGGGGGCTCCCATCGGTACTAACAGAGGTCTGAAAACAAAAGAACTGGTAATGATTCTCATTAATGAAATCAAAGTTCCTATTATTGTTGATGCAGGAATTGGCAAACCATCAGAGGCGGGAGAAGCTATGGAAATGGGCTGTGCAGCAGTTTTAGTGAATACTGCCATCGCCACAGCGGACAACCCCCTGTTAATGGCTGAAGCTTTTAATTTGGCAGTCCAGGCTGGAAGAAAAGCATATTTGGCTGGTTTAGGAGGAACAAAACTTTTTGCTGAAGCCAGTTCGCCTTTAACTGGATTTTTGCGCTAGATATTGCTTAAGAAAAGGTGGTACATAAGAATGTTTTTTTATAATGAACTATTAAAGTACAAAAATTTTGATATGGATGATTTCTGGGAAACTATTGGTGAAAATGAGATAAAAAGAATATTAGCCAATGAAAACTGTCGCCCGTTAGACTTCTTATCTTTATTGTCACCAGTTGCGGGAAATCATCTGGAAGAGATGGCTCAATTAGCCCATAGTTTGACAGTGCGAAATTTTGGGAAGGTCATTTTTTTATATGCCCCCCTTTATTTATCAAATTATTGTGTTAATCAATGTTCATATTGCAGTTTTAATATCAAAAACAGAATTGCAAGAAAAAAACTTGCTCTGGTAGAAGTAGAAAGAGAAGCTAAGATAATTGCCGAATTAGGAATTAGACACATCCTGATTTTGACAGGAGAATCAAGGAAGCAAAGTTCGCTAGCTTATATTAAAGATTGTGTTCAGATACTAAAAAAATATTTTTCCTCCATTGCTATTGAAATATATGCTATTTCCCAAGAGGAGTATAATGTATTAATTAATGCCGGGGTAGATAGTTTAACTATTTACCAGGAAGTTTATAATGAAGACGCCTATAACCAATTACATATAAAAGGCCCCAAAAAAGATTATCTTTTTCGGTTGGATGCTCCAGAACGTGCCTGCCAGGCTAAAATGAGAGCTGTTAATATAGGGGCTCTTTTAGGACTTGAAAATTGGCGCAAAGAAGCCTTTTTGGTAGGATTACATGCCAATTATTTGCAAAACAAATATATTGATACAGAAATAAGTGTATCTGCACCCCGGATCAGACCCCATTTAGGTGCTTTTCAGCCTAAATATCTGGTGGATGATAAATCTTTTGTACAAATCATATTGGCTTTAAGGATTTTTCTCCCCAGAGCGGGAATTACATTATCTACTAGAGAAAGTGCCCAATTCAGGGATAACCTGATTAAATTGGGAGTGACCAAAATGTCGGCGGGTTCTTCCACTGAGGTAGGAGGTTATGGTGCTAAAGGGGAGAGTCATAATCAGTTTGAGATATCTGATGAAAGAAGTGTGGAGGAAGTAAAATTGATGATTTATCAGCAGGGGTATCAACCGGTATTTAAAGATTGGGATATCATCAGCTAGGGGTATGGGATAAAAAAAAGAAAGGGTGATCTGGATGAATTATACTACTCAAATGGATGCTGCTAAAAAAGGAATAGTTACAAAAGAAATGGAAACAGTGGCTGGTAAAGAAAAGAGAACGGTGGAATACATACGTAGTTTAGTGGCTGAAGGTAAGATAGCTATTCCCGCCAACAAAAATCATCATTCTCTGGACGCAGAGGGTGTTGGGGAAGGTTTACGGACAAAAATAAATGTGAATTTGGGGATATCTAAAGACTGCTGCAATATTGAGCTGGAGCTTGACAAAGTTTACAAGGCACTGGAATTAAAAACTGAGGCTATTATGGATTTAAGTAGTTATGGTAAAACTGAGGAGTTTAGAAAAAAATTAATCCAGGTTTCTCCGGCCATGATTGGCACTGTTCCCATGTATGATGCTATTGGCTTTTATACTAAGGAGTTGGAGGAAATAACTTCAGAGGAACTCTTGGCTGTTATTCAAAAGCACGCCGAAGATGGTGTTGACTTTATGACTATTCATGCTGGAATAAACAGAGCTACCGCTGCGAGGTTTAGGAAAAACAAAAGACTGACGAACATAGTTTCCAGGGGTGGCTCGCTCCTTTATGCCTGGATGGAACTTACCGGACAGGAAAATCCTTTTTATGAATATTATGATCAGGTGTTGGATATTTGCGCAGAATACGATGTTACGATTAGTTTGGGGGATGCTTGCAGACCGGGAAGTTTGCATGATGCTACAGATGCCTCTCAAATTGAGGAGCTAATTACTTTAGGCGAATTGACAAAAAGAGCTTGGGCTAAAGACGTTCAAGTGATGATTGAAGGACCAGGACATGTGCCTATTAACGAGATTGCCAGTAATGTAATGCTGGCGAAAAAATTATGTCATGGCGCACCTTTATATGTTTTAGGGCCACTTGTGACAGATGTTGCCCCTGGTTATGACCATATTACCAGTGCAATTGGGGGAGCTATTGCCGCCGCCCATGGTGCTGACTTTTTATGTTACGTCACACCTGCTGAACACTTAAGATTACCAGATCTTGAAGATTTAAAAGAAGGTGTTATTGCTGCCAGAATAGCGGCCCATGCTGCCGACATTGCCAAAGGCATCCCGGGAGCCAGAGACTGGGATGACCAAATGAGCAAAGCTCGCCAGGAAATTGATTGGAAAAAAATGTTTTCTCTAGCTATGGATCCAGAAAAGGCCATAAAATATCGACAAGATTCTAACCCGGAAAGTGAGGACACATGCACCATGTGCGGTTATCTTTGTGCAATGAAAAATATGAATAAAATACTTAGTGCTAAATAAGAAAGCAACCACAAAAAAGAGCTCCTTTTACGAGGGCACTGAAAAAGTCCCTTTTAAAGCAAAGAAGGTATAGCACCTCAAAATTATGAGTGAATTACACCTTTTTTTGCTGTATAACCAATTTTTCGCATGTAGAAATTGGGAATAATTCTTTTTTTAAAGTCAAACGGTCTTGCGCAATCACTGCTATGTTAACAGAACCATATTTTTCCACATGCTATGATAATATTAACTTCTTTCGTAGTTGCTATAGTAAAAAATTTGGTATATTTTGGGTAAAATGAAAAGAAAAAAGGGGATAAAATTTTCCAAAAAAGTATTGACACCATGTACTTTTTGGTATACCATATACCTAGATGGTATACCAAAAAGTACATACTTATTAAGGGAGATGACAATAATGAAAAACCTGACTGACAATGATTATTCGGGCTTTATTAGTGGGGGCACATGTGTTATTGGGTTTACTTCTGATAGTTTAGATGCAGCAGATATGACAAATATTTTAAATGAGTTTGAAGGTAAGAATGCCTTGGTTGATGCAGCTACTATGAATATTGATAAAACATCTACCCCGAAAACCTTAGGGGTAACTGCAGCGGTAGTTCCTATTATCGTGATTTTTAAAAATGGAAAGCCTTTTAAGGTAATACAAAAAAATGACTTTTCCGTTGAAAAAATCACTAAAGCCATTGGTGGTGGAACAGCAAATATTACTTTGCAATAAGTTTTTATATCCCTAGTTGCGTATCTAAGAAATAAACTGCAATTAATATGGAGGCTGCTTTAATGGACGGGGAGTTAAAAAAACTAAAAGTCGAAACCTATTCTAATATACGTGACAATACCCTAAGGGTATTGCGTGAAGCCATTCTAGATGGGAATTTAAAGCCTGGAGAAAGGTTGATAGAAAGAGATATTGCTGAAAAATTAGGGATTAGCAGAACTCCGGTCAGGGAAGCAATTCGCAAGTTGGAGCTAGAGGGCTTAGTCAATCAAGTGCCAGGAAAAGGCGTGGTTGTAGCTAAGATTTCTTTTGAGGAAGTTATCGAGATATACAATATCAGGGCTGTTCTGGAAGGGTTGGCCGCTAAGTTGGCAGCTGAAAAGATTAATCTGCAAATAAGGAATAAATTAAAAATGTTAATCAGTGAAATGGAAATTGCCATAATAAATGATAATCAGGATAAGATGAGCAGATTAAATACGGAATTTAATGAAGTGATTTACAAGTGTGCTCAGAGTCCTCGATTATATCAAATGCTGAGCAATATGTCTGAATACGTTGAAAAGTTTGCGAAAGCTGGTTATAAATTTCCCGGACGGATATCAGAAGCTACCAAAGAACATGAACAGATTGCTGAAGCCATTATTGACAGAAATGGTAGCTTGGCACAACAATTTGCCATAGACCATATTCACCGTTCTAAAGATATTTATATAGAAGCTGCTAAAAATAATAATAAGAAGTGAGCTCGTTCAGCTAAAGCTGAACATCGGGGAATCAGATGGAACTCAACTCCACCTGATTTTAACCATCTTGGTATACAGTATACCTAATTAAGCTAAGTATATTTTCAAAATTTTGAATATTTAGTTTAGTGAAATAAATTAGCCGAAACGACTGCTAAAATAAAATAATTTACACAGTGGCTTTGTATTGCAGGGAGGGGAACCCATGGACACAGGCCGGCAGGAAGTACAATTACAAGTGGTTGAAGGGATTATTCAGGATGTAGGCAAAGGGATTGTACGAATTGACTCAGTGGAAATTGATAAATTAGGTATCAATTTGGGAGATGTTGTCGAGATAACCGGGGGAAACAAGGCGGTAGCAAAAGTAATGCCGGCTTTTGCGGAGTTTACTCGCCTTAATTTAATCCAAATGGATGGGAATATAAGGGAAAATTGCCAAGTGAGTATAGGTGAATTAGTTTCAGTCCGCAAGATCGATGCTTATCCTGCTAAGACTTTGGTTTTAGCCCCTTCTGTCATTGGTGGTGAATTTAGTGAAGAAGAAACTGCCCATATTAAACAGTTGATGATAGGGTTTGCTTTGCAGGTGGATAACGTAGTTAGACTAACTCTGTATGGAACTAGGAACGTGGTCTTTCAGGTAAGGGGGGTGGCCCCCAAAGGGACCGTCGTAATCAAAAAAGACACTACCATTAGGTTTGCATCTGCGGATATAGGGGATATCCAGGAGAACCGGATAAAATACGAAGACATCGGGGGCTTGGAGCGAGAAGTTCAGCGAGTTAGAGAAATTATTGATTTGCCTTTAAGATATCCCCAAATGTTTAAGAGGTTAGGTATTGAAGCACCAAAAGGTGTATTGCTTTATGGACCACCAGGCACTGGTAAGACATTAATTGCCAGGGCTGTAGCTAATGAATCAGCTGTCCATTTTATTCATGTTGATGGTCCAGAAATTATGCATAAATACTATGGGGAAAGTGAAGGGAAATTACGAGAGATATTTGAAAGAGCCAGAAAAAACGCCCCCAGCATAATATTTCTCGATGAAATTGATGCTATCGCACCTAAAAGGTCTGATGTTCATGGAGATGTGGAAAAGAGGGTTGTGGCTCAGTTGCTGGCACTTATGGATGGATTGGAATCTAGAGGGCAAGTGATTGTTATTGCTGCTACTAATATTCCAGAACTGGTTGACCCGGCCTTGCGAAGACCCGGGCGGTTTGACCGGGAGATCGCAATCAACCCACCAGATAAAAATGGAAGATTGCATATTCTGCGTATTCATGCTCGTGGGATGAGCTTGGCAGAAGATGTTTCTTTAGAACAATTAGCTCAAAACACCCATGGTTTTGTAGGAGCTGACTTGGAGGCCTTTTGCCGGGAAGCAGGGATGCATGCTCTACGAAGGCTGTTAGATAAAATGAAGTTAACTAAGGACCAGAGTGAGGAGTTGGATTTATATATAACAGCACAGGATTTCCAGCGAGCAAGACTGGAAATAGATCCGGCAGCAACCAGGGAATTTTTTGTTGACATACCTAATGTAGCCTGGGAAAGTGTGGGTGGTTTAGAAGATGTCAAAAACCAGTTAATTACCATGGTGGAGTGGCCTTTGAAATATCAGGAATTATTTCAGCAAATTAAGCTTGACCCACCAAAGGGTATTTTATTGACTGGACCTGCTGGAACAGGAAAAACCCTGATGGCTAAAGCTATCGCTGGGAAAACTCAGGCGAATTTTATTACTGTTACAGGTCATAATATTTTTTCTCGTTGGATTGGCGAATCGGAAAAGGCATTGCATCAAGTATTTCGTAAAGCTAAACAAGCTGCCCCTTGTATCTTGTTTTTTGATGAAATAGATGCTTTGGTACCAGCTCGAAGAAGGGATAGTGAGACTTCCGAAGTAGCACAAAGGTTGGCAAGTCAGTTTTTGGTAGAGATGGATGGTTTAGAAGAGTTGAAGGGTGTTATTGTATTGGCAGCTACTAACCGACCGGAAATGATTGAACCTGCTTTGATTAGACCGGGACGGTTTGACTATATTGTTGAGTTTTCCAAACCTAATGAAAAACAAAGATTGCAAATTTTTCAAATTCATGCAAAAGAAAAACCTTTGGCAAAATCTGTTGACTTGGAAATACTGGCAGAGCAGACTGCAGGCTTGGTGGGGTCTGATATTGAGGGGATTTGTAAGAAAGCAGCTATTCTGGCTTTGGGTGAGTGGCTTAGCCAAGCTGGAGATGTAGTTAGTCTAACGGATGTTGGCAAACTGCAAATTCAACCAGGGCATTTTCAGAGGGCTATCCAAGATTTTGCAGTTACAGATAGCAACAAAAATTGGGAGGTGATAACAAGGCAAAAGAATGTGTAAGGCAGCAATAAGAAAAAAAGTATGGGGTTAAAGAAAATTTGCATGAATGAAAGGAGGATTCAAACTTAATGTCAATAGAAAATTTATTTGAAGAACCTGGTTTGATTCAAATTACATGTTGGGCAAGAGGTGTGTATGAAAATAAAGATGCTCGGGATGTGGTAGTATCTTTATCAGATGCTGCTGCTTTAAAAGGCAAGCATGTACAGGCTTATGAGAATTATGTTGATTTGCCGGACCGCATTTATGTATCTGTAAGGGCCTATGCAAGAATTAGCCCTAATCCTATTGAAAGCAAATATGTTTATGAAAATGAAAGTCCAAACATCGTAGTACTTACTGAAGAAACACTTGTCAAAGGAAGAAATGTTCTGGAAGGTATGGTGCCTGGTGGGGTGTTGGTGGTAAATACCAAGCGCAGCATAAATGAAATAGTTAAGCATGTTAAGAAGAATCCAGAATACAAAAACTTAGCAACAATTGCAGTAGTAGATGCTAGTTCCCTGGCTACTAATATTATCACCCTTTCCGGGGCTGAAGGTGCTACAGATGCTTCTGGTATTGGCGCAGGTTTTGGTGCAGCTTTAGCCGGAGCTGTGGTTAAAGCTAGTGGGGTAGTAGAATTAGATGACTTGTTGTCTATTGTAGCGAATAAGGTTGCAGCTCAAAGTGGTTATGACGAAGCTACTGTAGTTAATACCGCTAATTTATCAGTTTCGGCTTAATTTTATTATTCGGAGGTGACTTATGTCTAAAACATTTGCTATTGAAGATATGCCTTTTGCTGGCACAGTTCCTTCCCCCAAGGTTAACGGTGAAAACGAAGGAATGATTACGGGGAATTGGCGGGTTAGAAGGCCTGTTGTTGCTGAAGATGAGTGTACTCAATGTATGACATGCTGGATTTTTTGTCCTGATGCGTGCATAACGGAAACAGAAACAGCGGTAACACATAATTTGAAATATTGCAAAGGTTGTGGCTTGTGTGCAGAGACTTGTCCTTCAAAAGTTATTTCTCTAGTACCCGAGCTGGACTTTGAAGATTAAAAACTGGAGGTGAAAAAGATGGTAGTGAAGAGAATTTCTGGTTGCGTTGCTGCAGCAAATGCAGTGCGTTTAGCAGATGTTGATGTAATTTGTTCTTACCCCATTCGTCCCTATACGGGCATAATGTCAGAGTTAGCAAGAATGGTGGCTGATGGTGAGTTGGATGCAGAATTTATCCATGGTGAAGGTGAACATGGTCAGCTAAGTGTTGTTTATGGTGCTTCTGCTGCCGGTGCACGGGCTTATACAGGTAGTTCCGGGGTAGGTGTAACCTATGCCATGGAGGTTTACTCTCCCATAGCCGGTGAGCGGTTGCCAGTTCAAATGGCTATTGCAGATAGGACGCTGGATCCTCCGGGGGACTTTGGTTCTGAGCATACTGATGCCCTATGTTGTCGAGACCAAGGTTGGATTATGGGGTGGGCTTCAACTCCTCAGGAAGCCTTGGATAATACCTTGGCGTTCTATCGGATTGGGGAAGATCCCAAAGTATTGCTGCCTCAGTTTGCTTGTATGGACGGTTATTATGTATCCCATATTCTGGGCAATGTGGATATTCCCAATCAGAGACAAGTTGATGAATTTCTACCCCCCTATAAAAATCATCACGTGTTAGATGTGAATAATCCCCAGATTATTGGTCCTCAAATTGAGCCCATCATGGGTCCTGCTTTACAGAATCAAAGGATGTTGGCCATGAAGGGGGTTAAGCCGGTTATCATCAAGGCATGGCAAGAGTTCGGGGAGATTTTTGGCCGCAAATACGATCCTTTTATGGAAGAATACATGACAGATGATGCGGATGTAGTTATTTTTATGCAAGGAGCCCATGCCGAAACTGCCAAGATTGTTGCCCAAAAACTTCGCAATCATGGAGAAAAAGTTGGGGTTATCAGGTTGCGTACCTTCCGACCTTACCCCACTGAAGAAGTTCGGGCAAGTTTAGCTAGATTTAAAGCAGTAGGGATAGTTGATCATTCGGTTAACTTTGGTATTGCTGGTGGTGCAGGTGTGATGCTGACAGAGGCCAGAACAGCTCTATATGGACTGGGTGACAAGGTGCCAACAGTAGGATTTGTGGCTGGTTTAGGTGGAGAAGTAATAACCAAGGAAGAATTTTATAGAATGTTTATGAAATTGAAGGAAGTGGCTAAGAAAGGTAATACTGGTGAAAAAGATGCATATTGGATGCCTTACGAATTGTAAGGCCCAAATTTTGAAAGGAGGGAAATAATGGTGTTAGAACCAATAAAATCAATTAAAAATGCTCCTCGGGATGAATACTATGTACCCGGGCACAGGACGTGCGCTGGTTGTGGACCTGCTCTTAATTACAAATTAGTAGCTAAAGCAGCGGGTAAAAATACAATTTTCCTTGGCCCAACAGGCTGTATGTATGTGGCCAATACTAGCTATGCTTGTGGCCCCTGGGCTGTACCCTGGATTCATGCTCAAATTACTAATGGCGGTGCGGTAGCTTCCGGTATTGAAGCGGCGTACAAAACAATGATCCGCAAAGGAAAATATAAGGGGGAACAGCCAGCAGTAATTGTAATGGCTGGTGACGGCGGTTCTGCTGATATAGGAATTCAGGCTCTGTCTGCTGCTTTCTATCGGGGACACAAAATTGTATTCCTATGCTATGATAATGAATGTTATTCCAATACAGGAATTCAAACATCACCAACCACACCCTACGGGGCATGGACAACGTTTACACCTGCGGGACCAGTAGTGCCTGAAGGCAAGAAATTATTCCCGAAGGATTTACCGAAAATTATGGCCCACGGCCATCCTGAATTGAGGTATTTGGCCACAGCATCTATTGGGTATCCCCTTGATATGATGAATAAAATCAGAAAAGCTTGCAATCAAGATGGCCCATCCTTTGTCCATATCCATGCACCATGTCCAAAGGGTTGGTCATTCCCGGCGGAAAAGACAGTGGAAGTAGCAAAGCTGGCTGTTGAAACAGGTATGTTCCAGGTCTATGAACTGGATATGAAAACTAAAGAATACAACCTAACTGTAAAGATCAAAGAGTTGAAGCCGGTGGCACAATATATGAAATTACAGAAGCGTTTTGCTCATTTGCAGCCTGAGCACCTTGAAAAGATGCAGGCATTTGTCAACCAGCGCTGTGCCGAGGTGGGCATTAAGCCTTTGCCGATGGCAACAGCCCAATAACTAAACAGGCAGACGTGTAGCAGAAGTTGTCTTTAGGGCCATATATCTTAAGCTGGATATATGGCTCTGAGACGTTTCCTTGATAGAGGCAAAAAGCAATTTGCCATTGGTTCGCCATTCAGATTCCAGAAGCAACCATTTGCCATTAAATAGCTACCGTTTAAAAAAAGTAATGACAATGGCAAAATTAAAATATACAATGGATTTAAGTACCATATTATCCAAAACATGGTATACTGTATACCAAATATTCAGAAAATTCTGCATAAGGATACTTGATAATTTGCCTTATCCTGTTGTTTGCGTAGCATTAAACATGCCTTTGCTGTAAATCCACGGGTCATTTAAGGGGTTTTATTGAACAAGGAAAGGATTGTGAAAAGGGGGTGATATTTGTAAAGGGGAAAATCCGATTAAAGGAGGTGATGATGGAATCAGGTTTAGATAGAAAACTTACAGAGATTAGAAGGAAGAAGGATGGTAGAAAAATAAAGGAGATGAAAATAAATGTCAAAAATTGCTGAAGAATTAAAGGTCTCTAAAGTAGTTGAAATACCCGAACTTGCCAAGCTGCAATTGCCGGATATGACTCCTAGAGCTCTTTTTAATCACTTTGGACCAGGGATGCTTTTGATGATGACGGGTATTGGCACCAGCCACTTGGTAACTGCTCCTGTGGCCGGCGCACAGTTTCAGTATGCATTGCTTTGGTCTGTGCTGGTGTCATATGTTTTTAAATATTATGGTTTTGAAATGGCCTTTAGATTTACCAATTCTACTGGAAAAAGCATTCTGGATGCCATGTGCACCACCAAGGGGAAATGGGCTATTTGGTATACATTAATTGCTACCTTGATTCAAGCCGCAGTCGGTCAAGCAGGCAGGGTAATAGCAACGGCTGCTGTCATGTACTTCTTATTTACCCAATATCTGGGATGGCCGTTTGATCTGTGGCATTATGGAGCATTTTTAGGGGTATTGTGCTGTACCATAGTGCTTGCGGGGCAATATAAAGCTATTGAAGTTGCTACAAAGATTTTGGTAATTTTACTTGTTACAACAACCTTTTATGTATTCTTTTACGATCCACCTCCAATTACTGCTTATACGCATTTCTTTATTTTTGACATCCCCGCCGGGTCAATGTTGATATTAGCAGCATTCCTGGGACTTCTGCCCACGGGTATTGACGTGGCGCTGCAGTCTTCCGAGTGGGGAAAAGCAAGAAAATCCGGGTTGCCTCTGATTAGAAAGACTCTGGAAGAACATGGGGTTGCCGGGCGGTTTGACTCCTTTAATCCCAAAACTGCAGACCTAGCCGTTGACATCAACAAATTAAGCCCACATGCGCAGGAGTATTGCAGGAGATGGTTTAAAATTGGCAGCCTGGACTTTGGCATCGGACATTTTATTTCTTTCGTTATCGCTACTATGTTCCTGCTACTGTCAGCCATGTGGATTTACCCCAATGACGTTTCAGGAAGAGGGGTAATGGGTATAATCGCCAAAATGTTTACTGAATCTGTTGGCCCCGGGATGATGTACATGTTTTTAATTGGTGCTTTTGCGGCTACTTTTTCTACAGCACTTAATTATTATGACGGCTGGCCCCGGGTTGTTGGAGCTTGTTGCCGGAATTTGTTCAAGAAAACAGCAGATTTATCAGGGATTGATAACCCCACACCCGAAGCAAAGAAAGTTTGGTATTCAGAGTATAACATTTGGCGGATTACCATGATGTATTCTCTGATAACCTCAGTGCTGATTATTTATGGCTTTCAAAGTCCAGTGGCACTTGTGCTGATAGCGTCAGCAACAGCCCTGGGTATAGCACCAGTTATCTTTTATTACACCTTTAAGTTTTGTCGTGAGATCATACCTAAAGACAACAAGGTATTCTATCCCAGCAAACCAGTAATATGGTTTACTTGGCTTAGCTTAATCATCTTCACCGGCATGACCTTATTAGTATTGTTCTACGATGTTATTGCAAAGATAATTTAAGTAGGCATATTATCTTGGGGTATGTTCGGGTGTGAGAATAATTTTAATTATAATACACACCTCTAATTTAAGTCAATGATAAATATCACAAACATTATATTATTTAGCCCCTTTATAGGGGGCTTTTTTTTAGAATTTTTAGAAAAATATTGTATCTTTAAACACTGCAGATGATTTTAAAGACAGATAACAGGAATTATACGTTGCAAAATTGAAGTATATTGCAAAATATAAGTAGGCAAGTGGGTGAAGAAAATACTGCTGGGATTTTTATTCAAACTAGGTTTATTAGGAGTTTTTTTATCTTCTGTTATGGATAGGTGGTGGGATAATAATGGTGCCAATTCTGTTATTCCTGCCACAATTTTTTGGTTTTACATCCATAGGGATGAAAACTGTGGCAGGAATAACCATAGCCCACAGTTTAGCCAGTTCCCTATCGGACATGATAGTCCACCGGCAGAATAACTATATAGCAAAAGACTTAGTTATGGCCATAGGGATAAGTAGCTTAACCGGAGCATTACTGGGCGGAATCTGGTCAAAGTACTTGGCTGAAGAGCTGCTGTTAGGGCTTTTTGGAACTGTGGCTTTAACTACCAGTGTGATGATACTGATTAAAGAATTACGTGACCAAAAGGCCTTGTGGGAAGATAAAGATGAAGAAGATAATGAAGCGGTACAGGAAACTCTGGAATTTAATAAATATTTAGCTTTGGGAGCGGGTGCAGTGGTAGGTGTATTAAGTGGTATAATCGGCATTGCCGGGGCTTTATGCACCTGCCCTTAATGATTTATGTGTTACAGATACCTACCAGAATAGCCATTGGCAGTTCTATTGTCGGTGCTTTTCTTACCTCTGTTTCGGGTTTAGTTGGGAAATTAGGCAATGGGCAGATTCCTTTAGGTATGGCAATAGTAGTAGCGGCAGGAGCAGCTATCGGAGCTTAGGGAGGGAGTCGCTACACTAAAAAAATCAAGGCAATCAATTAAATGTAACTCTCTTGTAATTATTTTTAAAAAAATGCTGTTATTGGCAGGATTTCTGGATAAAAAAGCTAATTTATATTATATAATTAGTAAAGAATATTTCGGTAAAAATTGTTTAATAATACTTTAAAGGGGAGTGGAAAATGAACCAAAAAACCATTGAAAATGCTAAGGCAGCTTTTGCTGGGGAGAGCCAAGCGAGAAACAAGTATACTTTTTTTGCTAAAGTGGCTAGGAGTGAAGGACTGCACTGGTTAGGGGATATCTTTGAGGAAACCGCTGACCATGAAAAAAAGCATGCAGAAATTTTATTCCGAATGGTTAATGGCCTTGGCAGCAGTGAGGAAAATCTACAGGCTGCCCTGGACGGAGAAAATTATGAACATGAAAGTATGTATCCTAAATTTGCTGCTGAAGCTAGGGAAGAGGGTGAACCTGAGGCAGCTAAGCTATTTGAAGAGCTGGCTAAGGTAGAAGAAGCTCATGCAAAAAGATTTGCCGCCCTGTTGGAGATGGTTGTGGAACAGCGCCGGGCGGAAACAAAAGGAGCCGCAACTTGGAGATGCAAGGTCTGTGGCTACGTTCATTTAGATACCAAGCCATTGGAGGTTTGCCCTCTGTGCAAACATTCATATGAGCATTATCGGCCTGAAATGGAAGCGTTCTAATATTATTAAAGAAAGGTGGGATGTTGATGTGGCGGTGTAGTGTATGTAATTTCTTGGCTGAGGGGGCAGAAGCTCCGGAACAATGCCCGAAATGTGGAGCACCCCAAGAAAAATTTGTCCTATTATCAGCGGTCGAAGCAGCCTTGGTTGAGCGGGCACTTTATACTAATGATCTACTGATGCAGCTCAACACCTTATTGACGGAAGTGGCAGTGATATCTGAAGAGGGAATCGATGACGAATTAGATCCAGGGTGTGTTAAAATTTTTAAAACAGCCCTGGATAATGCCGAGTTTCTCCAGCAATCTATCAAGGCGGAGATTATTACCCATATTGGAAAGAAAAAATGGGGTTAAAGGAGGTTTAATCTATGGAAAATTGGGTTTGTAGTGCTTGTGGATACATTTATGACCCGGCGGAAGGGGACCCGGATAATGGGGTGCCGACAGGCACAGCCTGGGAAGATGTTCCCGAGGACTGGGTTTGTCCCTTGTGCGGCTTGGGCAAGGATGGTTTTGATCAAGAATAGGTAGTAAGGAAACGAGCTCCAAATTAGGATACAGGGTACCTAATTTGGAGCTCGTTTCTTTTTCCTTTTTGTTTTTGAATGCATTTTCCTAAGTGTCTTTGGGGAAAATTTAATATAAAGGTAGTGGATAAAATAAGAATAAGCATCATTAGCAGGGGGAATTTTTATGCAAATTACAGTAGGTGTTTCGGCAAGACATATCCATTTGTCCCAGGGAGACTTGAATATATTGTTTGGAGAAAACTATGAATTAACCCCGGAAAGGTACTTGTCAATTGCCACCCAGTATATCTGCAAAGAGAGATTAACGGTGGAAGGATCCAAGGGTAGGCTGGAAAATATGGGATTAATTGGCCCTGTAAGGCCCCATACCCAGGTGGAAATCTCCAAAACTGACGGGGTAAAAATTGGAGTCATCCCGCCCATTCGGCTGTCCGGTGATATAGAAGGGTCAGAAAGGGCAATATTAATTGGCCCTAAGGGAAAAGTTCTCCTGGAGGAAGGAGTTATAGTGGCCAAACGCCATATTCACATGACTGAAAGGGATGCGGCAGAATATGAGTTTAAGCACAAGGATTATTCCATGGTGGTGGTCAAGGGCCTGAGGAGCCTAGTGTTTGACTTTGTAGTAGTGCGGGTGGCTCCGGAAAATACCCATACGGAAATCCACCTAGATACTGACGAGTCAAATACCGCCGACTTACAGACAGGAGATGTGGTTACCGTGCTTCATGTTAATGACAAAAAATTGCGGCTGGAGCAACTGATTAATATGTTTGATGAACGCCAGCTGCGGGTGCTGGAGCAGACGGTGGCAGCTATCCTGGATGACGAAAAAAGACGGCTTAACATGATGGAGGAGATGTTAAAAATATTAAGAACTTAATTTGCAAAATATTACTTAATATACTCCCAATCGAATTCCATCTTGTGAATTTTCCACCGGCCCGACTTACTGGTTAGGTGAAAAAGTCCAGTTCCCATAGCTTCTAGCTGGGGCTGGTTTTCACTAACATTATATAATTCCAGGGAAGCTATGGTATAGGCTGTTTGACTTAATACCATAGTTTTTGTTTTCACCACCTTAGCCTGGTGCATAAAAGCCGTTGGATTTTCAAAATGCATCCAGGTTGCCTCTGTCAGTTCGTTGGTCATATCAGAGGTAAAGGTGCGTAAAAAATAGGCTTGCAGCTCTTGTTCGGTGGTGGCGTTTAACCAGGAGTCATCCTCCACGGCCCACCGGATAACCTGCTCAATTTGGGTCAGGTGGTTGCCAATACTGGAAAAGGTTTCTCCAATACCCCCCAGTACAAGTAATACAACTAACAACACCAATACGATTCTGGTAACCATGGTATGCAATTCCTCCTGACAATATAAGTGTTTGTCCAAATGCAACCATATTATATCACCCCAAGTTTGGGAATAATAGGATTTTATTCTGACACTTTCCCGGACAGCTCGACTGGGCTGTAAAAGTTTTGCCAAAAAAATTCAAAAAAGGAGACGAAGTGCTGTTTGTGCCTTTTATTTAACCATTGTTTGGGTTGTCAAGTGGGGCACTAATGGCTAAAATAGAAAGAAAGGATTTAACAGATGGCAGGTGAGGGAGCTTTGACAAGATGTGCCAATTGTTTTGTATGTGTAAAGCAGTCCCTGGATTGTCCGCTATATGAACAAGACCAGACTAGGCCAGTTAGGACAGGTGCTGGGGCAAGGGCAAATCATTGAATCTCCTTAATTTAAAGAAGCGGCAGAATGGGCCAGCGCCTTAACCAGGCCAAAGCACCCGGAAAGCATCATGTCACCGTAGGGTACGGCAAAATAAGGGTTTAATACTTCTGCCAGGCGGCGGTTGGGACCGGTGACGCTGACAAACTCAAAGGGCGAGGGCAGGTCGCTGTAATGGGAAGAAATGGTGCCTCCGTGACCTCCATCCTGGTAAATTTCCTCCTGGGTGAGTTTTCCCTGCTGAAGACGGGCTAGCAAGCAGGCCAGTTTTTCCGGGGTCATCATTTTCGTATGGTGCTCGAACATCCCCCAAATTTTATCACCTTTAATTAAAAAGGCCAGGGTATGCATATTGCCCACATTGACAATAGTTAAACCCGTCTCCTGGTGACGGGCCACTTCCGGGTCGCATAGTGCGCCGATAATGGCCGCCGGACCTGTATCCATGAGGATGGCTTGGGGGAAGAGCTTTTTTACTCCCTGCATTCTGGTGAGGTGGGCTGGAACCTCCCGGTAGATTAATTCATAAGGGTTGCCGCCGGAGAGGATAAAGTCCTCCCAGTTCTTAGAGCGGACCTGGCGGTTGCTCTGACCAATAGCTTCCCCGTGGTCCTGGACGGCAACTGCTACTTCTTCGGGAAAGGGAAGCTGAAACAGCTTTAGCACTTGCTCCAGCCGAGGCAAGTCCAAATCGCCGGTAGCTATGGCAGCAATATTCTTTGCTGGAGGGTCTTCGGTGATAATCACCCCAAACTCCCGCACCCTGTCTAGATCGTCATAGATGGTTTTAGCTGCCTCGGGAGTGGCGTAGGCTTTCAATCCTGATGCCAGGTGGTCCTTTACCCCCCGAACACTAGGCCCGCCGCCCATTACCGGGCCCGTGAGGAAGATGTCCTTTCCATCCTGGGTGGCATTATTAATCTGATTTCTTACCAGGACGGTGGGGGATGGCAGCACCAGCTTGGTGCAATTTTCTATATTTTTATCCGGCTCATATAATAGGATGTCCTGGGTGCCACCGCCCACGTCAATAGCTAGTACTGATTTATTATACATATAAGGTCACGTCCTTTTATTGTTTTTTTATCATCATACCGGCAAGACAATTTTCAAGGCTTGGGTAAATTATACCATAAGAAGGTCCAAATGTTCAAAGCTTCATGAAAATTCCGGTAGTCAGAAGAAACATATATTAGTGTTTCCCATCGGCGCCGTAATTTAATATTTAATAAAATTGTTGGGAGGTAAATAACATGAAAAAAGCGACTATTGAAACAGAAAAAGGAACAATGGTGGTGGAGTTGTTTGACAAAGACGCTCCCGGAACAGTAGCTAACTTTGAAAAGTTGATTAAGGAAGGTTTTTACGATGGACTGAACTTCCACCGGGTAATTCCTAACTTTGTTATTCAAGGGGGTTGTCCTCAAGGAAGCGGCACTGGGGGCCCAGGCTACAAAATTAAATGCGAGTTAGCCAATAATCCCAATAAGCATATGCGGGGCAGTTTATCAATGGCCCACGCAGGCAGGGACACCGGCGGCAGCCAGTTCTTCATCTGCCACAGTCCCCAGCCCCACCTGGACAATAACCATACCGTCTTTGGCAAGGTAATTGAAGGTGTTGATATAGTTGACAGCATCCGGCAGGGAGACAAAATGCTGAAGGTCACTGTTGAAGAAGAATAAAGCATAAGGCAAAAACTATAAGCTACTAATATTTTTGTAATAAGAAGCCTGACTACATAAGTGGTCAGGCTTTTTTCGGGATGGCAATAATTTTGAAACAAGGTTCCAATTTAAGCAGGAAATTTCCACCATGCGTAGAATTAATAATAATAGTACGAAAATTGTTACTATTACAATAGTTGCAAATGGGCGTAAAACAAAGAAAAAAAGGAGGAGCGGCAGCAGTGAGCAAAAACGATGGAGCTTTGGAAACCTTGTTGACAACCGGCGAAGTCATCAATCCCCAGATGAATTTGGTGGAGGAGGATGCCTATATCAAAGATTGGAAGGAGGTCCACCGGCAATCTATTGAGAATCCGGAAAAATTCTGGGGTGAGGTGGCCAGGGAATTTACCTGGTTTAAAGAATGGGATAAGGTGCTGGAGTGGGAGTACCCCAATGCCAAATGGTTCGTTGGCGGTAAGTTAAACATTACCTACAATTGTCTAGATCGGCATAACCAGTCATGGCGAAAAAACAAAATCGCCATAGCTTGGGAAGGGGAAGACGGCACTCAGCGAATATTTAGTTATGGTCAACTACTTTTCTCGGTGAACAAATTTGCCAATGCTTTAAAAGCCCAAGGAGTAGCCAAGGGTGACCGGGTATGTATCTATATGCCCCTGACTCCCGAGGGTATCATTGCCATGCTGGCCTGTGCCCGAATTGGGGCAGTCCATAGTGTTATTTACGCTGGGCTGGGCCATGGGGCTCTGCGCAGCAGGATTGAAGATGCCGGAGCCAAGGTGATAATTTGCTCCGATATCAGCTATCGCCGAGGTCAGGTAGTTCCCCTAAAGGGCATAGTTGATCAGGCAGTGCAGGGACTGGATTTTGTAGAGAAGGTAATTGTGCACCGGCGGCTGGAGCCAAAGGAGGATTTGCCGGCAGGCCAAGTGGATTTTGAAGAAATTCTGAACGCCGGATCCCATCAATGTGAAGCGGAAGTAATGGATTCAGAGGATTTGCTGTTTATTCTATATACCTCCGGTACCACAGGTAAGCCCAAGGGAACGGCTTTCGTCCATGGGGGCTATATGGTGGGCACTAGCTATCATGCCAAAGCCTTTTGGAATTTAAGCGATCAGGATGTGTACTGGTGTACCTCCGATATTGGCTGGGTTGTAGGCCACAGCTACATAGTGTATGCTCCCCTGTGTCTGGGAACCACCTGTGTCATCAGGGAAGGTGCTCCTGACTACCCTAATCCGGGAACCTTTTACCGGTTGATCGAAAAATACGGTGTTACCAGGGTCTTCACTGCTCCTACCTTATTGCGGATGTTAATGAAATTTGGAGAGGAATGGACCAAAAAATACGACTTATCCACTTTGCGTCAAGTCACCTGTGCCGGGGAGCCCTTAAACCCTGAAGCCTGGTGGTGGGCGTATAAGCACATCTGCGGTGAGGGCAGGGTATGGCTGGCGGACAATATGTGGCAAACGGAGACGGCCTCTCCCTTGGTGTGTTCACCCTTAAGTGAGCCATTGAAACCGGGACGCTGCGGCATATTGGCTATTGGCATCGATGGGGCAGTGGTGGACAATGAAGGGAATGAAGTGGGAGCTAATAAAGGAGGCACTTTTGTAGTGCGCAAGCCCTGGCCCAGTATGTTTAGAACTGTTTACGGCGACCACCAGCGGTATGAGGAATATTGGAAAGCCATTCCTAATTGCTACGCCACCGGTGATGTGGCTACCCACGATGAGGACGGATATATCATGTTTTTAGGCAGGTCTGATGATATCTTAAACCCGGCAGGGCATCGAATCGGTACGGCCGATGTGGAGAGCGCCTTGGTAAGTCATCCAGCAGTGGCGGAGGCGGCAGTAATAGGTAAGCCTGATGAGATAAAAGGCGAGGCCATCAAAGGATTTGTCACCCTTAGAGTAGGTTTTGCTGCCAGTGATGAGTTGAGAAAGGAAATCGTGTACCATGTAAGGGATGTACTAGGACCCATCGCCGCTCCCTCGGAGCTGGATTTTGTGGATAAACTGCCTAAAACAAGAAGTGGCAAGATCATGCGCCGCCTGTTAAAGGCCCGGGAATTGGGACAGGAAATAGGGGATATTTCAACTCTGGAGGATTAATCCCCATTATATTAATGCAATGGACGATGCCCAGGTTATGCAATTTGACCTGGGCATTTACTAATTTTTTTTAAAAAAAAATAAACTGAAAAAGGAGGAAACAATGTGGTGAATAAAGAAGAAAGAATACGGGCAGGACTGTGTGTTTTAAGCAACTTTTTATCCATGATAGAGTTGTGTGATGACATAAAACAATTGACATTTACATATTCAAGGAGGAGCAAAAAGGAAAATGGAAAAAAGATTGGAGCATTTGCAGAGATGGCGGACTAAGGTTGAGATGGGCGGTGGGGAACAGCGGATTGCCAAACAGCACGAATCGGGGAAACTGACTGCCAGGGAAAGGATCAACCTATTGCTTGATGAGGAATCCTTTGTTGAATTGAATATCTTTTCCAGCGGTGAATATACAGGAAATGGCTTGGATGGAATGGAGAATCCTGGTGAAGGGGTAGTAACAGGCTATGGAAAAGTTAACGGGAGGTTAGTTTACATATTTTCCCAGGATTTTACTGTTTCCGGCGGTTCCCTGGGGGAAGTACATTCTAATAAAATTTGCAAGATAATGGATTTGGCTTTAAAGATAGGAGCACCAGTAATCGGTATTAATGACTCAGGGGGTGCTCGAATCCAGGAGGGAGTCAACGCCTTAAGCGGTTACGGGGAAATCTTCTTTCGAAATACTATTTCCTCAGGGGTGATTCCTCAGATATCAATTATTGCCGGCCCCTGTGCCGGGGGAGCAGTTTATTCACCGGCCTTGACTGATTTTGTCTTTATGATAAAAGGAACCAGCAAAGCATTTATTACCGGTCCCCAGGTGATTAAAGCAGTTACATACGAAGAGGTAACTCCGGAACAGCTGGGAGGAGCAATGGCTCATAACAAAACCAGTGGCTGTGCTCAATTTATGGTTTCCGATGAAGAAGATTGCATGATTCAAGTGAAGAAATTATTAAGCTTTCTGCCCCAGAGCAACCTAAAGGAGCCACCCCGGATTGAGCCGGTGGAAAACCACCGGGAGGAGGAACTGACGGATGTTTTACCTGCCACTTCTAAGCAGCACTATGATGTGCGAGACGTAATCAAGCGGGTGGTAGATTCTGGTGATTTATTTGAAGTGCACCAGTATTTTGCCAGGAATGTAGTGGTGGGGTTTGCTCGGATTAGGGGGCGTTCAGTGGGAATTGTAGCCAACCAGCCTAAATTCTTGGCCGGTTGCTTAGATATTAATAGCTCAGATAAGCTGTCCCGGTTTGTCCGCTTTTGTGATTCCTTCAATATACCTTTAGTAACCTTTGTGGATGTGCCCGGATTCTTGCCGGGAACAGGACAGGAATATGGGGGTATTATCCGCCATGGAGCCAAAATATTGTATGCTTATGCCGAGGCCACTGTACCAAAAATAACCATAATCCTGAGGAAAGCCTACGGTGGTGCCTATATTGCCATGTGCAGCCGTTCGTTGCGAGCTGATGCAATTTTTGCTTGGCCCACGGCAGAGATTGCGGTGATGGGCCCGGAAGGGGCTGTCAATATCGTCTACCGCAGTGAAATTGAGCGGGCGGCAGACCCGGAAACAATGAAGGCGGAAAAAGTTGAACTGTATCGAGAAAAATATTCTAATCCCTACATAGCAGCTGCCAAAGGATTGATTGACGATGTAATTGACCCTAGGGATACCAGAAAAAAGATCGTCCAGAGCCTGGAGATGCTAGAAACAAAGCGGGAAGGTCGCCCCAAGAAAAAACACGGCAATATTCCTCTTTAACCTATCACAAATCCCCTTCTTTATCACTCTTAAACTTTGGAGAAATTAGGTGAAAATATGGAAAAGGAAAAAATTCTTGAGGGTGTATTAGCTGGAAAAAGCCGTTATATTGCCAGGACTATCTCCATGGTGGAGAATAATGATACAAGAAAAAATGACTTATTGGCGGGAATTTTTCCCCATACAGGCAAAGCAATGATAATAGGCATCACCGGTTCCCCGGGGGCGGGGAAGAGTTCCTTAACTGATGTATTGATTAAGGTTATCCGCAAGTCAGGATATAAGGTGGGGATTATCGCTGTTGACCCGTCCAGCCCCTTTACAGGAGGGGCGATATTGGGTGACCGAATTAGAATGCAGGATCATGCCCTGGACCCGGGGGTATTTATTCGCAGTATGGCTACCAGAGGGAGGCTGGGGGGGTTGTCCCGGGCCACCAAAGATGCGGTAAAGGTGCTGGACGCAGCAGGTTTTGACATAATTATCGTGGAGACGGTGGGTGTAGGCCAATCGGAGCTGGATGTGATGACAGTGGCGGACACCATTCTGGTGGTGCTTAACCCCGCCGGTGGTGACTATATCCAGGTGATTAAAGCCGGCATTATGGAACTGGCAGATATTTTTGTGGTGAACAAGGCT
>Ga0208490_100139_pt1 | contig 57606 bp, 50 predicted proteins | sample SubbioAug_CSWold_FD_184818 | JGI IMG/M metagenome (GOLD analysis project Ga0208490, IMG submission 184818) | Serpentinite rock and fluid subsurface biosphere microbial communities from McLaughlin Reserve, California, USA - CR11Aug_CSWold (SPAdes) | ecosystem: Environmental > Terrestrial > Deep...
AGCTACACGGACTCGTTTGCTCCGGTCGAGGCGGCTCACGTGCGGATCAGGTCGACGTTGTGGACGGGTGGCGCGACGTGGGGTCCTGCACTGCGCGAAGTTGCTTTCCGGTAAGCGCAGTCCCGAGCATGGCGTAGGAGTCGTCGCTAGGTGGCGCCGGAATGTTCGCCTGAGAATCGACGCGAGGTGCTCGTCTCTCGCACATTGTTGAGGCGGCCCGAAGAGAGGGAGGCTCGGGTGGAGCCTGATCGAGCACCGAGTAGTCCCGGAATGACCGACCCCAGTGTCCCCCTCGCATGGCGGCTGGTCCCCGGGCCGAGTGCAGTCGAAGATTCCTCACCGAGCTCTCCCCGATGGTCGCACCGACAGCTTGAGTCCGCTCCAAGAGTATCTTGCTCCGAGTGACTGAGTTTCCCTACGGCAGGGCTGCCGGATCTGAGGTAGCCGCTCCTGGATTCGGCCCTGCTGAGGTGATCTCGAGTTGGATTACTCCCGGGGCTGCGGTCCTCGATGTCGGGTGCTGGACGGGCGACCTTCTCGGTCGACTGAGCGTCTCACACCAGTGCCAGGTGGTCGGTATCGAGCCAGATGCCCGAGCTGCTGCGCACGCTGTGGCGGCCGGGATTGAGACGATCGTCGCTGGCGGGTTGGAGGCCTCGTTCGCTCTGCAGGAATCTGGACGCCGCTTTCATCACGTGATCTTTGCCGACGTGCTCGAGCACGTAAGTGACCCGGTCGAGATGCTCCGCAGGTTTGAGCCGCTGCTCGACCGAGACGGAACGTTTCTGATCTCGATCCCCAACATTGGGTTCCTCCCGGCGCGAGCGAAGATTGCTCGGGGCCTATGGGAGTACGAGGACAGTGGCATCTTCGACCGCACTCACTTGCGCTTCTACACGGTCCGCAGTGGCCGAGAAATGGTCGAGGCCGCAGCGTTGCGCATCGAGCGAGATGCCTACGTCGGCCCGCTAGCTACGCGCCTGGGCCAGCTGGGCGCCCGCCTCACAGGCCTACGCCCCGGCTTGCTCGCCAAGCAGATGGTGTTCGAGGCATCGCTTACGTGAGCCACGCACAGATTGAGGCGACTGCGATTAGTCGCCGGTAGCGAGGTCGTATCCGCGATGGTGGCTCGGAAGCGACATCCCGGGCGGAATGCTTGAGAGTCTGCGCTCCGCAGAGTCCGAGGCCGATTCGTCTCGCAATGTGTGGTCCCGAAGGGGAGTCTGAGCGACTGTACAAGCATGTACATCCGTGGGTGCGACCGCCCGTGTGCTCGTGGCACGCCGCTATGAACGGTGGGTCAGATCGGGATCTGGTGCACATTCGCGACTAGACCCCGGGAACGGCTGTCGAAGAATGCGCTGCTGAGCTGCGAAGGCGCATGCAGGAGCCAGTGCGACTACATAGGGGGAAGCAACTATGACACCAATCGCAACCACACCGCCAAAGAACACTAGAAATGCGACATTCGAACGACCAACAAGCCGAAACCGCTGATCGGCGAGAAGGTGATCCCTCATGGCTGCTGCCGACACAGCTACCGGCGCCATCAGTAGACTAGGAAACAGAATGAGCGCGAACTCTAGATCCAGTTCTCGGAAGTCGCCAACAGCGCCGATCGTACTGGATACTGCGACGCAGAGGCCCCAGCTCACGGACGTCCATACAACGAGCGCTCCCACCCGGACGCGTAACCGCATGGGTCGTTCGCCAAACATATATCGTCTCGGTTTCCCGACATGATCAGAAACACCTTCAATGAATGCAGTCGTACCCAGGGCGTGACTCAAGAGCCCTATAGGCACGTTCGCAATCTTCCCGGCCAAACTAAACGCGGTATAGACGCCGGGGCCCAGCGAGCTTGACCCGATGGCCAACAGAGGACCGGAGAGGGGCATGAAAAGGCTCGGCATGAGGTGAAGAGACGAGTCCGCCCCGCGGTACCGAGGCTCCGAACGCATTCTTGGAACACGAATCGTCCCAACGAGCGTGCCAATCGGCCATGAGAGAAGGACCGCCGGTACGAGGACTCGTATGTTGGCCTCTACCAGACCCACAAGAAGTGGAATGGCAGAGCCGAACAGCTGCGAACTGCCGATGGCCAGTGTGCGGCCGGCCGCGTACGCGTCCCGCCACCGCGAGGCCACGAGCGCTGTCGCCATCAGACTGGCGATCAGCCAAACCGAAAACTCGACCGCGTATCTCTGGTGACCGAGCAGCGGACCACTCCAAATCATGGGGCTGAGAAGCATCGCTATGAGCGTGGCGGTTCCTAGCGCCCTATGCGACGTTGTTCGGGAGCGAAACGCTAGGGGGAGGTAAACGGTTTGAATAGCCAGCGACACGAAGAGGGTTGTCGCTAGAGAGTAGTTGAAGATTGCATCGCTGTCGCCGCCGAGACCGACCGCTCGAACGAGCACAAGATCGCGCCCGAAACCCACCAACGAGCCAAGAAAATACAAGAAACCGAGCTGTAGCTCCGGGCGGCGCCTCATGGCGACGACCAAGCGCTGAGACCCGGGACTCACCGGGGCACTTCACTGATGCCGTCAACGAATGCGCGGAAGCGCTCAGTTAGGTCAACTTCGAACTCTTCAACGACACGGGACCATCGATGACGCGTAGGTGCATCCTGCGTTGACGCTGCTACTAGGCCTTCCACCTGCTCCACAACCAGATGAGGGAACTCGAGTGTCAGTTCAGACGGATCGTCGGGCTTGGAGACGAGCGTCGGAACACCATGTGCAAGGGGTGTCCGTATACTCATTCTGCCATCGCTCGCGCCAGTTCGGGTAGGAGCGATAGCGGCGGCCCACTGGGTAATGGTGGGTCCAATAGCGTCGCCCGGAATATGGCCGAGAAGTTCGACTGGGAGATCGGCTCCACTGATCTCTGCACAAGCCTCCCAGCCACGGCCGACCACCTGGAGTACGTCGAAGTGGGGAGACAAGCGCTCGAGTAGTCGGGCAAGTTCTGGCGATCTCTTGTCGCGCCGGTAGGCGCCGAAGATGCCGAGGATCCGTCGACGGGCCTGGTCAAAGGTCGCCCGACCGAACCCTACTCCGATCGACCCATTGACCGGTGGAATCACCGCAATCTTACCGCAAAAACGCGCACCGAAGGAACAAGTGTTCAGCCACCGTCGCAGCGCCTCCGCGTCTCCTGCTGTCGAAACAATTACTCGCCGACCCCAGGCCAGAATGAGCACGACAACGAATAATCGATGCAGTCTTCGAAGCCGACGAAACTCGTGGAGCTGGAGAACGTGGCCTCGGTAGCCGTGCCTTCCACTCTTGGCATTGCAGAGGGCCCACCAAAGTAGTCGAGGAGAGAGCCGCCCGTCCAAGGTCGGGTATACCAGCACAGGCACCGCCGCCTCACGAACCATCCCGCCCCGGAGAGGATCGACAATCGCTGCTCCGCAACGGCTAGCGGTCTGGGTGGCACTAGCCACCACCCCACACTTGGAGTTGCTCGCGCCTGCGATAACTATGTCTGCGAGGTCATCCATCGACGCTCAACAAACTTCAGATACTTCACGGCACTGTATATCGCGCTGAGAGAGGCGTAGTTGACTCCGGCGATGCCATCCCGATACCCCCGCTTGACTAAGTAGATGTTCAAGAAACGTGCAATAGGATAGAGCGGTAGCATCGGCACAACGACGTAGCGGTTCTTAAGCGTTGCCTTTGCTTCGGCCCGGAAATCCGCACTGGAGATACTCCGCAGTCTCAGGGCCGTCGCCAAGAGGTGCCTCATTTGCCGGTAGAAGGCGCGTGCTGGAAATGTGTGCGTTATCACCATCGCGTTGTGTAAGAGCTCGTGCGCCTCTTTCGTTGTATAGACGTTGATTTTTGAAATGTAGTGTGTCACCGACCGATACGAGTGATGGTGAAGCACAAGATTGGACCGCAATGTTCGCCCACCTACGCGAATCCTTTCGTGGACATCACCCGTGTAACCGGTCACGTCTGAGCGCCGGAACAGTCGGGTGACGCGTAACGGATACACGCCGCCGTGTCGCAACTCAACGCCGCTGAAAAAGGTTCGGAATCCAACCTCCCACGCCGATACATCCCGGGGGGACACAAGAACCAACTCGTCAACGCGAGTCCGCAGGTCTTCATCCACTAGTCGCTCGTCCGTATCGAGCATGAACATCCAGGCGCACCTACCGGCGTTGATTGCCGACAAGCGCTTTAGGCCGAATGAGTCAATCTCCGAGACATCAACTAAACAGTAGTCCTGTGCGCGGCAGTATGCCACTGTGCCATCCGTTGATCCGTCGTCGGCAATGATCACCTCGTCAAACGACTGAAGAGTCGCCCGCAATTCCATTAAGTCGGACAGCGAATCCTTGCACAAGAGCGCGATGCCAACGGTTCGGTCGGTGCCTGGTGTCATGAGTTCAACCTGCGAGCAGGAGACGGCAGCGGGTGATCGCTCCAACCAGGGAAACAAGCGCCCGGGGCCACTCCAGGTACTCGTCCAGATAGAGGCGTTCAGACCGTACGAACGACGATCTGAGGCGACGCTTGTGCGTCCGGTTCATCGCCTTTCTGGTTCCTCCCACATCATGCTGTACAACAACATTCTCAAGTTGAACAGTCGAGAATCCGGATCGACGAACTCGCTCCGCGAGAATTTGTTCCTCGAAGAACATAAACACACGGGGGTCGAAGGGCTCGAAGTCACGAGCGACGCGTCGCACAGCAAAGCACGCCCCGTTGACTCCATAGACACTCACGTATGGCAGCTCCGGATCATTGTTGCGTCGGCAATATCCCCGATCGACTACGCGACGCAGCCCGAACGCGCCCAACAAGTATCTGATGATACCTGCAAAGCCCACTGGTCGATGAAAGGTCTTCGCCGGACCGGAAGGAGTGATAACGGTCGGCGCCGCCACTGCGACGTCATCTGGGAGGGCCTCGAGCTGCTGAGCGGCTCGCTCGAACCAGCCGGGATCTACCATGAGGTCAGGATTCATCACCCACATCCACTGCCCAACCTCAAGCGAGGCGTAAGTCAATGAATGACCGGCACCAAATCCGAGATTGGATCCGCAGTGTTCGAACTGTACCTCCAAGCCTTCGAAGTCGCAGCCCGCGAGTGCCTCTCTAAGTGGGTCCGCATGACCATTGGCAATCACCACGACCTTAACGGACCTAGATCGCGCTGCGGCCAACTGCCGCAGAAGGCGGATCGTCAGTCTGTAGGAGTTGTAGTCCACGATGGACACAATCGCGTTGAGCATTTCGATTCTCTCTGTCGGCAGCTCGAACCAAGCCTAACGATAACCCGATAGCTATAGTGAGTAGGTCATTTCCCGAGAGCCATGTGCCGCCAAGTTCGCTGACTAGCCGGCCGATTAGAAGTGCGTACATCGCAAATGTCATGGCCGCAAAGGTGCGCGGGAGGGCCACAGATTGCCAGATGTTCAAGGCTCTAAGCAAGAACTTGATCAGTATCAGCACCCCGAGCAGATATGTCGTGAGGCCGATCAGACCAGTTTCTGCGGCTAAGCCGAGGAGTTGGTGTTCCGGGTAGTGAAAGAGATGTCGGGCTTCGGCGGACAGTCCTCTACCGTATACTTCGAGCATCTCGTTGAAGTTTCCGGCTCCAACTCCAAGCAGCGGTCTAGCCCGAATCATGTCCATGGCGATGGACCAGAGTTCGAAGCGTTGATCGAGGGTGTTATATTTAGCCGTTTCCAACTGCGCAAAGCGCTCGCGGAAGACGGTTCCGGGTCGGAACATCGCTAGCGCAATGAGCATCATGGCGGAAGCACTTACGCCAATTCGTCCTGCAGTGAATCGGCCGGAGCGAAGCCCGGTTGCGTACAGTACCAGAAGCAATACGGAATAGTCGATGAGAGCGCCGCGGGTCAGCGTCAGCAAGACTGTAGTAAGGATGAGAATCGCATGAAAAACCCCGATCCGCTTGGGCTGGTCACGGTAGCGCAGCGCGGCGATAACAATGCAGAAGCCGAGTGCTGTCAATCCCGGCAAGAAGCCGCCCGATACTCCTGACACCCGAGACGCGCTGCCGTCTGCGAGAGGTGCACTGAGCTCCTGGCCGATAACGATAACGCGTGGCGGAATAAGTGCGAGAGCGCACGCAACCGCAGTCAATCGTATTACCCATCGCCGAGAGAACCGAAGACGTTTCAAACACGCTGCTGCATCGTGGGCGGAAAGCCAATCGGCCAGTCCGTAAATCACGAGGAAGCGAATCACGGCGGGTGCAGCAACGGCTAGGCTCTTGGGCGCAGAGACGGAGGCAGGGATCGACAGTAGCGTTGCGGCTAGTTGCGACGTGGCAGCTGCGACGAGTGCAAGACGCCAACCGTTTGGGCGCAACCGTCGAATGTGGCCATTTGCAGCTAGCGAAAGCGCCAGTGCGTAGATTCCAATATCGGCCACGCCAAGACTTCCGACCGGTAGGGACAGTTGTGGGTCGGCAAGACGATAAAAGGATGCGGCAATCGCTAGCACCAGAGCGAACCCGGGCGGCAATGCCGCAACAGTGATTGTTGCGCCAAGTACCGCTAGCAAAGCGAGGGAAGTCATGCGTTCGGAGGGCCATGGCTTGGTAGGCCTTGTCGCCGAGGTGACGAGAGCTTGACGACTTGAGCCGTAATCTCCAACAACCTCGCCTGGAGCGGGTTACCTGCCTTGCGCAGTTGCAGCGCCGCGCTGGCCACGCGTTGTGCCCGACGGCTCTGACCGTGGGAGGATGCGCCACCGAGGTGGGTGGCGGACACCCGAGGCTCAAACCAGATGGAGTGTCCCTGCTGGTTGAGCCGTCGACAGAGGTCAGTCTCCTCGCCATAGAGGAAAAAGTCTTCATCGAAGCCACCAACTGACGCAAGTTGGATAGGGTCGACGACCCAGAATGCGCCTGTTAGTGCGCGCACCGCCCCGGCCGGGCCGTAGGCACGGTTGGCGCCGCCAAGCTGCCGAAGCGAGTTCCCGAGTAGCGAGTCTTCGCCGACGGCCTTGACGATGAAGTCGAGGACGATCGTCGTAAGGGAGTGATTTTTCTCAAATGCGGTGCGCCAGACCGTGCCTTGGCTGTCCGTCAGGCGAGGTCCAACGACCGCCGCTCCGGTTCGGTCCATGGCGAGTAGGAGCGTCGGCAAGACGAGTTCTGGATGGAAATGCAGATCCGGGTTGAGTAGGGCGACCCTTTGAACGTTGGTCAGCTCTCTCAGAGCTAGGTTCATTGCAGACCCATAGCCCACATTCGGTCGGTGTAGGACTTGCACACGCGGAAGGGCCTTTGCCCATTCGGCCAGGATTGTGGTCTCGGAAGGATCGTTGTTTACTATTACGACTTGACCGCAATGTGGGTCGGCCAGAAGGCGGCGGACGAGTGCTATTGTGGGAGTCGCAGACCGATAATTGACGATGGCTACGCCGTACTGGCCAGAGCGGGGTTCGCGATTTGACGTCGAAGTGAAAGTAGAAGTTGTCCCAGTGCGGGGTTTCACGACTAGTTCTCGACAGGCATTCGTTCGGTCATTAGGCCGTTGACGGCAGTCCTCAGGCCTTGAGCGAAGGCCTCCTCTGAATATCGGAGCGCATGGGTCCGAATTCTCTGCTCGTTCCAGGATGTCGCCATGCATAACCGAATTGAGTTAGCGATCTGCACCGGGTCGGGTGAATCAAAGAATACTCCAGTTGTTCCCTCGAGCACGGTGTCGACAAAGCCGCCTCGACGAAGTACGACTGCTGGGGTCCCGAAGGAGGCAGCCTCAAGCGGGGTCAGACCATAATCCTCGTAACTTGCGGAGACAAGCGCTATGGCATTGCGGTATGACCATCGGAGTTGTGACTCGGAGATCTGACCGGCGAAAGTTACATTCGGGCCGGCGTCACGCTTCAGGCGGGCGCGATCTGGCCCGTCTCCCACCACCAGAAACGAGACGTCGGGTAACTGGGTGGCTGCGGCGATGACCTTATCGACATTCTTGTATGAGAGGAGCCGGCCGACAGATAGGACGAAGCGTTGTGGGCGCAGATCAAGCGACGTTTGTTCGCCGTTCGGATCTAGGACGTTAGGTGGAGGAAGAACGGTTGCGCGGCGCCGGTAGATCCTCCCGATGCTGGCGCTCATGGCAGTTGAGCTGGTGAGGAGTTGGCTGGCGTCACGCATGGCACGGCGATCCCAGCGGCGCAAGAGTGGGCCTGCGCACCGTATCCCCGTACGGACTGGTCCTGGCCAGCTTGCCAGGTAGTGGTCGGCGTGGTCGTATAGCCAGCGAGCAGGTGTATAGCAGTACACAAGCTTCCTGCCGGAACGTGCGCGGGCGCCGTGAGCAAATCCTGACGACGAACAGATGACGACGTCCGCTTCGATATTCAATCGCGAGAATGCGGCTGGATAGAGGGGCAATCCCCAACGGTGGTCGTCCTTGATGCGGCCGATCCTGTTCGGGAACAGCGTCCGGATGTCGTGCTGTCGGAACTCGCTGAGAGTGGCGAGCGGGTCGTAGACCGAAGTGTAAAGCGGGGCTCCGGGGAAGGCTTCGAGCATCGATAAGACGACGCGTTCGGCGCCCCCGCGCTGAGTCAAGTAGTCGTGAACAAGGGCAACGCTTGGGAGAGCCATCGGCGGATCAGTAGGCCCCGTCAGGACGGAGGACGGTCCGTACGGTGCGGGCCATGATCACGAGGTCGAGCAGCGGGCTCCAGTGATCGATGTACATGAGGTCGAGGTAGATGCCATCGTCCCACGGCAGGTCGGAGCGGCCCTGGGTCTGCCACAGGCCGGTGCACCCGGGCTTGACGTTGAGGCGGCGGTGGGTGCGGGCGTCGTAGGCCTCGACCTCCGACGGCAGGGGCGGGCGGGGGCCGACGATTGACATCTCGCCCTGCAGCACGTTGAGCAGCTGGGGGAGCTCGTCCAGGGAGTGCCGGCGCAGGAAGCGGCCGGTCTTCGTGACCCGGGGGTCGTCCTTCAGCTTGAACATCGGGCCGTCGGCCTCGTTCGCCCCCTGGAGGTCGATGAGGCGCTCCTCGGCGTCGGGGACCATCGTGCGGAACTTCCAGCAGCCGAAGGACCGGCCGAGGTGGCCGATGCGGGTCTGGCGGAAGAGCACGGGGCGGCCGTCGCGGATGGCAATGGTGGCGGCGATCACGGCGAGCACCGGCGCGAGGGTCACCAGCAGGAGGGCGGCCACCACCCGGTCGAACACGGCCTTGGTGACCGCGGCCACCGGCTTGAGCGTGGGCGTCTCCACCATGAGCAAGGGGGTGGAGCCGAGGGGCACGTAGCTCATGGCCACGGTGGAGGTGGCGTCGTGGCGGTGCGGGGCGAGGGCCACGGTGACGCCCAGGTCGTGGGCCCGCTGGCTGAGCGCCCACATCTCGTCGGGGCCGGGGCGGCCGGCCCGGACCAGCAGGTCGATGTCGACGTCGCGGTCGGTGACGGTGTGGATGGCGTCGCGGCTGGGCAGGCGGCGCAGATGCCGGAGGTCGGCCGGGGCGGGCGCGTCGAGCTCGAGGTCGTCGGCCACGTAGCCCACCACCTCCACCCGGTTGCGGGTCTTCGTGCGATCGAGGTCGCAGACGAACTCGCTGATGTCGTGGGCGGGGCCGACCACCACCACCCGGTGGTGGTTGCGCAGGTCGTCGCGAGCCTTGCCCATCAGCTGCGACACCACGGCCCGGGCCAGCGCCGTGAGCAGCACGGTGAGCGGGAGCAGGAGGAGGAAGTAGCCGCGTGACAGGTCGAGGCGCAGGGCGATGTGGGCGAGGCCGGCGCACCCGAGGAGCAGCAGGCCGGCCCGCAGGATGCGGCGCAGCTCCTCGACGCCGAACAGCGACGACCGCAGCTCGTAGGCGCCGCTCACGGCGAGCATGAACGGCCAGATCGCCACCACCAGCAGGCCGAGGGCCCGGTAGGAGATGACGTAGCCGTCGGCCTGGGCGACGGCGGAGGCGCTCTCGGACCAGCCGAAGCGCAGGTAGAGCGCCGAGGCGGCGGCGACGGCGGCGGCCAGCCAGTCGCCCACTACGGCCCGGCGCACCCAGCGCCGGAAGGGCTCGTTGCGCGGGAGGGGCGGGGTGGAGGGCGGGGCCGGCTCGGGCGCGACAGACGGCTCACGCCTGGTCTCTGTCGTTCCGCCGATCACGCTCATCTCCGCCTGGAGCTCCTCACCTCGAGCCGGATCGCCCCGCAACGACCGGCGTGCCCACCGGGCTCGCACGCTAGCCCGGTGTAGCCCTCCTGCTGTCAAGGTTCGCTGTCGGGAGGTTGGTTCCTCCCCGCCGCGACGGCTTCGGTGGCGGCCAGGGGCGGGCGCGGGGTGCGTTCCCCGAGCGTCGGGCGACTCGTGACGCTGAGCTGCGCCGGCGCAGATGGGGTGGAGCCCGGTCGGCTGCGGTGCGTGGCACCCGAGGGCGTTCTGGGCGTTGTGTTCTCGATGATCTCACGCGATGAGGCCGTCGGATCACGCATCGTCGCCGGCATGGTGCATGGTCCCATGGATCGACCGCCCACAGTGACTACGGACGAGTAGCCCAACGCGTCGCAAGGCCTCCGGAATGGGGCAGACGACTCATGGGTGGGATGCCGGTCGAGGGCGATGGTGGGCGACGTGGAGGCAGGGAGTCCTCCTCAGGCGGAGCGTTGATCCGCCGGCCGACATTGGTCGCCTACGGCCGGCGGGGAGCGAGTGGCGAAACCGACGCCCTTCCATGTCAAGAGACAGGCCGAGGAGGCAGTCACATGTTCAAGCTCACGAAGAAGAAGGTCGGCATCGGTGTGGCGGTGGGTGCGGTGGCGATCGCCGCCCCGTTCGCCTACTCGTACTGGACCCAGGGTGGTACTGGCACCGGCGAGGCGTCGACGGGCACGACCGCGGCGATCGAGGTCGATCAGACCAGCGTCGTCGAGGGCCTCTACCCGGGCGGTCCCCGGGTCGAGCTGTCGGGCGTGTTCCTCAACCCGGACAACGAGTTCCCCGTCTACGTCGAGCGCGTCACCGCGGACGTGACCGGCACGTCGGCCGGGGAAGACTGCGCGGCTGGCAACTTCACCATCACGTCGGACAACGACGACGACCCCACGAACGACGACAACGAGATCACCATCCAGGACGAGATCGACGACCAGACGGCGTGGGGCGGCCTCTACATCCAGATGGAGAACCTGGACGAGAACCAGGACCTCTGCAAGGACGTCACGGTGAACATCTCGTACGAGGCCCACGCGCTCGCTGCCGAGTAAGCCGCAGGAGCTGATGGACGGCGGGTGGCGCGGGCGGGCGCCATCCGCCGCCTCGCTGTCCCCGAAGTGACCAGGAGGTGACGATGAGCAACATCTGGACGATCGCACGACGGCACGTGGTCCTCACGGTCGTCCTCGTCGCGTTCGTCGTCTCCTCCGGGACCCTCCTCGCCGCGGCGAGGACCGCGTCGGCCACCCTCGAGACGCCGACGATCACGCAGGAGCCGGCGGACGCCACCGACTCGGGGCGGGCCAAGTTCAAGCTCGAGCACCCTCGCAAGGACGTCACGTTCGAGTGCTCGCTCGACGGCTCGCCGTTCGCCGCCTGCCACAAGAACGTGCAGTACCAGGACCCGGCTCCGGGGCAGTACTGCTTCCGGGCCAAGGCGGTCGTCGGCACGCTCAGGAGCGACGCCGCTGAGAAGTGCTGGACGAACATGGCGCCGGCGACGTTCGGCGTCACGGGTTCGGTCACCGGGCTCTACCCGGGGCGCACCATGCCGGTCGACCTGGAGCTGTCGAACCCGCACAACCAAGACATCTTCGTGCGGTCGGTGACCATCACGGTCGAGGCCGACACCAGCTCCGAGCAGTGCGACGGTCCGGAGAACCTGACCGTCACCCGTGACCTGCAGGGTCCGGTGCAGGTGCCCGCACGATCGACGAAGAAGCTGTCGGAGCTGTCGGTCCCGCAGAGCTCGTGGCCCGAGCTCACGATGCCGAACCTGGACGAGAACCAGGACGCCTGCAAGGACACGCAGTTCGCCCTGACCTACACCGGGACGGCGACGAAGTGAGCCGGCTCCGGATCCTCTCGATCCCGGTCCTCGCCCTGGCCGTGGTGGTGCTCCTGCTCGCCGGGTCAGCGGCGGCGTACTTCACCGCCGAGGGCGACGGTCAGGGAGATGCGAGCACCACGACGCTCGAGGACCTCACGGTGGTCGGGAGCGTGTCGACCTCGCTGCACCCCGGCGGGACGGCCGACCTCGTGCTCGACATCACCAACCCGAACGGGTTCCCGGTCTCGGTCGACGCAGTGGTCGCCGCGGTGGAGGACGTCGAGGCCACCGGCGGGGTCGGAACCTGCGACGTCCCCGACCTGTCGTTCACCGAGCCCGACGCGGCGGCGTTGGCGGCCCTCGGGCTGCTCGCCGCGGATGACGAGACGGAGATCACGCTCGAGGGCGCCTTGTCGATGGGAGCTGCGGCTCAGTCGGGCTGCCAGGGCGCGTCCTTCGACGTGCCGGTGACGGTGGAGGTGGTCCGGTGAGCGGTGTCGCTCGTCGCTGGGTCGTGGTGCTGGTCGGGATCGTCTCGATGTTGGCCGTGTGCGCCAGCGCGTCGGCGCTCTGGACGGGGCAAGGGACCGGCTCGGTGGAGGCCGAGGCGGACGCGCTCGGCGCGCCCACCGAGGTGACCGTGACCGCAGTCGACCACCAGTCCCTCACGATCGCCTGGTCGGCGCCGGCGGGTGGGCCGGCGCCGACGGGCTACGTCGTGCGTCGCTCCTCCGGTGAGGTGGTCTGCACGACGGCGGCGTCGTCCTGCACGGACTCCGGTCTCGCGGCCGCCACGACCTACGGCTACACGGTCGAAGCGACCCTCCACGCCTGGGTCGGACCCACCGCAGCGGGCTCGGGTGCGACCGGCTCGACGACGGCGCCGACGGTGGCGATCGCCTTCCCGAGCGGGGGCGTCGACGCTGGGGCCTGGGCGGGCGGGTGCTCGCCGGCCGGCATCTGCGGCACGGCGACCGCCGGGACGGCGGACCTGGTCGGGGTCGACGTCGCCGTGGAGGGCCCCAGCGGCTGGTGGGACGGGACCGCGTTCGCATCCGCTGCTGAGGTGTGGCACCCCGCCACCGGCACGACGAGCTGGACGTTCGGGTTCGGCCTGCCGCCGGCAGGCAGCTACACGGTCGTGGCCCGGGTGACGGACCTCGACGGTGGGACGGCCACGGACACGGAGACCTTCACCGTGGGGGTGGCCAACACGCCCCCGCAGCTCGTGAAGATGGAGATGTTCGACACGGCGAGCGGGCCGAGGCCGATCAACGGGAGGATCGACACGGTCGTCGTGACGTTCGACGAACCGCTCGCGGCCAGCACGGCAACGGCGCCTTGGACGCTGGCGAACGTGCCGTCGGGTGGAACGCTCCAATCGGTGTCGACCTCCGGTTCGACCGCGACGCTCACGCTCACCGAGGGCACCGGTGCGGAGGACACGGCCGTGGGCACGTTCACCGTGGCGCTCGCTGCCGACTCGTCCGCCGGGATCCGGGACAGCGCAGGGATGGCCGCCTCGTTCACGGCCCGGGCGCCGGCGGACAAGGCGGGGCCGGTCCTCGTGTCGCTGGCCGATCAGCCCGCGGGGAGCGGAGTGCGTGGAACCGCTGTGGGGAGGGCCCAGGCGGGAGACACGCTCGACGTGACCTTCAGCGAACCGATCCAGGCTCCCAGCACATCGCAGGTCGTGAGGATCGAGCAGGAGAGCAACTCGAGCAACTCGACGCTCGTTGTCCCTGGGGTCGTGACGGTCACCGACATGGGTGGTCGGTACATCAGTGACAATGGCGCCAAGCGCCTCGTCACCTTCACCGACTCGACCTTGGCGCTGCGCAACTCGAACCGCACGGTCCGGGTGATCCTGGGAACCGTGGGGGGTCACACGCCAGGCACGGTGGCCGGATCTGCGACGGCGACCCTCGAGGCTTCGGCGTCCGTCGTCGATCTCGCCGGAGCGCCCAACGCTGCGTCGACCGCACCCCGATCCTTCACCAACATCCGGTTCTTCTGAACCCGGCGTCGTCGCCGTCCTCGATCAGAGGGCGGCGACGACGATCTGGGTGACGGCGAGGGCGGTGACGGAACCGACGAGGCCGAGCATCATCGTGCGGGTCTGGCCGGTGGTGAGGTCTCGCATCTCGGTCTTGAGCTCGGTGCGCAGGTGGGCCATCTCGGTCTTGAGCTCGGTTCGGAGCTCGGCCATCTCGACTCGCACCTCGGCGATCTCTCTGCGCACGTCGGCGAGGCCGAGGGCGACGTCCTCACGCGTGGCGAGGCGGTCGTGATCGGGGCGGAGCAGCTCGATCACGGTGTCGGTGTGGTCACCGAAGGCCTGCTGGAGGGCTTCGTAGGCATCGTGGCGTTGGCGCTCGGTCAGCGGCATGGGTCTTCCTGTCCGATGGTTCTCCGGGGGAAGAGCCGGCTGAGCGGCGGGACGGAGTGTAGGTCCGCGGCCCCGGCACGGGGAGGCCTCGGAGCCGTTCGACCCCCTCCGAAGAAATCGGACAAAGGGGTTGTATCGAACGTACGTTCGATCTATCATGATCCCATGACCACGCCGCTCGACATCCGGCTGCGGGAGCTGCTGGCCGTCGACGTGTCCACGCTCGGGCCGCAGGCGTTCGCCGAGCACATGTCCGAGGTCGAGCAGGTGCGATCGCAGATGGACGCCGTGCTCCTGGGCCGGCTGGCGGCGTTCGACCGGTCGGGGGCGTGGGAGGTCGACGCGGCGGCGAGCACCACGTCGTGGCTCACCGCCCAGGTCGGGGTGAAGCGGCAGGTGGCCGGGGCCCGCGTGCGGCTCGCCGGCTACCTCACCGTCATGCCCCACACGATGGCGGCGCTGGCGGAGGGCGTCATCACCGAGTCGCACGCGTCAGTGCTGTCCAGGTGCGTGGCCAACCCGCGGGTGCGCCACCACTTCGCCGGCGCCGAGGTCGAGCTCGTGGCGTGGGCGATGGACGAGACGGCCGACGAGCTCTCGCACCGGGTCGACGCCTGGATCGAGCTCGTGGACGAGGACGGTGCGGAGCCCCACGCCCCGCAGCACGACACGGTGCGCGCCAACCAGGTGGGCGACCGGGTGAAGATCGACGGCGACCTCGGCCTCGAGACCGGGCTGCCCCTGCTGGCCGCGCTTCGCGAGCGCAGCGACCAGCTGTTCCGCCGCGACCGGGCCGTGTCCGAGGCGAACCCCGACGACGGGCTGGGCCAGCGCACGACCTCCGAGCGCCAGGCCGAGGCCCTGGTCGAGCTCGTGATGGAGGGCGCCGGCGCCGAGTCGAACCCCGAGCGGCGCGAACCGCTGTTCGTGGTGCACGTCGACGAGGAGACGTTCCGCAGCGGCGAGCGCCACCCCGACACCCTGCTCGAGCTCGACGACGGCACGGTGGTGCCAATCGACGTGCTCGAGCGGTACCGCTGCGGCGGTCGCTACCAGTCGCTCGTGCTCGACGCCAGCCGGGCCGTGCTGTTCCTCGGACGGGAGCAGCGCTACGCCAACCGGGCCATCCGCCGGGCGCTGGCGGCTCGGGACCGCGGCTGCGCGGTGCCCGGCTGCGGCCGGCCGCCCGAGCACTGCGACGCCCACCACGTCGTGTGGTGGGACAACCTCGGCGAGAGCAACGTCGACGAGATGGCGCTGCTCTGCCGCCACCACCACCGCATGGTCCACGCCGGCAAGCTCGAGATCCTGATGATCGGCGGGCGCCCGCACTTCCAGGACCAGTACGGCAACGACCTGCACGCCGGCCGGCGACGACCGCCGCCCGTGCACGCCGCGTAGGACGCGGCGTCCCGATGCTCCAGTGCCCACCGGGTGCCGCCGGCGTTCCGCCGGTGCATCGGCGCGTGCCCGCTACCTTGCGGCCCATGGCTGACCGGCGAGCGAAGCTGGTCGACACCGGGCATCGAGCTGGCGATGGGCCAGCGGTTCCAGGACCTGCTCGCCAGCGTCGACACCCGGGCGCTGAGCGAGGCCGCCGGCGTCACCACCGGTTCGTTCTTCCACCACTTCCGCAACCGGGGGCACTTCGCCGGCGCCGTGGTCGAGCGGTTCGAGCAGCTCTGGTCCGAGGCCGTCGACGAGCTGGTCGGCGACCTCCAGTCGCTCAGCGCCGGCCAGGGTGCCGACGTGCGCTCGCTCGTCCACCAGCGGAACTGGGGCAAGATCGAGGCCCAGGAGGTGCAGGGCTACCTGTTCCACCTCCTCATGGCCAGCCGGCACCGCCCGGTCAGCGACGAGCACAGCACCACCGGCGGCGACGTGCTGCGGCGCAGCGAGGACCGCCTGTTCGACTCGGTGGTGCCCGAGTACCGCAAGGCCGTGGCCGCGATGGGCCGCGAGATGCTGCCGCCCTTCGACGAGCTCGACCTGGCCGTGACCATGAACGCCCTCGTCGACGGCATCCAGATGTGCCACGCCATCTGCCCCGACCGGGTCCGCGACGGCCTGTTCGCCGACCTGGTCGCCAGCACCTTCGTGGCCATGACCCGCCCCCGGGGCGAGCAGGCCGGCGGGGTCGACCTGGCGTCGCTCGAGGCGGCGCTCATCCCGGCGTCGGCGTGGACCCGGCGGCCGGCGGCCGAGGGGGAGACCTGGCGGCTCATCGCCGACGCCGCGGCGCCGCTGTTCGACGCCCGCTCGATCGCCGAGGTGAAGGTGGCCGACATCGCCGCGGCCGCCGGCATGAGCACGAGCACCGTGTACCACCAGTTCGGCCGGGTCAGCGCCGTGGCGGCGTGCGGGTGGGCCCGGCACCTGGGGGAGCTCGAAGCCATCGCCACCCGACCCCTCACGCCCGACGAGGGCCCGATCGTGCGCATGGAGGAGGTGCTGACCCGCTACGTCGAGCTCGGGATCCAGCACCGGGGCGCGCTCGAGGGGCTGGTGACCGAGGTGGTCGCCGCCGCGCGCGGGCAGGGGGCCGACGACATCTCGACCCGGGTGCTGGCCACGGTGCCGCTGCTCGACCTGATCATCCCGCACATCCGCGAGCTGCGGACCCGGGGCTGGCTGCGCCGCCGGATCGCCGCCGACCGCCTCGCCCACTCGATCTTCCAGCTGGTGTCGATGCGGGCGCTGGCGACCCCGCACGACCCGGTCGAGCGCATCGTCGACGACACCTTCGGCCTCGTCCTCGAGGGCGCGCTCACCGGTGGCGCCGCCCGCTGAACGCGAACGAGGCGGGCGAACCGTGTGGTCCGCCTCGCCTCGATCGGGCGCCTCCGCCGGCGCCTCAGGTTCCCGCTGTGCGGTCCAGTGAACACCGGATATTTGGCACGGTGGATGCCAGAACATAGCGCGCAGACCGCTTTGCCGTAGCGGCCGCTACGGAAATGGGCCGGACGGTCCCGTGGTGGAGCCCGATCCCGGTCACGGAGGCCAGGTACGTTCCGGGCGTGGCGGGAGAACCACGGCGAGACCGAAGGTCGGAGCTGGTCGATGCGGGCGTCCGCCTGCTCGGCCAGACGCGCCTCGAGCAGGTGCTGGCGGCGCTGGAGACCCGCGCGATCGCCGCCGGCGCGGCGGTGAGCAACGGCTCGTTCTTCCACCACTTCCGGACCCGGCGCCACTACGTCCAGGCCGTCCTCGACCGCTTCGAGCAGCTGTGGCACGAGCGGGTCCGGCGGCTGACCGCGGCGATCGACCTGTCGAACACCGACGGCGCCCGCGGGGTCCGCCCGGCCGCCGAGGTGGAGTGGGACGCCCTCGCCGCCGCCGGCGAGCTGAGCCTGCTCCAGCACCTGCTGTGGGTGGTGCGGGCGGCGCCGGTCGACGAGGAGTCGAGCACCCGGGCCGGCGAGATCCTGCGCGCCGCCTACCAGGAGCTCACGGAGGCGTCGCTCGACGGCATCGAGCGCAACATCCGCGCCATGGGCCGCGAGCTGCTGGCGCCCTTCGACGCCCGCGACCTCAGCGTCGTCACGAACGCCATCGCCGAGGGCCTGCAGATGCGCGTCGCCGTGGACCCCGACGCCATCCGCCCCGGCCTGTACGCCGACACCATGGCGGTCGTGCTGCTCGGGACGACCCAACCCCGCATCGACCGCACCGAGGACGCCGTCCACGACGACCTCGACCAGCTGCTCCGGCGCATCGAGGGCACGCCCTCGACCGGGCGGGTCAGCGGCGGGCGCCCGGAGGCGTGGCGCCACATCGTCGACGCCGCGGCGCCGCTTTTCGTCGACCGCTCGGCCGACGAGGTCCGCATCGCCGAGGTCGCCACGGCGGCCGGCGTGGCGCCGAGCACGGTCGTCCACCTGTTCGGCAGCGTCCGGGCCGTCGCCGCCTGCACCTGGGTCCGGCACATTCCCGAGCTCGAGGCCATCGCCACCCGCCCGCTCGACGACGACGAGGATCCCCTCCAGCGCATCGAGGCCGTGATGCGCCGCCAGATCGAGCTCGTGCGGGAGAACCCGGGGGCGGCCCGGGCGGTGTTCGCCCAGCTCCTCGGCGAGGCCGCGCCCCACGCCGCGGAACCCGTGCACGGCATCCCCACCCTGCTGCCGCTGCCCGACCTCCTCGAACCGCTGGCCCGCGCCCTGCGCCAGCGGGGCCGGCTGCGGCGCCACGTCGAGATCCGCCGCCTGTGCCGCACCCTGGTGCACCTCGGGAGCATGCACGCCCTGCTGTTCCGCGACGATCCCGTCGAGCGCGTCCTCGATGACGTGATGGCCACGATCTTCGACGGCGCCCTGGCCTAGCGGTCCCGCGGTTTAGCGTCGACGCGGTGCACGTCCCCGACGACACCGCCCTGCGCCGCGACATCCGCCGCCTCGGCGACCAGCTGGGCGAGGCCATCGTGCGCCAGGAGGGCGAGGCGGTGCTCGGCCTCGTGGAGCGGGTCCGGATGCTCGCCCGCAGCACCGATCCCGGCGCCGGCGCCGAGCTCGACTCGACGCTGGCGAGCGTGTCGCCGGTGGACGCCATCCGCTTGGTCCGCGCCTTCACCCTCTACTTCCACCTGGCCAACGCCACCGAGCAGGTCCACCGGGTGGAGGAGCTCAACCTGCGCAAGGCCGGCGCCGGGCGCATCACCGACACCGTCGAGCGCCTCCTCGCCGCCGGGCACCAGGCACGCGACATCGAGGCGGCGGTGCACCGGACCGAGCTGCGGCCGGTCTTCACCGCGCACCCAACCGAGGCGTCCCGGCGGTCGATCCTCGACAAGCTCACCGAGATCTCCCGGCTGCTCGAGCGCCGCCAGCACCCGGGGGTGACGCCGGCCGAGGAGCGCCGCATCGATCGCCGGGTCGACGAGCTGATCGACGGCATGTGGCTGACCGACGAGATCCGCCGGGAGCGGCCCCGCCCCACCGACGAGGCCCGCTCGGTGCTCTACCACGTGGAGCTGATCAGCCAGCACGCGCTCCCCGGGCTGCTCGACGACCTCGCCTTGGCGCTGCAGGGCGCTGGCGTCCACCTCCCACCGGAGGTCACGCCGATCCGGTTCGGCAGCTGGGTGGGCGGCGACCGCGACGGCAACCCGAACGTCACCGCCGAGACCACCGGCGAGGTGCTGGCGCTGCACCGGGAGCGGGCGCTGTGGCTGCTGGGGGATGAGCTCGACGCGCTCCGGCGCGAGCTGGGGCCGTCCGACCGGGTCCGCCCGCCGAGCGATGAGCTGCGCGCCGCGGTCGAGGCCGACCGCCTCTCGTTCCCCGAGGTCTTCGACCGGATCGGCCGCCGGTACGAGGGGGAGTGGTACCGCATGCGCCTGGCCGTCATGGGCGAGCGGCTCCGGCTGGCGGCCGCCGACCCCGGCCACCCCCGCGCCTACCGGCGACCGGGGGAGCTGGAGGACGACCTCGCCCTGCTCGACCGCTCGCTGCGCGGCCACGGCGGCGACCTGCTCGCCGACGGCCGGCTCGCCCGGACGCGCCGGCTCGTCGCCACGGTCGGGTTCCACCTCGCCACCCTCGACGTGCGCGAGCACGCCGCCCGCCTGCACGAGTCGCTCGGCGCGCTGTTCGCGGGGGCGGGCCTCTCGTACCCGGACTCCCTCGCCGACGAGCTCGAGAGTCCACGGCCCTTCGCGCCGCCGGGCGCCCCGGTGCCTGACGTGCCCGGCGGCGATCCCCTCCTCGTCTTCCGCCGCCTGCGGGCCGAGATGGACGCGCGCGGCGACGACATCGTCGAGTCCTACATCGTGTCGATGACCAAGGACGTCGACGACGTCCTCGCCGCGGTGCTCCTCGCGCGCGAGGTCGGCCTCGTCGACCGGCTCGGGTTCGTGCCCCTGTTCGAGACCATCGACGACCTGCGCGCCGTCGACGACGTGCTGCGCCGGCTCCTCGCCATCCCCGCCTACCGCCACATCGTCGACCGGCGGGGCGGCCAGGAGGTGATGGTCGGCTACTCCGACTCGAACAAGGACGGCGGCATCACCACGAGCCAGTGGGAGATCCACAAGGCGCTGCGCCGCATCCGCGACCTGTCCCAGGAGCTCGGCATCCCGATCCGGGTGTTCCACGGCCGGGGCGGCACCGTCGGCCGGGGCGGCGGTCCGACCGGCACGGCGATCCTCGCCCAGCCCGCCGGCCTCATCCGGGGCGAGATCAAGATCACCGAGCAGGGCGAGGTCATCGCCGACAAGTACGGCGTGCCCGACCTGGCCCAGCGCAACCTCGACCTGGCCATGTCGGCGGTGATCGAGGCGACGGTCGCCCGCGACCGGCCCCGCCACGACGACGCCACCCGCCGGCGCTGGGTCGAGGTCATGGACCTGGCCTCCGACGCGGCCTACGCCGCCTACCGTCGCTTCGTCGAGGACCCCGGCCTGCCGGAGTACTTCCGCACGTCGACGCCGGTGGAGGAGCTGGCCGAGCTGAACATCGGCTCCCGCCCTGCCCGTCGCGCGACCCCCGGCGACAGCAGAGAGGGGGACGGCAGGGACAGCCTCGCGGGGCTGCGGGCGATCCCGTGGGTGTTCGGCTGGACCCAGTCGCGCCAGATCATCCCGGGCTGGTTCGGCGTCGGCACCGGCCTCGACGCCGCCGTCGCCGCCGGCCACGGCGACACGCTCGCCGAGATGCTCCGGGAGTGGACGTTCTTCCAGGCGTTCCTGTCCAACGTGGAGATGACGCTCGCCAAGACCGACCTCGACATCGCCGCCCGCTACGTCGAGCGCCTCGTCCCCGCCGACCGCCCTGACCTGCGGGCCCTGTTCGACGTCGTGCGCGCCGAGCACGAGCGCACCGTGGCCGCCGTCACCCGGGTCACCGGGCGCGAGCTGCTGGGCGACCTGCCCACGCTCCTGCGCACCCTGCGCGTGCGCGACCGCTACCTCGCCCCGATCCACGCCCTCCAGGTCGAGCTCCTCGCCCGCGCCCGGTCCGAGGAGGGCGAGACGAGCAGGTCGCAGCGTGTCCGGCGGGCGCTGCTGCTGAGCGTGAACGGCGTCGCCGCCGGGATGCGCAACACCGGCTGAGCGGTTCGCCCACCGGGGGATCAGGCGCCGCGCTGGCGGATGATGTTGAGGGCCGAGCCGGCCCGGAACCAGTCGATCTGCTCGGGGCTGAGCGTGTGGGTGGCCTGGAGCTCGTCGACCGAGCCGTCGGGCTGGTTGACCCGCACCGTCACCGGGACGTCCGGGGTGAGGTCGGCGAGGCCGACGATGTCGATGGTCGAGTCCTCGCCGATGAGGTCGTAGCTCGCGGGGTCGGCGAACGTGAGCGCGAGCACGCCCTGCTTCTTCAGGTTGGTCTCGTGGATGCGGGCGAAGCTGCGGGCGAACACGGCGACGCAGCCGCGGAAGCGGGGTTCCATGGCGGCGTGCTCGCGGGAGGAGCCCTCGCCGTAGTTCTCGTCCCCGACGGCGACCCACTGCCGACCCGCCTCGTGCAGCGACTTCGCGACCTCGGGGAACGGCTTGGTCTGCCCGTCGACCGGGTCCTTGCCGAGCCCGGCCTCGCCGGTGAACGCGTTGACCGCGCCGAGGAAGAGGTTGCCCGAGATGTTTTCGAGGTGGCCGCGGTAGCGCAGCCACGGACCGGCCATCGAGATGTGGTCGGTGGTGCACTTGCCCTGGGCCTTCATGGCGACGGGCAGTCCGAGGTAGTCCTGGCCGTCCCAGGCGGGGAAGGGCTCGAGCAGCTGGAGGCGGTCGCTGTCGGGGGCGACCACCACCTCGACCCGGGCGCGCTCGGCGGCGTCGTCGGGGGCGGGGACGAAGGTGTCCTCGCCGGGGTCGAAGCCCTGCGGGGGCAGGTCGATGCCGACGGGCTCGTCGAGGCGGATCTCCTCGCCGGCGTCGTTGGTGAGGGTGTCGGTGCGGGGGTCGAAGTCGAGGCGGCCGGCCAGCGCCATCGCGATGACCGTGTCGGGCGACGTCACGAAGCTGAGCGTGTTGGCCGACCCGTCGTTCCGCTTCGGGAAGTTGCGGTTGTACGAGTTGACGATCGTGTTGATCTCGGCGATCTCGGAGTCGGGGCGCGACCACTGGCCGATGCAGGGACCGCAGGCGTTGGCGAGGACCTCGCCGCCGATGGCCTCGAGGTCGGCGAGCAGGCCGTCGCGCTCGATGGTGGCCCGCACCTGCTCGGAGCCGGGGGTGACCAGCAGCTTCGTCTTCGCCTTCAGGCCCTTGGCCGCCGCCTGCCGGGCGATGGAGGCGGCCCGGGTGATGTCTTCATACGAGGAGTTGGTGCACGACCCGATGAGGGCAGCGCTGATCTCGAGCGGCCAGCCCTCGGCCTCGGCCGTGTCGCCGACCTCGGCGACCGTGTGGGCGCGGTCGGGGGAGTGGGGGCCGTTGATCATGGGCGGCAGGGTCGACAGGTCGATCTCGATGACCTGGTCGAAGAACTGCTCCGGGTCCGCCAGCACCTCGGGGTCGGCCCGCAGGTCGCCGCTGACCGCGTTCGCGGCGTCGGCGATGGCCTCGCGCCCGGTGGACTTCAGGTAGGCGGCGATGTTCTCGTCGTACTGGAACAGCGACGTGGTGGCGCCGATCTCGGCGCCCATGTTGCAGATCGTGCCCTTGCCGGTGGCGGTGATGGAGTCGGCGCCCTCGCCGAAGTACTCAACGATGGCCCCGGTGCCGCCCTTGACGGTGAGGATCTCGGCGACCTTCAGGATCACGTCCTTCGGTGCGGTCCAGCCGGACAGCCGGCCGGTGAGCCTGACGCCGATGAGCTTGGGCCAGCGCACGTTGAACGGGAAGCCGGTCATCACGTCGACCGCGTCGGCGCCGCCCACGCCGATGGCGACCATGCCCAGACCGCCGGCGTTGGGGGTGTGGCTGTCGGTGCCGATCATCATCCCGCCGGGGAAGGCGTAGTTCTCGAGCACGACCTGGTGGATGATGCCGCTGCCCGGCTTCCAGAAGCCGATGCCGTACTTGGCCGACACGGTGCGGAGGAACTCGTAGACCTCGGCGTTGGTGTCGACCGCGACCGCGAGGTCCTTCAGCGCCCCGACCTTGGCCTGGATGAGGTGGTCGCAGTGCACGGTGGACGGCACCGCGACCTCGTCGAGGCCGGCGGTCATGAACTGGAGGAGCGCCATCTGGGCGGTCGCGTCCTGCATGGCGACCCGGTCGGGGTCGAAGTCGGCGTAGCTGCGGCCCCGCTCCATCTCCTGGCCGTCGCGGTCACGGAGGTGGTTGATCAGGATCTTCTCGGTGAGCGTGAGGGGCCGGCCGAGGCGCTCGCGCCCGATGCGGACCGACTCCGGCAGGCGGTCGTAGACGGCCTGGACGAGCTCGACGGGGGTGGACGCGGTAGCAGGCATGATGCAACTCTAATACAAGTGAGGGAGATCCGGTACGTGACGATCGCTGCGGACCTGCGCCGACAGCTGGCGTCCGGTGAGCTGGTCGCCGGGTCGGTGCTGCCGTCGGAGGCCGACCTGGCCGGAGCCTATGGGGTGAGCCGGGTGACGGTCCGAAAGGCCCTCGAGGTGCTGCGGGGCGAGGGTCTCATCGACGCCCGCCAGGGGTTCGGGTGGTTCGTGCCCGTCGACCGGGTCCGCCAGCTGGTGGGCGAGCTCACGACCATCGAGGCCGAGCTGGCCGCCCGAGGGCACGAGCCGGTGCGCACGGTGCTGTCGTTCCAGCTGGGAGAAGACGAGCTGGTGGTCTCGCGGGTGAACCTGGCCGACGGGGTGCCCTTCGCCCTGGTGACGGTGTGGTGCCCGGCCGAGCTGGGGCGCTCGCTGACCCCGGCCGACGTGGAGTCGTCCACCTTCTACGACCTGCTCCCGGTGCCGGTGGCGTCGGTCGACCAGGTGATCCGGGCGGCCGCCGCCGACGAGCGCGACGCCGAGGTGCTGGGCGTGCCGGTGGGATCGCCCCTGCTCGTGGCCCAGCGGGTGAGCCGGGGGGCCGACGGCGCGCCGCTGCTGCGCTCGGAGCACCGGTTCCCCGCCCACCTCACCGAGTTCGCCACCCGCCGCCCGTAGGTTCTCCCCCATCGAAGTGCTGGTGGAGCTCCGCGTCGGCGGGGGCGAGGATGCGCCCCGGCTCGACTGCCGGGTCGACGTGGATGCCGGGGCATCCGTCGGCGACCTGCGTCGCGCCCTCGCCGCCCACGCCGCCGAGCGGGGCATCGCCGTGCCCGGGGGTGCAGCGGGTGCCGTCCTGTACGGCGCCGGCGGCGAACCCCTCGACGACGACCGGCCCGTCGCCGGCGCCGCGTCGGTCGTCGTCTCCGGCCAGCGGCTGTGGCTGGCGGCCGAGCGCCCCGCGGTCGACCCGGTCCGGTCGCCGGCGGTGGGTCTCGTCGACGACGTCGGCACGGTGCCGTTCAACCGGACGCCGTACCGCCCGGTCGCCGTCCGGGCCCGGGCGCTGCCGCCGCTGCCCGCCCCGCCGGCGCCGCCCCGCCCGAGCCGGGTCGCCATCACGTCCTTCGTCGTGCCCCTCGCCACCGGCATCGGCTTCGCCGTCGTGTTCGGCCGGCCCCAGTTCCTCGTCATCTCGCTGCTGGCGCCGCTCGCGCTCGGGGCCGTCGCCCTCGTGCAGCGCCGGCAGGGCCGGCGGAGCCACCGGCGGGAGCGGGCCGAGCACCTCGCCCGGTTGGACGCCGCCCTCGCCGAGGTCGAGGAGGCCAAGGCCGCCGAGCTCGCCGACCGGCACCAGGCCCTGCCGCCGCTGGCCGAGCTGGCCGCCGTCGCCGCCGAGCGCCGGCGCGAGCTGTGGGGCCGCGACCGCACGTCGCCCGACGTGCTCGCACTGCGCCTCGGCACGGCAACCCTGCCGAGCCGGATCGCCACGGAGGTCGAGACGGGCGGGGACGACGACCTGCGCCGCGAGGCCGAGCAGCGCCTGGCCGAGGCCGCCGCCCACGTGGTGGGGGCGCCCGTGCTCCTCGACCTGGAGCGAGCGGCGGTGGTGGGCCTGCACGGCGATGCCGACGCCGTGGACGGGCTCGCCCGCTCCCTGCTCGCCCAGGTGGCCGTGCGCCACGGGCCCGAGGACGTCGTCGTCGCCGCGCTGGTCGGGCCCCGTGCCCTCGCTGCCCACGAGTGGCTGCGGTGGCTGCCCCACGTGCGCTCGTCGGCGTCGCCGATCGCCGGCGCCCACCTGGCCGCCTGGCCCGACGACGTCACCGCGCTCCTCGGCGTCCTCCTCGACGTCGTCGCCGACCGGACCGCCGGGGCAGCGGCGAGGGGAGAGGGCCCCCGGCTGGTCGTCGTGGTGCACGAGGATGCGGCGGTCGACCGCAGCGCCCTCGGCCGCCTCCTCGACGCCGCGCCGGCGGCTGGCGTCCGCGTGCTCTGGGTCGGGCGCGACGAGGCGCTCCTGCCGCGCCAGTGCCGCGTCGTGGTCCACGTCTCCGGCGACGCCGGCCTGGTCACCTCGACCGATCCCGACGTCGAAGCGTTGCGCTTCACGCCCGAGCTGGCGTCCGTCGGCGGGCCGGGCGGGGTGGATGCCATCGCCCGCCACCTCGCCCCGCTGCGCGACGTGTCGAGCGTGTCCCAGGCCAGCGCCCTGCCAGCGGTGGTGGAGCTGGCCGACGTGGTGCCCTCCGGCCCCGACCGGATCGTCGCCGCCTGGGAGGCGAGCAAGGCCGGCAGGTTCGAGGGGCTCGCCGCCACCGTCGGCACCGGACCGGGTGGCCCGTTCGTGCTGGACCTCGTCGAGCACGGACCGCATGCCCTGGTCGCCGGCACGTCGGGCGCGGGCAAGAGCGAGCTGCTCCAGACCCTCGTCGCCGCGCTCGCCGCCGCCCACCCGCCCGAGCACGTCACGTTCCTCTTCGTGGACTACAAGGGCGGCGCGGCGGCGGCGCCGTTCGCCGCCCTGCCCCACACGGTCGGGTCGGTCACCAACCTCGACGATGCCGGCAGCCGGCGGGCGCTGGTGTCGCTGCGGGCCGAGCTCGACCGGCGCATGGCGCTGCTCGCCGAGGCAGGTGACGGCGCCTCGGACCTCGTGAGCCTCGCCCGCACCGACCCGGAGCGGTGCCCGCCGCGCCTGGTCATCGTCGTCGACGAGTTCGCCACCCTCGCCACGGAGATCCCCGAGTTCGTCGCCGGCGTGGTCGACATCGCCCAGCGGGGCCGGAGCCTGGGCATCCACCTCGTGCTGGCCACCCAGCGCCCGGCCGGCGTCGTCAACGAGCGCATCCGGGCCAACACCAACCTGCGCATCGCCCTGCGGGTGCTCGACGTCGCCGACTCCCAGAACGTCATCGGCTCGCCCGAGGCCGCCGCCATCCCCGTGCTCCGCCGGGGCCGGGGGTTCGCCCGCCTCGGACCCACCGAGCTGATGCCGTTCCAGGTCGCCTGGGCCGGCGCGCCCCGGGTCGAGGGCGACCGTCCGCCGGTCCGCGTCGAACCCCTCGGCTTCGGGCCCACCGGCGGGTCCGCTGGCGTGCCGTCCGCCACCGGCACCCAGCTCGACGACGTGCTCGCCGGCATCGCCGCCGCCCGGGAGCGCACCGGCGGCGACCCGCCGCGCCGGCCGTGGCTGCCGGCGCTCCCGCCCGTCGTGCGGCTCGAGCCGCTGCTCGCCGCCGTGGACGACCTGCGCCACGCCGACCCCGGCCGCCTCGCCGTGCTCGGCCTCCACGACGACCCCGCCCGCCAGGCCCAGCGCGTCGCCGCCGTCGACCTCGAGCACGACGGCGGCCTCGCCGTGTTCGGCACCGGCGGCTCCGGTCGCACCACCGCGCTGCGCACGGCCGTGGCCTCCCTCGTGGCCGGCTCGTCGACCGCCGACGTCGAGGTGGTGGCCTTCGACTTCGCCGGTCGCACGCTCTCCGCGCTGGCCGACCTGCCCCACACCGCCGTGGTCGCCACGGCCGACGACCTCGAGACCGCCGCCCGGGAGATCGAGCACCTCGCCGCCGAGGTCGACCGCCGGCGGGCGCTGCTGGGCGAGCACCGCGTGGACTCCCTCTCCGCCTTGCGCGCCCAGGCCGACCCCGCCGCTCGTGGCACCTCCGACCGGCAGCTGCTGAGGCTTCCGAGGGTCGCCGTGGTGGTCGACGGGTTCGCCGGCCTCCGGGCCGAGCTGGACACCCCCGCCGGCTACGAGTGGCTGCAGCTGCTGCAGCGGGTGCTGGTCGACGGCCGCCAGGTCGGCATCCACGCCCTGGTGAGCGCCGACCGGCGGGCCGACCTGCCCGGCCCGCTCCTCACCGCGATCGGCGCCCGCCTCGTGCTGCGGGCCACCGAGCCCGACGCCATGGTCGCCCTCGGCGTCCCGCTGGCGCTGGCCCGCTCGACCTCGCTGCCCCCCGGCCGCGGCTTCCTGCACGGCGACCACGAGGTCCAGGTGGCGGTCCTCGGCGACGATCCGGGCGCCGCCGAGCAGGCAGCGAAGCTCGTCGCGCTCGCCCCACCCGATCAGCCTACGGTCCGGCGGGGCCCGCTGCCCGACGGCGTGACCCGCCCGAAGGGCCACGACGACGGACTCACGGTGGCCATCGGCGTCGGCGACGACGGGCCGGTCGTGGTCGACCTCGCCGGCGGGCACCTGCTGATCGTGGGTCCACCGGGGAGCGGGCGCACCACGACGCTCGCCGCCGTGGCGGCCGGTCTGCGGGCCACCGGAACCGACCCTGCCGCAGTCCACGGCCGGGCCGCCGGCGCGGCCGACGAGCTCGAGCGCGTGGTCCAGGCGCCGTCCGGGTCCCGGGAGCATCCCCGGGTGGTGCTGGTCGACGACGCCGACGAGCTCGGCGACGGCCCCGCCGGCCGCCTGCTCGAGCAGCTGGCGGCGACCGCCGGCACCCGGCTGGTGGCGGCGGCCGACAGCTCGTCGGTGGCCCGGGCCTTCAGCGGCTGGGTCCCCGCGGTGCGCCGCGGGCGCCGGGTGCTCGTCCTGCAGCCGGCGTCGGCCGCCGAGGTCGACCAGCTCGCCGGCATCCGGATGCGCCTGCGCCCGGGCGCCCGCTTCGTCCCGGGCCGGGGCGTCCTCGTCCAGGATCGCCGACCCTCGATCGTCCAGGTCGGGCAGGCGGAGGGATCATGAAAATACACGATAAGGCTTGACAGACCGGGATCGATCGGTCCAGCATGCCCCACGTCACTTGAGACAACATGAAAGGGCATGAACCACATGAACGACATCCTGGTCACGTTCGAGGACCTGCAGGCCATGGCCGGGCGGCTCCAGTCCGAGGGCGGCGCCATCGCCACCCAGCTCGACTCGCTGCTCGACGCCGTGCTCGCCCTGGTGGAGAGCGGCTGGCGGGGGCAGGCCGCCGGCGCCTTCGGCGGGCTGTACACCAACGCCACCCAGGGCTGGAAGGAGGTCGAGACCGCCCTCGTCGGGATGGCTGACCTGCTCCGCAACATCGGGAACCAGTACGAGAGCCAGGAGTCGGCGATCGCCTCGTCGCTCCGCGCCGGCTGACCCGTCGTGGCCGGCTCCCTCTTCGTCGCCCCCACCCAGCTGCGGGCCTCGGCGGCCGCCGTCGCCGAGGCCCGCCAGGCGCTCCACGACGCCCGCGCCGTGCTCGAGCTGGCCGGCGGTCGCCTCGAGCACGGCCTCGACGGCGACCACGCCCACCGGTTCGTGCGCCAGTGGCGCAGCGAGCTCGAGCTCGTCCGCGGCATGCTCGACGGCTGCACGGACGTGGTCGAGCAGGCCGCCGGCTCGTACGAGGAGCTCGACGCCGGACTGGCGGGGCGGTAGGACCCGTGTCCCCCTGGGCCCCGCTGCCCGGCGACCCCGCCGCCGTCCGCGGCGCCGCCGCCGACCTGCACCACGTCGTGCCCCAGCTGCGCACGGCCCACGTCGCGGCCGTCCGGCTCGAGGAGGTCCTCGCCGGCGAGCACTGGCGGGGCGAGGCGTTCGACGCGTTCCGCGGCGTCGTCGAGCGCAAGCCGCTGCCGGCGGCGCTGGCCGGCGCCATCGACGCCATGGGCGAGGCCGCCCAGCAGCTGCTCGGCTTCGCCGCCCGGTTCGAGGCGAACCAGCGCGAGCTCGACCACCTCCGTCGCCAGGCCGAGGCCGTGCAGGCATCGCTGGCGGCGGCCGACCCGACCGATCTGGCCGCCGTCGCCGCCGCCGAGGCCGCGGCCGCCGAGCTGCGCTCCCTCGAGCTGCGGGCCCAGGCCGTCCACGACGAGCACCGGGCGGCGACAACCGAGCTCGGCGCCACGCTCGACCGCCTCAGCGAGGAGCCGACGTTCGCCCAGCCGCCCCCCTCGACCTGGGAGCGGTTCACCGGCGCCGTCAGCGGCGCGTTCGGCGCCGCCTGGAGCTTCGGCACCGGCGTCGTCGAGGGCGTGCGCGACCTGGTGGTGGGGATCTACGAGCTGGCCTCGCTGCTGAACCCCGCCCGCTGGCCCGAGCTGTGGGCGAACCGCGGGCAGATCGCCGCCGTGCTGCAGTACGCGTGGGAGCACCCCGGCGAGTTCCTGGGCCAGCTCGGCTCCGCGCTGCTCGACCTGGAGACCCTGCGCGAGGACCCGGCCCGGTGGCTCGGTCGGCGCGTGCCCGAGCTCCTGCTCTCCCTCGCCACGGTCGGCGCCGGCACCGTCGGCGCCCGGGCGGCGGCGAGCGTGCGCGGGCTGCAGGGCCTGCGCCTCGCCGACCGGCTCCAGGACCGGACCTCGCCCCTCCTGTCCGCCGCCCACTCCGCCGAGCGGCTGCGCGCCGCCGACGGCCTCGCCGGTCGCTACGTCCGCATCGGCGTCGACGAGACCCGCCTCGCCCACCACGGCACCGGCGCCTTCGCCCGCACCGACACGCCGCTGGGCCGCCTGGCGGTGGCCCTCGACGCCGGCGTGCCCGGTGCGGGCGGGGCCCGCCAGCTGCCCGGCCTCGTGCTCGACGAGATCCGCGGGTTCACCGACATCCCGGTCGACGCCACGCCGGCCCACCTGCCGGACCGGGTGGTCGACCTCGCCGGCCCGACCTTGAAGCGGTCGTTCGCCAGCTGGGCGACGAACGGCCTCACTGCCGACCTGGGCATGCTCGACGGGCTCCTCGTGGGCGCTCCGGCCCTCTCACCCGGTGCGTACGCGTCGATCGCCGGCGTGCAGTCGCTGAGCATCGCCGAGCGTGCCGTCTCGCTCCACGACCTCGTCCAGGCCGTCCAGCCGGTCGAGTGTGCTCAGCGGTAGATCAGCTGGGGAAGGTGCACGAGGCCGAGCCCGGCGATCACGAAGGCGAGGCCGGTGGACGCCGGCGCCGGCTTCCCCGGGTCGACCACCAGCCGCCACGACTCGTCCCCGTCTCGGGTGAGGTGCTGGTGGGCGGTCAGCCAGCCGTCGAGGGCCGTGAGCGGCGACTCGATCGCCTCGCCGAGCGGCGGGACCGGTTCGACGTCGAGCGCCGACCGGTCGCCGCGGGCGAAGCGCATCAGCGAGCGGCCCACGTCGAGCGCGCTCGAGGCCACGTCTCGCCAGTCCTCGACCGAACGGGGTGGTCGGCCGCGGCTGGCGATGGCGCTCGCGCCGTGGAGCTCGCCGACGTCGAAGCGACCGCCGATGGCCCAGCGCCCCCGGACGTCACCCGAGCGCGGGCGGGCATCGAAGCTGCGGGAGTCACCGGTGTGGACGGGCATCTTGAGCTCCCCGACGTCGTGGCGCTCCCACGCCCCGACGCCCCGCATCCGGTGGGCGACGCCGCCGACCGCGCGCTGCCGGTAGGAGACGATCTCGACCCGCCCGTCGTCATCTCTCAGCCCGAGGCGGGTGACGGCGACGTCGTTCCCCGACGGGGGCCCGGGCCACACCCAGACCTCGTCGAGGCCGGCGAAGGCCTCGTCGATCGGTGCGCTCATCGTTTCGCTCACCTCCGGTCAGCGGTCCGGCCACGTCGGTCGGCGCCGCGTGCGCGGCGATCGGTCGCCGAGAGCCCAGGCCCGCCGCCAGCCGGCGGCGTCGGGGCCGCCGAGGCCGGGGGTGGCACCGGCGTGGGCCCGGACGCGGGCCTGGTACCAGTCGGAGGTGTGCTCGTCGGCGAGGGCGGCGACGGCGGCCTCGATGCGGGTGGCGAGGCGCCGGGTGTCCTCGCCCTCCTCGGCCCGGACCGGGTCGCCGAAGGTCACGGTCGTCGGGCCCGGCTTCAGGGTCTTCGCGCCCTTGGGCAAGATGCGCTCGGTGCCCGACAGGTGGATCGGCACCACCGGCGCACCGGTGCGGCGGGCCAGGTAGGCGGCGCCGCCCCGGAAGTCCTGGCCCCACCCGTCGGGCGAGCGGCCGCCCTCGGGGAAGATCAGCATCGACCACCCGTCGGCGATGAGCTCGGCGGCGAGGTCGGCCGAGCGGCGCGTGACCGTGGCCCGCTCGATGGGGATGGCGTTCAGCAGGAGGGCGGCGGCGGCGCCGGTGACCCGGGTGCGGAAGAAGTAGTCGGCGGCCGCGCCCACGAACACCTGGTAGCGCCACGGCTCCGGGAGGCTCGTGAGCACGACGGGCGTGTCGACGTGGCTGTGGTGGTTCGCGCAGAAGATCACCGGGCCACCCTCGGCGCGCAGGTCCTCGAGCCGGTCGAGGCCCGTGCGGGTGGGGCGGGCGATGACCGCGGCGGTGGGCCGCAGCACCGACTCGAGGAGCACCGTGCGGGCCCACCGGGCGCGGAAGGTGCGGGCCCAGGCGGTGTCGTAGCCGGCGCCGGTGCGGGACTCGACCGGGAGCGGCTCGACGCCGCGGGGCGTGGCCGGCGCCGTGACCGGGAACGTCAGCTGTCGCAGCTTCCGCCGGGGGTCCGGGATCTCCAGCTTCATGTGACGTCGGCCATCACGAGCGGTGGGTTGTGCAGGTGCGTGATGGTGGGGGAGGGACCGACCACGTCGGACGCGATCTCGAGGGCGTCCTGCATGGTGCTGGCCGGCGAGAACCCGAGGCGGCGCACCGCCTTGGGGTCGCCACCCACGATCACGACCTTGCCCAGGTGCTGCAGGGCGTGGCTGCCCCAGTACCACATGTAGAAGGGGTGGACGCCGTGGTAGGCGTGGCTCGTCCGGTACAGGTGGCGGTACCACTCGTCCTCGGCGAACTGCTTCTCGTACGTCTCGACCTCGGCTGGGTCGGTGGTCTGCGACAGCACCTGCTCGAAGAAGTCGATGTAGCTCGGGTGGTGCACGGGGTGGAACTCCCACGGCGTGGGGTGGCGCATGATCAGCACGCCGCCCTCGCGCACGAGGGGATTCCCCCGGTACATGTTGAAGAAGTACCCGAGGCCCAGGCACATGACCAGGATCGGGTTCATCACCGAGTTCACGTTGTACGGGCAGATGTAGGGCAGGCCCATCGTGAGCACGTCGGTCTGGCCCTCGACCGGGACGAGGTGCTGGACGAAGGTGTTCTCCAGCGTCTGCTCGTGCACGGCCTCGACCTCGCCGGCCTGCACCGACGTCACCGCGTAGGGGGCCTTCCACGACTGGAACACGGCACGCCGGGCCCGGGCCGGCATGCGCTTGAGGCCGGCCTGCATGGCGAGGAACGACGCCCGGTCCCGCGCCGTCCACTCCCACTCGCGCTTCTGCAGCATGGACAGCGGCGTGGCCGTGTCGAGGGCGGACGTGCCGAACGTGTCGTTGTTGACCGTGGTCTCGACCTGGAAGACCTTCACGCCGCCGTCGCGCAGCACCTTGCCCATGCGCCAGTTGCTGTGGTGCAGCTCGGAGCGATGGCGGTCCATGAACGACTTCGAGTGCTGCATCGTGTGGACGTTGTGGTGGTGGCGCAGCGACCGGTAGCCGGCGAGGCCGGTGGCCGTGGACTTCCAGCCGCCGTCCATCGACACCAGGTTGATGTTCACGTAGACGATGAGGTCGGACGTGGCCGCCCGCTTGTTGATCTCGACCAGCTCGCCGTGCTCGGTGGTGCCGATCTCGAGCATCCCGTCGGGGTCCTCGGCGTCGTGGTTGTAGAGCCGGCCCGAGGGGGCGAAGGCGTCGTACACCCGGTCGCCGACGGCGTGGCGCAGCTCGTCCTCGGTCATGCGCCGGTGCAGGGCGAGGGCGGCGATGATCTCGACGTCGTCGACGCCGGCCGCAGCCGCGCTGTCGAGCACGGCCTCGATGACCCGCTGGCGCACGTCGGGCCGCTTCATGGGCGGCAGCGGCAGGGAGATGTCGTCGAAGCAGATCGTCAGCTTCATGCCGGCGAACAGCAGCGTGGAGAGGGGCTGGCTGTCGCCGAGGGGGTGCTCGAGCGCGTGGCGGATCGAGGCGTCGACGTCGCGCAGGCCAGGGAGGGGCTCGGGCGGGTAGATCACCCGGCTGCGCCCGGCGGGCAGGCGCTCGAGCGCGAACCCCTCGCCGTGGTGGAAGACGATCGGCGGGGTCGACGAGTCGACGTCGAGGACGAGTCCGGGACGAGGCATCAGCGGGGCTGCTTCCTGAGGTCGAAGGCGATCTTGACCGCGCCGCGGCGGCCGGCGTCGGCGGCGTGGGTGATGGCGTCCTCGTAGCGGGACAGGGGGTAGGTGGCGCTCACCAGGCGGCCCAGGTCGCCGTGGGGCCCGGACGCGGACACGAGTCGGACGGCCTCGTCGAAGTCCTCGCGGCGATAGGCGTAGACGCCGCGCAGGGCCACCTCCCGGTGCCACAGGCCGGTGAGGTCGAGGGACACGGTCGCGGGCATGCCGACGACGAGGATCGTCCCGCCGGGGGCGACCACCTCGAGGGCCTGGGCGAGGCTCGCCTCGGAGCCGACGCAGTCGACGACGACGCCCGCGCCGCCCGCGAGCTGGCCGCTGGCGTGGTCCGAGCCGAGCTTCATGGAGCCGGTGGCGAGGCGGACGGCGCCGTTCAGCTCGCCGGGTTCGACGACGGTGGTGGCCCCGAGCTCGCGGGCGAGGCGCTTCTGGTGGGCGTACTTGGCCCCGGTGAGGATCGGCGTGCCGGCGCCGGCCGCGGCGCGGACGGCGGCGATCGTCAGCAGGCCGAGGGTGCCGGCGCCGATGACGACGACCGGGCCGTCGCCGACCGGCACCTGCCCGACGACGTCGGCAGCGTGCACGGCGCACGCGGCGGGCTCGACCATGACCGCGGCCTCGTCGGACAGCTCCTCGGGCACCGGCACCAGCTGGGCCGGGTGGACGACCATCTCCTCCGACCAGCCGCCGCCGGTGGTCTCGCAGAAGCCGGACTGCAGGCCGGGCTCGAGGTGGCCGAACGCGATGCGCTCGCAGCGATTGACGTCGCCGGCCCGGCAGGCGGGGCAGCGGGGCTCGACGCCGCGGATCTCGCAGTGGAGCACCGGGACGAGCACGGCTCGCCGCCCGTCGAGCGCGCCACCGACGACGTCGCCGACGACCTCGTGGCCGGGCACGAACGGGAACGAGACGATGGGTTCGAAGTAGCGCGACGAGTGCCCGTCGATCGTCGACAGGTCGGAGCCGCAGATCCCCGAGAGCCGGGGGCGGAGGGTGACCCACCCGTCGGCGGGGACGACCGGCGGATCGAGGTCGCGCAGCCGCAGGGGCCCGACCGAGGCGCCGGCGCCGGGCCGGAGCGCGCCGGCGATCATGGCCGCCGCGTAGCGGGCGGGCTTGCGGGAGAACTCGAGCGCCTTCATCGCGCCCTCGCCACCTTCCGGGTCCAGGCCGGGCCGATGGGGAGCAGGGGGTGGGGGGCGCCCTCGGCCTTGTCGAAGTGCTCGACGAGCCAGCCCCGCTTCCGGGCGAGCGCCGACAGCCGGGCCTCCGGGTTCACGGCCACCGGGAAGCCGGCGGCCTCGAGGAGGGGGAGGTCGGAGGTGGAGTCGGCGTAGGCCACCGACTCGGCGGGGTCGAGGCCGTGCCGGTCGCAGTAGTCGAACAGGGCCTGGGCGCGGGCCTCCCCGGTGGGCGGCACGTCGGTGAGCTCGCCGGTGTAGGTGCCGTCGGGACCGACCGTCATCTCGGCGCAGATGACGTCGTCGAACAGGGGCATGATCGGCTTGATCGCCACGTCGAGGGCGCCGGTGATGAGCAGGGTGCGGTGGCCGAGCGCCCGGTGCTCGCGCACCCGGCGGATGGCGGCGGGGAACGACTTGGTCAGCAGCAGGTGGCTGAACATGTCGACGGTGTCCTCGTCGAGCTGGCCGACCGGCGCGCCCTCGTAGCGCCGGTAGAACTGGCGCAGGAAGTCGCTGCGGTCCCGCCGGTCGGCGGCGAGCAGCGACGGGGCCTCGGCCAGCGTGCGGGCGGCGAAGCGGAGCCGGTCGGCCCGCGACAGCCGACGGGTGGCGAGCCACGAGTACGACGCCACCACGTTGCTGGCGATCAGCGTGTTCTCGAGGTCGAAGGCGGCGACGTGGCGGTCGGGCGAGAGCACCTGCCGGCGCAGGCGGTCGCTGCGCGACTCGCGGTCGGAGCTGCCCGGCGTGGTCTTCACCCGGGCGTGCGCGACCACGGAGGGCAGGTGGATCTCGCGGACGTAGCGGTCCCAGTCGATCACCCGGGGGTCGAGGCCGAACGCCTCGCGGCTGGGTCCGTCCATCCGCTCCCACAGGGCGAGCAGGTGGTCGACGCCGTACACGGCCTCGCACTCGGCGTACGCGCCGTAGAGCTCGACGTAGGTGAGGGCCCGCTCGGCGTCCTCGCGCTTGGACTCGAGCGTGGCCGCCCACTCGGCCTGCCGACCCCGCAGCGGGAGCGACTGGAGCGCGTCCTCGGCCTTCTGGATGGTGCTCCTGGCCCGCTCGAGCTGGGCCTGCACCCGACCGCGGCCCGGGAAGCTCCACTCCGGCACGACGATGGGCTGACCGTCGCTGTCGTAGACCGGATGCTCGGTGAACCACGACCGCACGTTGTCGACCAGGCGCCGGTAGCGCAGCGGGTTCGCCGAGCCCGACGCCGACTGCACGATCCGGGGCTCGGCCAGCGAGCCGTCGGCGTCGCGGGCCGGACCGTCGGCGGCGATGGCGCAGATGGCGCCGCACACGAGGTCGACCGGGATGACGTCGATGATCCCCTCGGGGACGCCGGGGAACTCCTTCAGCAGCCCCCGGGCGTAGGAGATGATCACCGGCTCGGCCATGCGGAAGCCCCGGATCCACCCGGGGCTCGGCTCCGAGAGGGACGACTCGATGATCGCCGGCCGCACGATCGAGAACGGCAGCGGCTCGCTCGGCCCGGGGGGGCGGGCGTGCTCGAAGAGGGCGTGCTCGCCGAGGGCCTTGGTGTAGGCGTAGGCGTCGGGCCAGCCGAGCGACGCCGCGCGCGACCGGCCGGCCTCGACGAGCTGGTCGCTCACCCACGACGCCCGGTGCTGCTCGGTCTTGGCGGCGAGCAGCGGCGTGCCGGCGGCGCCGAGCTCCTTGCGGGCGCTCCTGCGGAACCGGGCGAGCATCTCGGGCGTGCGCGACTCGGCCTCGGCGTCGGCCCGGGCCCGCCGGGCGGCGGCCACCTCGTCGCGCCAGTCGATCGGGAACCAGAACGGGCTGGCGTCGACCGGCTCCTCGGGGGCGAACCCCTTGCGGTTGCCGGCCACGTAGCAGGTGGACACGGCCACCAGGTGGGGCAGCTGACCCGGCTCGCAGATGTCCTGCAACACGGTGGCGATGCGGGACGGGCCGAGGAGGTTGACCTCGACGGCGAGGTCGAGGGGGGAGTCGAAGCTGACGGTGGCTGCCGAGTGGATGACCGTGTCACAGGTGGCGAGGACGGCGCGACCCTCGTCGTCGAGGCGCAGCCCGTCGCTGCCGACGTCGCCGCCGATGACCCGCACCCGGCGGGCGACCATGGCGTCGAACTCCTCGTCGCCCCCTGCGAGCTGAGCTCGGAGGGGGTCGAACGCGTCGTTGCGGAAGATCTCGCGCTGGGCCCGCTGCTGGACGGTGCGTCGCTGGCTCGGGCGGATGAGCAAGACGAGCTCGCAGCCCGGCGCCCGGCGCAGCAGCCGCTCGATCAGGGCGGTGCCGAGGAAGCCGGTGCCGCCGGTGATGGCGATGCGCTGGCCGTCGAGCGCGGCGGCGACGGAGAGAGCCACGGCCATGTGTTTACCAGTTGGTAGGGAGCCCCGCCTCAGGCGACCCGTGCTCGAGCAGCAGCTCGCGGTACTGCTCCTCGGTGGTGTGCGCCGGCTCGTTGGAGGCGAGGAACCCCTCGAGCGCCTCGAGGAAGGGCGCCGGGGTCTCGAAGGGCAGGAAGTGGCCCGCGCCCGCGACGACGACGAGCTCGCTGCCCGGCATGAGCTCGTGGGCCGCGTAGGCGTGCTCGACGGGGATGATGCGGTCCTGGTCGCCCCACACGATGAGGGTCGGCACGCCGCCGGCGAGGTACAGCCGGTCACGGGCACTGACCCGCTGCCCGCTGATGTCGATCACCGAGCGGACCGTGTGGATGAAGGCCATGCGGCCGTGCGTCTCGGTCAGGCCGCGGTAGCTCCGCCACATCTCCCGCCCTCGCACGCCCAGGCGCAGCTTGCCGCGGCCGACCGTCGCGGTGATCGACTCGAGCAGGTCGGCGACGGCGGGGTGGAGGATGACCGGCATGACCAGCTCGCTGCCGGGGATGCTGACCGCGCGCAGCAGGATGGACACCTCCTTGCCGAGCCCTCCGCTCGACACCAGCACGAGGCGCTCGCAGCGCTGCGGGAACTGGTACGCCATCTGCATCGCGACCCCTCCACCGAGCGAGTGGCCGACGACGGTCGCCCGCTCGATCCCGAGGGCGACCATGAGGTCGCGGACGCCGCTGGCGAAGGCGCCGAGCGAGTAGTCGCCCCGGGGCTTGGCCGACTCGCCGTGCCCGAGCAGGTCGGGGGCCAGAACGGTGTGCCGCTCGGCGAGGGCTGGCATCACCTCCCGCCAGGTCGTCGAGCTGCCCGTCAGCCCGTGGAGGAGGACGAGGGCGGGGCCCTCGCCGGCCATCCGGTAGCTCACGTGGTGACCGTGGAGGTCGATGTGGCGGATCCCGAAGTCGTGCACGGACCCTCTGCTTACCTTCTCGCCGGTGAACACGTCCGAACGCATCCTCGCTGCCGCGCTGCACAGCTTCGGCACGACCGGCATCGACGCCACGTCGCTGGACGCGCTGGCCCGCGAGATCGGCGTGACCAAGCAGGCGATCCTGTACTGGTACCCCTCCAAGGAGGTGCTGCTCGACGCGGTGATCGACTTCAGCGCCGGCGAGCTGCAGCGGCGCTTCGCCCAGGCGATCCAGGAAGGTGCGGGCTTCGCTCGCATCGAGGCCGTGGTGCGGGCGGCGTTCCGGCTGGCCGCCCGGCACCCGGCGATGCTCGGGCTCATGCGGGAGGTGAACCGCATCGGGCCGCCGACCTCGAGGCGCCTCACCGAGGCGGTCACCCCGCTGCTCACCGCTGCGGCCGGCTGGCTCGAGACGGAGATGGATGCCGGCCGGCTGCGCCGCCACGACCCCAAGCTGCTCGTGCTGATGGCGTACTCGTCGGTGACCGGCCTGGCCACCGAGGTCGAGGTCCTGCGGGCGCTGGGCGAGGAGCCGACGCTGGCGTCGCTGGTCCGCCGCCGCGACCAGCTCCTCGACCTGCTGCGCGCCGCCCTCACCCCGGCTTGACCCGGCCGACGACGATGCCGCGGATGTTCTCCGTCGGCACGCGCCCGTGGTGGCGGCTGTCGGTGGAGAGCACACGCTGGTCGCCGACCGCGACCCAGCCCGGCCCGGCGGCGACGTGGTCGTCGCCGTCGCGCCAGGCCTGTCCGGGGCCGGCGACGAGGCGCTTCACACCGAGCAGGTCGTGCTCCCACGGCAGGGCGATGACGGCGATGCGCCCGGGTCGGAGCCGGAGGAGCCGACCGAGCGGGGACCCGGCCCGCACGGTGACGACCGTGTCGCGGGGGCGCAGCGCCGGCAGCATCGACTCGCCGCGCACCAGGTGGCGCTCGATGGAGGTCGCGAGGACGGCCCCGGCGGCGAGCCCCGTGGCTGCGCCGGCGAGCGCCGCTAGGGTCCGGCCCCGACGGTCCAACCTCACCACCTCCCCGAAGGAGCGCCCATGGGCACGATCTCTCGCATGTTCTCCATCGCCGATCTCGACGATGCTGCCACGGTCGACGCGCACTGCGACCTGATGTGCGGCGTCTACAACCCGGCCCAGGCCCGCATCGAGGCCGAGTCGGTGCTCGAGACGATGAAGAAGTACAACGCGTCCGACGACGACTACTTCAAGACCCGCTGCATCATCATCAAGGAGCAGCGGGCGCAGCTGTGCAAGGAGCACCTCTGGGTGCTGTGGACCGACTACTTCAAGCCGCCCCACGTCGAGCAGTTCCCGCAGCTGCACGACCTGTTCTGGCGGGCCACGAAGGCCGCTGGCGACGCGAAGAAGAGCAACGACGAGGCCGACGCGCAGAAGCTGCTCGACCTGATCGACGAGATCGCCGAGATCTTCGCCGAGACCAAGAAGTAGGCACGGGGGGCTCCGCCCCGGCGTGCCCCCGGGACCACGAGTTCTAGGGCCGGGCCTCGAGGATGAGGTTCATCGGCGTCTCCGCCACCCGCCGGAAGCGGGTGAAGCCGGCGGCGTCGAAGACCTCGCGCAGGCGGGCCTCGCCCGCCTGCGCCCCGAGGCCCAGGCCGACCTCCTGCGACAGCGAGTTCGGCACGCAGATGGTCGCCGAGGCGTGGTACAGCAGCGCAGCCATCGGGTTGTCGTGCGCGTTCGCGTCCCGGTCGTCGAGGGCGTAGGGCTCGACCAGCAGCACGGTGCCGTCGTCGTCCAGGTGGTGGCGCGCGTACGTCGCTGCGCCCACCGGGTCGCCCATGTCGTGCAGGCAGTCGAAGAAGCAGATGAGGTCGTACATCCCCTCGTAGCCCTTGGCGTTCGCCACCTGGAACGCCACGTCGGCGGTCACGCCTGCCTCGTCCACGCGCTGGCGGGCCGTCTCGATGGACGGGGCGTGCAGGTCGATGCCGGTGTAGTGCGCCTCCGGGAAGGCCTCGGCCATGGCGACGATGGAGGCGCCGTGGCCGCAGCCGACGTCGGCCACGCGCGCGCCGGCGCGCAGCTTGTCGACCACGCCGTCGAGCGCCGGGATCCACTCCGTGGGCAGGTGGGCGCGGTAGCCCGTGCGGAAGAACCACTCGGTGCCGGAGAAGAGGCACTCGTGGTGGTCCCCCCAGGGCATCGCGCCGTCGCCCTGGTAGGCGGTCTCGATCTTCTCGATGTCCTTGAACATCGACCCGAAGGCGTTCATCCCGCGGGCGACGAACACCGGGCTGGTGTCGTCGGCCAGGGCCATGGCCTGCTCGGGCGGCAGCGTGTAGCGGTCGCCCTCGCGCTCGACGAGCCCGGCCGCGGCCTGCCCGTCGAGCCACTCCCGCACGAGCCGCTCGTTGCACCCGGCCCGGCCGGCGACATCGCCGGCCGTGAGCGGGCCGGCGCCGGCCATGGCCCGGTACAGGCCGAGCTCGTCGCCGAGCCACACGCCGAAGCACACCGCGCCTCCGGTCATGTACCCGACCACCTGGCCCATGAACGCCTCGAGCTTGGCCTCGTCGACGCGCACGTCGATCGAGCTGTCGGTGTGGATGGTCATCGTCGAACGCCCCCTGGTCCCTTCGCCGACGCCCACGTTCCGCCGAGCCCGTGGGCTCCGGCACCTCGCTTCCCTCGGAGATCGACGGTCGCGCCGGAGGGTCCCTCCGTCAAGCAGGTTCAGCGCTCGGTCGCCAGCTGGGACCGTCGCTCGTGGCGCTCGAGGGCGAGGGCCACGAGCTCGTCGATGAGCCGGCCGTAGGACAGCCCGCTCGCCTCCCACAGCTTGGGGTACTGGGAGATCGGCGTGAAGCCGGGGATGGTGTTCACCTCGTTGACGAGGGGTCCGCGCCCGTCCTCCTCCCAGAAGAAGTCGACGCGGGCCATGCCCTCGCAGCGCATGACCTCGAAGGTGTGCACGGCGAGCCCGCGCAGCTCGTCGCTCATCGGCTGGGCGATCGGCGCCGGGATCAGCAGCTCGGCGCCATCCTCGTACTTGTCGTCGTAGTCGTAGAAGTCGGCGCCCGGGCGGATCTCGCCGATCACCGACGCCCGGGGCGTGCGGTTCCCGAGCACCGCGCACTCGAGCTCGCGGCCGACGACGTTCTCCTCGAACACGATGCACTCGTCGAAGCGGGCGGCCTCGTCGACCGCCGCCCGCAGGTGCTCGCGATCGTGGACCTTGGAGATCCCGATCGAGGAGCCCATGTTGGCCGGCTTCACGAACATCGGGAACCCGAGCCGGTCCGCGGCCCGGTCGAGCAGGCCGTCGTCGACCTCGTGGACCCGCGCCGAGAGCCACTCGCACTGGGGGATGTCGTGGGCCGACAGCAGCTCCTTCGCCGCCGCCTTGTCCATCGCCACCGCCGAGCCGAGGACTCCGGTGCCGACGTAGGGCACGCCGGCCAGCTCGAGCAGCCCCTGCACGGTGCCGTCCTCGCCGTAGGGGCCGTGCAGCAGCGGGAGCACCACCACCGGGACGCCGGCGTCGGTGGCCCGCACCGTCGGGAGGGGCTCCACGGCCGTGCCCCGGGCATGCAGCTGATCCAGCTCGCCGAGAGATCCCGATGCGAGGGCGGCGAGGGCCTCGTCGGCGCGCAGCCAGCGACCGTCCCGGGTGATGCCGACGGGCACGGCCTCGTAGCGGTCGAGGTCGAGCGCGCGCAGCACGTGGGCCGCCGTGGTGCAGCTCACCTCGTGCTCGGCCGACCTCCCCCCGAACAGCACGACGAGCCGGATCCGGTCGGGGAGGGGCATCGGGCGGAGCGTAGTGAGCAGCTCCGGTGCCGGTAAGACTCCCCGCCGTGCGCTTCGACACCGACGAGATCGCCGCCGCCGTCCGAGGGCAGGTGGTGGGCCCGCCGGCCACCGTGGAGGGCGCGTCCATCGATTCGCGGACCACCGCGCCCGGGCAGCTGTTCGTGCCCCTCGTCGCCGAACGCGACGGCCACGACTTCGTGGCGGCCGCGCTCGAGCGCGGTGCGGCCGCGTACCTGACCGCTCGACCGCCTGCGCCCGATGTCGCGACGACGGCGGTGCGCGTGGACGACACCGCTGCTGCGCTGACGCGGCTCGGCGCCGTCGCCCGCGACCGGCTCCCGGAGGCCGTCGTCGGCATCACCGGGTCGGTGGGGAAGACCTCGGTGAAGGACCTCCTCGCCGCGGTCATGCGCACCACCTACCGCACGGCCGCCAGCGAGAAGAGCTTCAACAACGAGATCGGCGTGCCGCTCACGCTGGTCGACGCCCCGGGCGACACCGAGGTCGCCGTGCTCGAGATGGGAGCGCGGGGCATCGGCCACCTCCGGACCCTGTGCGCCACCGCCCGCCCCACCACGGCGGTGGTGACGATGGTCGCCGAGGTCCACACGTCCGAGTACCCGAACGGCCTCGACGACGTCGAGCGGGCCAAGGGCGAGCTGGTGGAGGCGGTGCCCGCCGACGGCGCCGCCGTGCTCAACGGCAGCGACGCCCGGGTCCGGCGCATGGCCCGCCTGACCGACGCCCGGGTGCTGTTCTACGGCGTGCACGGCGACGTCGTGGCGCAGCGGGTGGCGGTGGACGACGAGCTCCGGCCCCGGTTCCGGCTGTCGTCGCCGTGGGGGGCGGTGGACGTGCAGCTCGCCGTGCACGGCGTGCACCAGGTCGGCAACGCCCTGGCCGCCGCGGCGGCAGCGCTCGTGCACGGCGTGCCGCTGGAGGGGGTGGCCGAGGGGTTGTCCGGGGCGGCGCTGTCGCCATGGCGCATGGAGCTGCGCCGCACGCCGCGGGGCGCCACCGTGCTCAACGACGCCTACAACTCGAACCCCACCGCCCTCGAGGCGGCGCTGCACTCGCTGGCCGCGCTCGACGCCGACCGCAAGGTCGCGGTCCTCGGGATCATGGCCGAGCTCGGCCCGACCAGCGACGACCGGCACCGCGAGATGGGCGAGCTCGCCGACGAGCTCGGCGTCGAGGTCGTGACGGTGGCCTGTCCGGCCTACGGGATCGGCATCGACGTGGCGACGGTCGAGGATGCCGCAGCGCTCCTCCGAGACCCCGGCGAGGGCACCGCCGTGCTCATCAAGGCGAGCCGATCGGCTGGGCTGGAACGCCTCGCAGCGCTGCTGGCAGGCCCGCGCCCATGAGCTGCTCGAAGTTGGAGCGGTAGAAGCGGTCGCGGTCGGCGTCGGAGGTGCCGGCGGCGTCGAGGCTGGCCTCGAACCGCTCGACCGGCTTGCGGCCGCCCTCGACGTGCGGGTAGTCGGTGCTGAACAGGACGGTCTCGGCGCCGGCCTGCTCGATGATCCAGCCCACGTCCTCGGTGGGGTAGGGCGTGAACCGCATCTGCCGCGCCACGTACTCGGAGGGTCGCATGGAGAGCTGCTGGAGGCGCTCCTCGTGGCGGTGGAACGCGTCGAACGCCGACTCCATCTGGCGCATCCAGCCCGGTACCCAGATCGCCCCCTGCTCGATGACCCCGACCATCAGCGTCGGGAACCGCTCGAACACGCCGTCGAAGAGCATGGTGGCGAGGGTCTGCGCCGGCGGGCCAGGGATGCCCATGTAGTCGACGCAGCGGAAGTTCTCGTCGCCGCCGTGGAAGTCGGGGGGGATCGGCAGCCCGTTCTGGAAGTACAGGGGATCGATCAGCTCGCCGGTGCCGCCGACGTGGAACACGATGGGGATGCCGGCCTCCTGCGCGCGGGCCCACACGGGGTCGAGCGAGCGGTGGCTGGGGGAGTGGGTGGCGGGGCAGCCCGAGGCGATGAGCAGGGCGCCGGCGTCCAGCTCGATGGCCTCGTCGGCCATGGCGGCGGCGCGGTCGGGATCGGCGAGCGGCACGTACATCGTCGAGAGCAGCCGCTGGTCCACCGAGCAGAACTCGGCCATGCCCCGGTTGTGGGCCCGCGCCGTCCCGTAGGCCATCTCGAGGTCCGGGGCGGTGCCGTCGGCCGGGCGCTCCCAGCGGTAGAGCCGGGAGTTGTGGAACGTGTTGAAGATCAGCTGGCTCTGCACGCCGATGAGGTCGAGGGCGCGCACGCGGTCCGCGGCGATGAACGAGCCGGTGGCGGCGAAGTTCTTGCGCAGCATGATCTCGTGCGCCTCCTCCGCCCGGTACGACTCGGAGGCGTGCTTCGCGGCCAGGCGGTCGAAGGCCGCGGTGAGGTCGGCCAGCTGCTCCTCGGGGTCGCCGGTCTGGCGCAGCTCGTTGCCGCTGGTGAGCGGCAGGGGCTCGATGCGATCGCGGATCGCCGGGTCGGCGTGGTCGCGCAGCCAGGACGGCGTCTCCATGATGTGGGCGTCGGCGTCGTGGACGATGCGGTCGGTGATGTACGGCATGGCTCCCCCCAGAGCTCCCAGTGTCTGCAGTGCGTTCAGGTGACGGCGAAGGGCCGGTCGGTGCGCAGGTCGGCCCACCAGGCGAGGGCCACCGCGATGATCGCGCCCGGGAACACCACGGCGGTGACCGACGTGGCCTCGATGAGCGGGCCCGCGACCAGGTTGCCGATCGGCACGGTGCCGCCGAAGGCCATGCCCCACAGGGCCAGCACCCGCCCGCGCTCGTTGCCGGCGAGGTGCATCTGCAGCACCGTGGAGAGCGCGGTGACGCTGCCGAAGTAGAAGAACCCGACGACGACGATCATGGCGAAGGCGGGCAGCGGGTCGCGCAGCCAGGCGAACACGCCGAGGGCGATGCCGAACGCGACGAAGCCGGAGCGGACGAGGAACTCCTTGGCGACGTTGGCGAAGATGGTGCCGACGGAGAGGGCGCCGAGCATGGCGCCGAGGCCGAAGCAGGCGTAGAGCCAGCCGTAGGCGGTGGACCTCACGTCGATCCCGAGGTTGCGCTCGGCGAGCACCGGCATCTGGCCGACGAAGGGCAGGCACAGGAACGAGAACAGCACCATGGCCATCAGGGCGCGCCCGACCGGGACGCGGGCCCGGGCGATGCGGAACCCGAGGGCGAGGCGGGCGAGGCGCGAGTCCTCGCCGGCGCCGTCGTCCTCGACGTCGGGGAGCGCCACCGAGAGCAGGGCACCGATGACGAACAGGTAGGTGGCGGCGTTGAGCACGAACACCCACGGGGCGCCGTACTGGGCGAAGAGCAGGCCGCCGATGGCGGGACCGATGACGCGCGAGCCGTTCATCTGGGCGGAGTTCAGCGAGATGGCGCCGCCGAGGTTGCCGGGGCCGACCAGGTCGGGGAGCACGGCCGAGTAGGTGGGGCCGAACACCGACTGGCCCATGCCGATCAGGAACACGACGCCGACGATGGCCACCTGGCTGGGGTCGGCGTCGCGGGTGATGGCCGCGAGCACCAGGGCCAGCGTGGCCTGGGTGGCGGAGACGACGACGAGCAGGCGCCGGCGGTCGAAGGTGTCGGCGAGCATCCCGCCGACGATCGAGAAGAACAGCATCGGGCCGAGCTGGGCGAACACCACGATGCTGACGAAGGTGGAGGAGCCGGTGAGGTCGTAGGCGAGCGCGCCCAGGACCACGTTCTGCATCCAGCTGCCGATGTTCGACAGGAACGCCCCGACGTAGACCCGACGGAACACCTCCTGGCGCAGGGCGGCGAGCGCCGTGCCCTCCTGCGGCCGCTCCTGATCAGCGGTCTCGGGGGGCACGGCCACCAGGACAGTCTGCCGCGGAGGGGCCCGCCTTGACCAACGGGTCAAGGAGACGAACGCTTGTTCGAGCCGGTGGTACCGTGGCGGTCGATGAGCGTCTCGGAGGGCCCGACCGGGGGTGCCGGCATCCTCCACGCCGACCTCGACTGCTTCTACGCCGCGGTGGAGCAGCGCGACCACCCCCGGCTGCGAGGCCGGCCGGTCATCGTCGGCGGCGGCGTCGTGCTGACCGCCAGCTACGAGGCGCGGGCCCACGGCGTCCGCACCGCCATGCCGGTCGGCCAGGCGCGCGCCCTGTGCCCCGCGGCAGTCGTCGTGCCGTCGCGGATGCGGGCCTACAGCGAGGCCAGCCGGGCCGTGTTCGAGATCTTCCGCGACACCACGCCGCTGGTCGAGGGGCTGTCGGTGGACGAGGCGTTCCTCGATGTGAACGGCCTGCGCCGGATCTCGGGGTCACCGGCCGACATCGCCCGCCGTCTCCGGGCCCGGGTGCGCGACGAGGTCGGCCTGCCGATCACGGTCGGGGTGGCCCGCACGAAGTTCCTGGCCAAGGTGGCGAGCGGGGTGGGCAAGCCCGACGGCCTGCTCGTCGTCGAGCCCGGCGAGGAGCTGGCCTTCCTCCACCCGCTCGACGTGCGGCGGCTGTGGGGCGTCGGGCCGGTGACGGCCGAGAAGCTGCGGGCGCGGGGCCTGCACACGGTCGGCGACGTGGCCGGTGTGCCCGAGGCCGCGCTGGTCGCCATGCTCGGCCCGGCCGCCGGCCGCCACCTGCACGGCCTGGCCTGCGGGCGTGACGCCCGCCGCGTCACGCCGGGTCGCCGGCGGTCCTCGATCGGTGCCCAGCGGGCCCTCGGCCGCCGACCGCGGACCCGGGCCGAGATCGACGCCACCCTGTTGGCCCTGGTCGAGCGGGTGACCGAGCGCCTGCGCGCCGGGCGCCGGGTCGGCCGCACCGTCACCCTGCGGCTGCGCCACGCCGACCTGTCGCGCGAGACCCGGTCGCGCACGCTGCCCACCGCCACCGACCGCACCGACCTCGTCCTCGACGTCGCCCGCCAGCTCCTCGACGCCCGCTGGCCGCACCTGCGCGAGGCCGGTTGCTCGCTCGTCGGGATCACCGTGTCCGACCTCGCCCCCGCAGACGCCGTCCAGCTCAGCCTCGACCTCGACGGCCGCGACCGCCGCAGGCTCGACCACGTGCTCGACGACGTCCGCGACCGCTTCGGCAGCGCGGCCGTGACGAGGGCGTCGCTGCTCGGGGTCTCCCGTGGCGCCGGCGTGCCGATCCTCCCCGACCCCGTCGAGGGCTGACCGGTCCGGCTGACACGATGGGTCGCATGGACGACCCCACCCGGATCCTGGTGCTGCCCGCCGGCGGGCGGCCGTGGCTGGCCGACGCGGTGCGGGCCGGCGGGGCCGAGCCGGTGGAGGACGGTCCCGCCGAGGCGGTGGTGTGGACCGACCCGAAGGACCCCAACGGGCTGCGCCGGCTGCTCGACGAGCGCCCGGAGATCCGCTGGGTGCAGCTGCCGTGGGCGGGCATCGAGCCCTACGTCGGCGTGCTCGACGCGGACCGGGCCTGGACGTGCGGCAAGGGCGTGTACGCCGAGCCCGTGGCCGAGCAGGCGCTGATGTTCGCCCTCGCCGGGCTGCGAGGGATGGGCACGTACGCCCGGGCGACCACATGGGAGCGCCCGACCGGGCGGAACCTGCTGGGGGCGACGGTGGTCGTCGTCGGCGCCGGCGGCATCACCGAGTCGCTGGTCCGGCTGCTCGAGCCGTTCGGGTGCGAGGTCGTCGTCGTGCGCCGGCGGGCCGAGCCGTTCCCAGGTGCGGCCCGCACCGTGGGCCTCGACGGCCTCGACGGCGAGCTGCCGGGCGCCGACGTCGTGGTGCTCGCCGTCGCGCTCACCCCGGAGACCGACGGGCTCTTCGACGAGCGTCGCCTGCGCCTGCTGCCCCCGCACGCCTGGCTGGTGAACGTCGCCCGGGGCCGCCACGTCGTCACCGACGACCTGGTCCGGGTCCTGGCCGAGGGCGCTATCGGCGGCGCCGGCCTCGACGTCACCGACCCCGAGCCGCTGCCCGACGGCCATCCGCTGTGGGCCTCGCCCCGGTGCCTGCTGACCCCGCACGTCGGCAACACGCCGGAGATGGCCGTGCCGCTGCTGTCGGCGAGGGTGCGGGAGAACGTGCGCCGGTTCCTCGCCAGTGAGGACCTGCTCGGCCCCGTGGACGTCGCCGCCGGCTACTGACCGGTGAACAGGTGGGTGATGCGGTGGAAGGGCTCCTGCATCGCCTGGATCTGCTCGGCCGTGTCGGCGAGGCGGGTGAGCGTGGCCTCCATGTCGTCGAGCTGGGCGAGCATGGCCTCGAGCTGCGCTCGCTGCGCCTCGAGCTGGCGGTGGATGGCGGCGAGCTGGTCGCCCGACGGCGAGAACGTGTCGACGAGGTCGCGCATGAGCTTCAGCTGCTCGCTGGGCATGACCCGTCCGAGCTGGTGCTGCAGCGCGGCGAGCTGGTCGCCCGAGAGGCCGAGGCGGCCGAGGATGCTGCCGAGCGGATCGGGAGGCGGCATGGACCGACGGTACCGTGGCACGCTGCGCCCATGCGCGTCGTGGGTCTCGACCACATCGTCCTGAACGTCGCCGATGTGCGGCGGTCCCTCGCCTTCTACGTCGACACGCTGGGGCTGGCACCCGAGCGGGTCGAGGAGTGGGAGCGAGAGGAGGTGTTCTTCCCGAGCGTGCGCATCGACGCGACCACGATCATCGACCTGATCGCGACGGAGCCGACGGGGGAGAACCTGAACCACCTGTGCCTGGTGGTGGACGACGACGTCGACGAGCTGGCGGCGTCCGGTGCCCTCGAGGTGGTCGACGGTCCCGGCGAGCGGTGGGGCGCCCAGGGCATCGCCCGATCGCTCTACGTGCGGGACCCCGACGGCAACGTCGTCGAGCTCCGGAAGTACTGAACACTCGAAGGGGATCCGTCGGCGCAACAGGACGTGAACCTCCGGCGAAGCATGTGTCGGCGGCCAACCGGTTGCCTCGTACGCCCCTGCGGCGTGGAACGACTGGCCTGCACGCCCCCGGTCAGCGCTTTACGCTCGCCTCGTGGACCGAACGCCGCTGGAGGATGCCCTCGATGGCTGGCTCGCCGATGGGCCGTTGTCGGTCGAGGAGCTGGCCCGCCGCGCGGTCGAAGCCGGGCTCGTGCCGGACGGTGTGGATGCCGAGGGCATGGAGCCCGAGGACCACATCGACGCGATGATCGAGCGGTCGGATGGCTACTGGACGATCGACGACCGTCCTGACGACGGCCTCGTGGTCTTGGTGCGCACGTTCATCGAGACCGGGATGACGTTCACGCATCGGGTCACCGCAGCCGAGCTCGATGCCGAGGCGCTCGACGAGATGCCGGACCTGTCGGTGGTGTTGTGGGAGTCCGGCCGCGACGGTCTCCCGCTCGCCGACGGCAGCGGTTCGATCGGAATGGACGACGAGGACATGTCCAACCCGCGGATCGGCGGTCCGCTCGGTTGGATCGAGGCGGTCCACCCGGGCGACATCCTGGTCTTCACACGAACCGGCCGGGTCGTGTCGGTCGAGGTGATCGACGAGGACGACCTCGGCGACGGCCTGGCCGAGATGGAGGCGCTCACCGAGGCTGCGTCGGGCTGGATCGGTGACGGTCGCGGCTCGGGGGAGCTACCGGTCGTGATGGAGGCGATGGCCCGCAACCCGACGCTGTTCCGTAGCCCGGTCCCGCCGGTCGGTGAGCTGTTGTCAGCGATCGGGCTAGAGCGGCGGGGGATCGAGTGGGGCTGGGCGGCCGAGGAGTGGCAGACCCGCCAGGAACGGGCGACCGACGATGACCACGGGATCCGGCGGCTCTACGGCTTCGACCCGTGCTGCGACCGCGCCTACGACCGGGCCGCCGACGCCTTGCGCACCTTCACCCGGGGAGACGAGGTCGACGGCCTGGCGCTGGCCGACCACCTCGCCCATGGCGCCGTCATCGCTGCGTTCGTGCACAGCCATGCCCAGACGCCGACCTATCTCGAGCGCTTCGCCACGGCGCTCGTCGAGACCAGCTCGGGTCGGCATCGCGCTCCCGCCCTGACGCTGCTCGGGCTCGCCCTGCTGCGTGCCCTCGATCCCGAGCGGGCGTACGAGTCGCTCGACGCCGCCGTTCGGGCCGATCCCGACTTCCCTCCCGCGGCGGGAGCGCTGGCGCTTCTGGAGTTGGACCGGGGCGATCTGTCCCGGGCGCACACGCTGGCGGTCCGGGACGGCATCGACCCCGGGCTGATCGAGTGGATCGTCAACGAGAAGGCCCGCCAGTCGGCGCTCCGACCAACCGCCGGGCGGAACGATCCGTGTCCGTGCGGGTCGGGCAAGAAGTTCAAGCGGTGCTGCGCCGACGGCGGGCCGCTCACGTTGGCCCAGCGCCTGCCGTTCGTGCTGCAGCGCATGGCCCATTACGCCACCGGCCCGGACGGCCACGACACGATGTTCGGGCTGGCGCTGTCGGCCGCGGGCGACCGGGACGATGTCGTCGAAGCGATCCGCCAGTTCCTCGACGATCCGTTCCTCGTCGATGTCGCTGTCCACGAGGGCGGTCTCGGTGAGGAGTACGGCGACCAGCGGGGTCCGCTGCTCGCTGCTGACGAGGTCGAGCTGCTCGAGCAGGTGCTCGACGAACCCCGGCGTCTGTGGGAGATCACCGGCGTCGTGCAGGGCGAGTCGTTGACGCTGCGTGACACCGGCTCGGGTGATGAGCTGACCGTGACCGAGCATTCCGGCAGCGAGGGCCGCGAGGTGGGCGAGCTGCTCCTGGCCAGGGCGACGGTCGTCGAAGACGGGGCGATGCTGTTCGGCGTTCCACTGCTCGTCCCGCTCCAGGAACGGGAGCGGGTGCTGCGGCTGCTCGATGACTGGGTCGACGCCGACAGCCTCGCCATGTGGTTCGGATCCCTGTTCCTGCCGCCCCGGATGGCGAACCGGGAGGGTGAGGAGCTGGTCCTGCGCCGCGCCGTGTGCGAGCTGCGTGATGACCCGGGCGAGGTGATCGCGTCCCTGGATGCGACCTTCGAGCGCCAGGAGGGCACGCCGGTCTGGCACGAGATGTTCACCATCGACGCCATCGACCGGGTCGTCCGCGGCGTCCTGCGCCTCGACGGGACCCTGCTGACCGTCGAATCGAACTCGGAGGAGCGCCAGGAACGGCTGCTCCAGACCCTCGATGGCCTCTTCGACTACACGGTGATCGAGGACCGTGAGCTCGACGAGTTCGACCTCGACGATCTCGACCCGAACGCCGGGCCCATGGATCCCCAGGACATGCCCGACGAGATCCGGGAACTGGTCGAGCAGAAGATGCGCGAGTACGAGCAACGGTGGGTCGACGAGCCCATCCCTGCCCTTGGCGGCCTCACCCCTCGCCAGGCCCTCGACGACCCCACCCGCCGCGAGGACCTGCTCGCGCTCCTCCGGGAGATGCGAGCCGACACGCCGGCCGGTGCGTTCGGCATGTCCGCCGAGCGGATCGAAGCGCTGCTCGGCATCGAGCGCAGCTGACCAGAAGCGGGGCCTGCGTCCCATCGTCACGCGCCGAACCGACGCGAGCTGTCACCGCTGCCACGTCTGCCGGCGGCACGATCAAGGCGTCCGTTGGCGCCACCCCCACCGCATCGGACACCCCTGCGCGCCGGGTCCCGGTGGACGGTCCGCGGCTAGGTGGCGGTGACCGGGTCGCCTCCGGATCGCGCTCAGCCGCGCCGATCAGACGAGCGGTGTTCCGTCCGGATTCAGCGACGACTGTTCGAGTTCGAGACCGCGGGTCTCCGGAACCGCCCAGGCCAACGCGGCGATGGCGGCTGCCGGCACGCACACCACGGCCAACGCGGCGCTGAAGCTGCCCAACGCGTCGGCGGAACTGCCGACCACGAACAGCCCGAGCGTGGCCCCGAGGATCCCGCTCACCCCGACCCAGCCGGCCACCGAGGCGCGGACCTCGGTCGGGAACAACTCGTTGACCATCGCGAGCGCGGGCGGGGAGAACACCGATCCGAACAACACACTGGCCAAGAAGCCCACCACCAGCAGCACCTGCGTTCCCGAGTAGGCCACCATGACGCTCACCGCGAGCAGGAACAGCCCGGACGCCGCGGCGGGGCGCCGACCCAGCCGGTCGGCGACGAGTCGCCCGAGCAGGAGCCCGGCGAGTCCCGTCGGTGCACCGGCGACGACCAGCGCCGCGGTGAAGCCCTCCGAGGCGTCGAGGACGTTCTCGGCGTACACGAACAACAGCGTGTTGGCAGGGCCGGTGATCAACGCCGCACCGAACACCAACGCCGCCACCACCGCGAGGCGCCGGCGCAGGCCGCGGGCGAAAGCCAGGCGCATCGGCTGGGCGATGCGTTCGGACTCACCGAGCAAGAAGCGGTCCGGTTCGACGAGGCTGCGGGCGCACACGGCAAGCAGGATCAGCGGGACCAGCGTCAGCAGCAGCACCCCACGGAACCCGAGGTCGAACACGGCGCGGCTGACCACCACCGCACCGGTGCCCACCCCGTAGGCACCGGCGATCATCGCCAGCGCCATGGCTCGCTGATCCGACGTGGTGAGCTCGGCAGCGAGCACCCCGGCGATGGTGTTGGTGGCGCTGAGCAAGGGGCGCGCGACCGCCAGCGCGGCGACCAGGGTCCAATAGCCTGGTGCGGCGGCGGCGGCGATGGTGACGACGAGCCCGAGCGTCGCCCACCGCAGGGCGGTGATCCGACGACCGCGGCGATCCGCGACGGCGGCAAGCACGATCGCCGCGACCGAAGCGAGGCGCACCAGCGCCAGACCGATCCCGAGCACCGTGCCCGACAGGCCTGCCTGTTCGGCGACGCTGTCGCCGGGGCCCGGTTCGCCGAAGTAGTCGGCCACGTCAGCGAGGATCGCCGCCGGGCTGAACTGGCTGAACCCGACCGCCGCCGACAACATCGCCACGCCCAGGAGCGGCCTCGAACGCCACCCGTACAGTCGCAGCACCGGGCCGACCTCCGCCTCGGGTTCGGCCTTCGGCATGACGTCTCTCCAAGGTCGATGCCCGAACGCTCAGCGAACGGCGCCGCGGCGTCGATAGCCTGGCGCACTGTATTCGACCGATCGCGACGAGGCCATCAGGGGGCGATGAAATGGCAGCCTCCGCAGACGGCTTGCAACACCAATCGCCGGCAAGGCTGCCGCGAACGTGGATCGCGGTCGGCGTCGCCTATTCGGCGTCGGCGATGCAGTTCGCGCCGTTCACCGTGCAGCAGTACGTGGCGACCGGGCTTCCGGTTCTCGCGGTCGTCGTCATCGCCGTTCGCCGGGGGTGGCTCCGGCCCGGTTGGGCCGCGCCCGCGGCGCCCGTGCCCCGCCCGCCGCTGGTCGCAGCGCTGTGGCTGATGTTGATCCTCGTGGCACTCGCCGTGCAGCTCTTCAACTTCTACGACTGGCCCCGGACCGTCTACCCGACCCTCAGTTCGCTGGCGTCACAGATCTTCGACATCTACCCCGTCCGGGTGATCGCCTTCGCGCTCTGGCTCCGGCTGGGCTGGTACTTCCTCGACCGATGAACCCGCTGCCATCGGACTGGACGCTGAACATCATCATCTGGGCTGTCGTGTGGTCGGCGCTGGCCGTGCTCCAGGTGATCGCCGCCCGCCACGATGACGTCGCCTCGTTCGGGACGATCGTGCGCTTCCTGCGACGCTGGTGGGTGACGCGTTGGGTGATGCTGGCATTTTGGGTGTGGCTGGGATGGCACATCTTCGTGCGCACCCATTACTGATCTGATGGCTCCTCGGGACCCGAACCGCCGACGAAATGGATCCGCCGACGATCCTGCGCCTCACGACCGGCGACCTCGTGGACGACTTCGGCCGCGCTGGACGTCGATCTCGAGGCCGACCCGGTCCTCGGTGGTCACGACGCCAACGACGAAGCCTCACCCTCCACCTCAGCGGGCGCTGGACGCAGCCCCGGCAGTGCCGGATCGGGCCTGCCGACGCCGGCCGGTGCTGATGCGTTGGTGGCCATTTCGTGGCCGACCGGCCCCACGGCCCCATCTCGGGGCCCGGCAAGCCTGTGACCTGGGCCATCAACGGCCGGCCGTGGTCGATGACGGCGGACGCGCAGTGCCAGCCCACCCCGAACGCCCTCGCCGCGCGGGCCACGGACCAGCCATCGGCGCCCACAAGACGGCAGATCTCGAACCGGGCCCGCTCGGTCAGCGCCTGACGCGGCCCGATGACCGGGTGCTGCTCGGTCCAGGTGTTGCGTTCGCAGTCCGGGTCGGGGCAGCGCCAGATCCGCTTGGCCCACACCAACACCACGGGCCGGCCGAACACCGGCAGGTCGCGGACGCGCACCCGACGGCGGCCGTGCCCGACCGCCCGGGTGCCGCATGCCCTGCATCCGACCGTGTCGGCGGTGGTCTCGATCTTGAGCCACCACTCGTCCACGATCTCGGCCTGCGCGAGCACGCGCATCCCGTCGATGCCGAACAGCATCGTCACAACGTCACTACCGTTGAACACCTCGAGGGCCTCGCTTTCGGTTCTGCAACTCCGACAAGTCGCAGAATGATTCAGAGCGACCCGGACGACCTCGTCACGGAACTCCTTGGGGTACGGCTTTGGCATGGTGCACATCCTCTCGCTGCAGCACCTCTCGGCACCCCAGATCAGATGTCACCCCGCGGCGCGGCAGTCCTCACAATCGCTGAAGCCAGGTGCTGGGTCGCCGCGGCTCGTGGCCGCATTGTGCAAACGACATCGGATTGACACCTCGCGCTGCATGCTGCGATGTCAAGGTTGGGAGGCATAGCGGCTTCGCTGACTACGAATCGGCGGAAGGGCGGCGCGGTGATCAGCGTGATGCGGGTATTTGGGCGCGCGGTCGTTGTAGGACTTGTAGTGGCAGTTGCGGTCGTGGCGGTACCGCCGCAGGGCGCAGGCGCACGAGTTCGGCGGGCAGTACACGAAACGCACCGCAGGGTGCGCGTCCGGGCAGACCCCCCAACACCCGGAGGGAAAGTACGCATGCCAGGCGCACTATCTACTGAGGGATGACGACCCCGTGTATGGGCCGTTGTGGAAAGTTCGACACACGCACGGGTGCACCGACAAAGCGGTGTCCGGTCAGCATTGGACGCTGAACGTTCTGCTGTTCCGTAGCCAGGGAAATATCGTTTGGAACGCGAACCACTCCGGTCACAATCATACGACTGACTGGTGCTTCCAGTCGCATCCCACGCACGGCAACTGGAACCCGGAGGCTTTCGTCGTTCGCGGCAACAACAACTTCCAGGTCGCCACTAACACCTACCATTGCACGTCATCGTGCTACTGGCAGGGCTATGAAGAGAACGTCATCTGGAACGTCACGTGATCGGCGGTTGAAATGGACACCTTTACATCTCGCCGTGGCTTTCTAGCCAGGACCAGTCTCCTTGCCGGACTCTGCCTCGCAGCTCTCGGCGCGTTCACCGTATTCGCCCCCTCCGGCGACGGAACTATCGTGGTTTCCGCTGACGTGAAGGAAGGCGCTGATCCTGCAACGAACCCGCCCCCGGCGTTCGCCGACGCATCCAACGTCAGTGATCCGTTCTTGCCGACAGGCACGTTCGAGTACACGATTCGTTCGCTGTGACACGAGGAGACGGGCCCTCGCAGGGAAATTATCAAGGCGGCAGAGCTAGAAGTAACCACCTACCGCTTTGTGGTCGAGGACGACCGGACATGGACGGAGACGATCCTTTCCGGAGCCCGCGCTGGGACAGTTCGTCGTCTCGCCGACGGCGTGTTCACCCAGTTAAATCCGGACGGTACGTTGGCCGTCTCCCACGACTACGGGGATGATCTCGTTGCCGGTCGACAGGAGCTACTGCTCGGGATGGCCAGTGAGATCCACAAGGGATGGACACGCGACGGCTACAGCCTTGGCATGGAACGTCAGTCCTCGAATCGCACTACGCGGCAGTACGTTGGAACCTTGGATGCAACGGACCGGCACTATCTCTCCCTGCCGTGGAGAGAATCAGATAACGAGCGGACATACGAAGTCGTATCCTTGCCCGGTGGACGGATCGCATCAATCACTGAGCGGCTTAATGGCATGGTCATCTACGAGTTTGTGCTGACGCGTGGTTAAGAAGACCGCTGGAAAGCCGGACTGATTGTGGCCAGTACGCCGGCCTCGCTGACCCCACGGCTGGAGGGAGGCCATGACGCCCATCGCGATGCAGGCGCGCTGCTTGGTGCGACGCTATGCAGACCGGCTGGAGGAACCGCGGAGCGTCCACCAACGTGTTGACTACGGACGCGCTCAGCCCACGGAGACCAATGCCTCCGCGTCATCGCTACTGCCGCTTGTTCGAAGCGACTCGCTCGCACGGTTGCCGGCGCGCCACTCATGTCAGCTCCTAGCGATCGGGGAACCAGGCGCGCATGCCGAACGCGAACGTCGGGTCGCCCCGGAGCTTCACCCGTCGAGTCAAGAGCGCGCGTACCGGATCGAGGCGGTCGGCGAGCAGCAGGATGAAGTCGGCAAGCCCGATCTCGATCGTGACATGACAGTGGACGATCTCGGGACCCCGAGGCCATGTGCGAACGCCCCGGTCCGGTCGACGCCGAACCAGCAGGTGTCGACGCCTAGGCGGTGGCGCACCCGCCACGCGGATGCCGGTGGTTCCAACGGCTACCGGCCTCGCGCCTGGAAGTGGTTCCTCGCCCGCCTCGCCGAAGAGACCGGCCTGGAGATCACCGTGGTGCACTACCCGCCTGGCACGTCCAAGTGGAACAAGATCGAGCACCGCCTGTTCAGCTTCATCTCGATGAACTGGCGGGGCCGAGCGCTCACCGACATGCGCACCATCGTCGAGCTCATCGCCGCGACCACCACCGACACCGGCCTGACCGTGCAAGCCGCTCACGACCCCGGCTGGTACGAGCGCGGCATCAAGATCACCAACGCCCAGATTGACCAGATCCCGCTCCACCCCCACGACTGGCACGGCGAATGGAACTACACCATCACACCCAGATGACCGCGCGACCTATCCCGCGGCGGGCCCTTATCCCGACATCGGGATAACCACGACCTGCGCCACACGGCTGCGTCGATCATGCTCGCCTCCGGGGAGCAAGCTCGTGTGGTCCAGGAGCGCCTCGGTCACTCCACGGTCGCCTTCACGCTGGCCCGCTACCAGAAGGTGCTGCCCGGAGCGCAGGCCGAGGCGGCAACCCGCTACGCACGCCTGCTCGACGGTTCCGACGGATGACCGATCGTCCCCCTGTCGGAGCCTCGCCGCTCGGAGGCACAATGGATCGCGTGACCACTGGTGAGGATCTGCTCGAGGAACGTCGACGCCGTCGGCGCGCCGGCGATCCGCGCATCACCCCGGAAGGCCGCGAGATCCTGCTTCGCCTCACGACAGGCGACCTCATGGACGACTTCCAGGCCGCGCTGGACGCCGATGCCGAAGCCGACCCGGTCCTCGGTGGTCACGACACCGACGACGAAGCTTGAGACCGCTCGGCGGAGCCGCTGAACGTTGCTGGTGATCGATGAGTACCTGGCGGTGCGCGTTCTCGTCGGCGCGCCGCCACCGGAGCTGGACCTCGACGAGAC